>Ga0181589_10002868_pt1 | contig 13614 bp, 12 predicted proteins | sample 071ome_25_FD_132444 | JGI IMG/M metagenome (GOLD analysis project Ga0181589, IMG submission 132444) | Coastal salt marsh microbial communities from the Groves Creek Marsh, Skidaway Island, Georgia - 071410BT metaG (megahit assembly) | ecosystem: Environmental > Aquatic > Marine > Intertidal...
GGGTGCGGCTAATGCCGGTGGGGTTGTAGGGGCCGCGAATTTCCACGGACGGGATCGACAGGATGCGGTCCTGCAGGGTGCCGGGAATAGGCGGCTCGAGCCGGTCGTCGGATTCGGCAAAGGTGCGGCGGATGAAGGTCACGCCTACCTTGTGCGGTCCGGCCGTCGTGGTGAAGCGGATATCCTTGGTCCGGCCGTTGATATCATCCATCGGGGCAGCCTGGTCGAGATCGAGCGCAATGCGGTCCTTGTCGCCGCCGAGGACAGTCTGGTACACCTTTTCACCATCGATGGTGACGATCATGGTGTTTTCGAATTCGATATTGAACATCCAGGCGAACAGGTTGAAATCACCGACATTGATGGCGTATTCACCGTCGGCCGGGAACCAGTGCTCCACCAGCATGCCGCCCCGGGTGCCAAGGGGCAGGCCGGCGATATGCTGTTGCTGGGAGCCGCCGCCCTGCATGCGGATGGGAAGGTCCTCTTCGGGGAAGTAGGTGGTACTGCCGGTGGCCGGCGACTTGTCACCGATGGCCTGCTCCATGATGGAACGGGCTGCCAGGACATACTGGTTAATGAAGGCGGGCGTGACATTCAGGGCCTCGGCGATATTGTCGAAACCCTCCAGCGAGTTGTCTTCGGGCAGAATGTCTGCCGGATTGAATTCGATGCCGGTGAGATCACGAATGGCGTTGGCGTATTCCTTGCGGTTGAGGCGGTGAATGGGCACGCTGTGATACACCGGCTCTTTTTCCGCCGCTTCATCGAGGTAGCCTTCCAGCCAGGAAACAAAGCTGGTCAGGGTCTCCTCTGGCGGCTTTTTCTGCCCGGCGGGCGGCATCATGCGGCCGTTGAGCTTCATGACAGCCTTTTCCCAGGTCTCGGTATGCTGCGGCACTTCATCCACGAACATGGTGGTGAAGTCGACACCGCCGGAGTAGTCCTCGAAATTATGGCACTCGGTGCAGTATTCGTTGAGGAAGTCCCACTGTTCGTCGGCACGGTCCATGGCGGCATAAGCGGACGTCTGCTGGGCGAGGGCGCCAGCGGTCGGGGCCAGCGCGAGCAGTGTGGTGATCGTCAGGGCGAGGGTACGCAATTGTCCGGGCCGGGTATCAAGTTTGTTCATGGTGTCAGGGTACTGGGTAAATTGGAAAAAAATCGGTAACAAATCAGCAAGTATCAGGTGAAAAGCCCTGATTTTGCGTGCTTTCCGGGGTGCTTATTGTAATGTGCCGCCCCGTGGTCCGTAAACACGGATCCCGCGGGGCATATTCAGGCAACTCAGGCCAGCTTGGCGGTGATTTTCGCCACGTGTTCACCCTGGAATCGCGCAATCGTGAGTTCGTCCTCCGAAGGCATGCGGCTGCCGTCGCTGCCGGTAATGGTGGAGGCGCCGTAGGGTGTGCCACCGGAAATTTCCGCCATGTTGGTCATCTGGGGTATGGCATACGGGACGCCGACAACGATCATGCCGTGATGGAGCAGGGTGGTGTGGAAAGAAGTGATGGTGGTTTCCTGGCCGCCGTGTTGTGAAGCCGTTGACGTGAAGACACTGCCTGGTTTGCCCACCAGCTTGCCTTCCATCCACAGGCCGCCGGTCTGGTCGAGGAAGTTGCGCATCTGGGCGGCCATGTTGCCGAAGCGTGTGGGTGCGCCGAAGATGATGGCATCGTAATCACCGAGCTCGCCCGGGCTGGCGATTGGGGCATCCTGGTCAAGTTTCACCCCGGCGGCCTTGGCCGCCTCCTCGGGCATGAGTTCTGGGACGCGCTTGATGACGACTTCGGTACCCGCGACCTTTTTAGCGCCCTCGGCAACAGCGTTGGCCATGACTTCCATATGACCGTACATTGAGTAGTACAACACCAGGATCTTGCTCATTAAGTTCACCTCGATTCGGCTTCAATTTGGTTAGGGGCATCATAATGGCTTTGCGGCGGCATTTCATGTGTTTCCGTATGCCCCGACAGGCAGCGGCGTTGTACTATATGTCAATCCCTTTATAATGCCGCGCCTTGCTCCTTCCAATGCGCACAGTGCGCATTCTGTTTAACAATCCAGATATTCCCGATGGCTGACAAACCCGTCATTTACCTTTTGCCAGGCCTGCTGTGCGACCGTGATGTGTGGCAGTATCAGGCCAAGGCGCTGGCGGATGCCTGCGAGGTCAGGATACCGGATTACCGAGGCGTTGATTCCCTTACTGCCATGGCAGCGCAAATCCTGGCCGAGGCACCGCCGCGATTTGCTGTTGCCGGCCATTCCATGGGTGGGCGAGTGGGACTTGAGCTGATTCACTCAGCGCCGGAGCGGATTTCCCATCTCATCCTGCTCAGTGTCGGTGCCCATGCTGTCACCGACGAGGAGTGCGAGCAGCGCAGCAGTCTGGTCGAGGAAGCCGCCAGTATCGGCATGGATCGTTACGCCGCCAGCTGGGCGGATCTCATGCTCGGTTATCGCGACAAGGATAATCCCGCCGTGCGCAGGATCATCGAGACCATGGCCAGGAGGCAGGATCTGGATGATTTCATCGCCCATATCACCGCTGGGCTGGGCCGCGCAGACCAGGCGAAGTACCTGCCGGATATCACTATCCCCGTCCTGCTCGTGGTGGGGGAAAAAGACACCTGGAGCCCCGTCAGCCAGCACCGGGATATCGAGCGCCTGATTCCCGCTGCCACACTGGCCGTGGTTCCCGGCGCCGGGCACATGGTGCCGCTCGATCAGCCCGATGCCGTCAGCCGGCTGATGCTGGACTGGCTGCGCAGCATATAAGTCGTTTTGAAAGACCAAATATATGAAAGATAGTGGTTTTTCCGAGAACTGCTATTGCACTGCAAAAAACGCTTGGTTAGCATCCTCCTGCAGGTTTTATTATTCGAAATGAATGCCGGGGAATCTGTTCGCATCCTGGTAACGTAAGACCATTACAGGGAATACGGACCTTTATCCGTAATGTAAACCAGGGGGATCCATGCATACCAGGAAATCAATCCTGGCCGCTGCAATTGCAGCAGCCACAATCACACCATCAACCCAAATCCTTGCCCAGCCGGGAAGCGACTCCGTCATCGAGGAGATTGTGGTCACATCACGTAAACGTGAGGAATCCTATGTTGATGTCCCCGTAGCCGTTACGGTATTCACGGAGAACGAGGTGGAAGCCGCCGGCATTGAGACGCCTGCAGATTTCATCGCACTGACACCGAACGTGACACTCGTGCAGGTCCAGAACGCCGGCAATTCATTTGTCACGGCGCGTGGTATATCCCAGAACCGCAATACGGAGATGTCCGTGGCAGTGCTGATGGATGGCGTGCTGATGGTGAACCCGGCGCAGTTCAACCAGGAATTATTCGATATCCAGCAGATCGAAGTGCTGAAAGGACCCCAGGGTGCCCTTTATGGCCGCAATGCCATTGGCGGGGCCATCGTGATCAATTCCCGCGAACCTGCGGACTTCATGGAAGGCGCCGTGCGGGTAGGCTATGACTCCGGCGACGGTTATGCCGCCGATGCCTATATCAGCGGGCCGGTTGCAAATTCCGATACCCTGAAATTCCGGGCGGCTGTTTCCCGCAAGGACGTTGACGGCTACCTGGACAATCCTTACCTGGGCGAAAAGGCCGACCCTTACGAAGATACCTCGGCGAGACTGCGATTCATCTGGGATCCCAGCGATACGCTCCGTGGCGACCTGCGCCTGTTTACCTCAAAACTGGAAACGCAGGCGCTGTACTACAACATCCGCGAGTCGGCGCCGGCCCCGTTTCCGGGCGCCCCATCTGCCTTTGGCCGGGACAACGGCTATCCGGATTCCGTCAACGACACCAGTTTGCCTATCCGCGTCAACAACCCGGGGGTCAACGAGCGTGACCTGAGCAATGTTGCCCTGAAGCTGGACTGGGAGCTGGGCAACGGCACCCTGACGTCGATCACCTCGTACGACACTCTCGAGGAAGTGCTGACCGGTGACGCGTGGGACTTCCTGCCCACCGATGAAGCGGTGATCCCGACGTTCTTCGGCTTTCCTGACCAGAACCAGAGCCAGTATCTGGAAGTCGATGCACTGAGCCAGGAAATCCGCTTCACCTCACCGTCAGAAGATCGATTCCGCTGGATCGTCGGCGCCTATGCGGTGCAGACAGACCGGTTCATCTCTACCGGCAACATGGTGGACACGGGGCAGGGCGTCTTCCCGGTTTACCGTGCACCCCGCGGCAATTTCCCCTTCGATTTCGCTACTGATTCCATCAACCCGCAGGTTACCTACCTGGCCGACTCGCAGGACAATTTTGCCTGGGCGGTGTTTGGTGAGATGGCCTACGACATCAGTGACGCCACCGAAGTGGCCTTTTCGCTGCGCTACGATGATGACGAGCGTGACAACACGACACTGACCCCGACGGCGTTCCTGCCGAATGTGGCCGGATTCCCTGAAGGGTTCACCGGTGAAGTCAGGACGCAGAGCTGGGATGAATGGCAGCCGAAACTCACCTGGCGCTACAAGCCCACAGACACCCTGAGCTACTACGCCTCGCTCAGTCGCGGGTTCCGCAGCGGCGGCTTCAACCAGACCGGCGTTGGTGCCGTGGCCTTTGCTAACGGCTTTCTGGGGGTAGGTGACACCTACGACGCCGAAGTGGTGGACACTATCGAGGCCGGTGTTAAAGGCCAGTTCATGGACGGCAGGGTGCGTTCCAACTTCACGGTTTTCAGGTCGGAAGCGGAGGGAACCTATTTCTTCATTTTCCTGGCGGCCAACTCCACCCAGAACCTGGGTAATTTCAATGAAGTGGAATACCAGGGATTTGAATTCGACCTGGCGGCGCGTCTGACGGATAACCTCAACCTGAATTTCGGTTATGGCTATACCGACAGTGAAATTACCGACTCGGAAACACCAAGGGATATCGGCGATCGTGCACCCAACGTTTCCAAGTTCACCCTGAATGCCGGGTTTGATTACCATTACCCGATTCAGGCCTTTGGCGAGGGCCTGGAAGCCTTTGTCCGTGTGGACTACCAGATACTCGGTGACACCGCATTTTTTGACAATAATCAAGAGGGCACCAATAACAGGGACGACGTACACCTGCTGGACTTCCGTTTTGGAGTAGAATTGCCTGACGACTGGACGCTGACAGCCTGGGGCAAGAATGCCCTGGATGAGGAATACAACACCGAGTACTCCACAGGCGGTTTCGTGTTCAAGGCTCTGCCGGCCCGATTCGGTCTGGATTTTGTGAAACGCTTTTAAATGTCATAATATTGCGAATTGAATTTCGCCTGCGAATTGAATGAGGAATACCCAATGAATGCGCAAAGCAAGCTACCTTCCCGGCTGCATCACAACGCTTATGTGGTGAAGGATCTTGAAACGACCCGCCAGTTTTATGAAGACCTGCTGGGCCTTCCGCTGACTGCCACATGGTGTGAAAAAACAGACCTGTTCGGCAAGGAGAGAACCTACTGCCACTGCTTCTTCAGTATTGCGGATGAAAGCGCCCTGGCATTCTTCCAGTTTGCCGACGCCGAGGATGACGCCCAGTTCGGTCCTGAACTGCCAATCTCCGGCTTCCGCCATATTGCGTTGAAAGTGGAGCAGGATCTGCAGGACGAATTGCTGCAGAAGGTCAAAAGTTCCGGCTATCCGGCCGACAAGTATTATTTCCTTGAGCACGGCTACTGCCATTCCCTGTATGTGATCGACCCTGACGGCCTGATCGTGGAGTTCTGTACCGATCACCCGGACGTGGAAAAGATCAATGCCGAGGTCCTGCCAAAAGCCCACAGTGAGCTCAAGCGCTGGCTGGCCGGCGATCACACGCCAAACAACGACGCTTACCACAGGGAACAGCCGGTCTGAGCTCCGTCCGGCGCCAAAAAGCCGCATCAGCATTAACCCAGGGCCCGGGCTGCGAAAAAGCAGCGCCGGGCCCTTTTTTTGGGGCTGTGCATAAATTGTGAAAAGTCCAATTATTTGCCAAGGATTTATAGGATAACCACCTGAAATTTGGTAGATTATTCTGGCTTGTGGAAAGCAGGGGGAAAACGGGGGATGGTCCGGGAAACCGGCAGTCCATCATTTGGGGGTGCTGGCGCAGCGACCCGATTCCCGCCCCGGTTTATCTTTTCAAAAACAACTATAGCGCCAAGCAAGCGCGAAAAGTCTGGTTGGAGTCAACATCGATGTTTTTACGAATTTATCAACGCATTATCAAAGGTCTGACAATCGTCCTGGGTCTGGCCATGCTGGCCGGTACTGCCCATGCGCAGGAAGGCCATCCCCTGAAGGGATCCTGGATTGGTGAATGGTCCGGTAATACCGCCCTGGGTGATTTCGTCCTGGTCGTCATGGACTGGGATGGTGAAACGGTATCCGGCATGATCAACCCCGGCACCGACAACCTGGCGATAGACAGCGTCGATCTCGACCCGTCGGACTGGTCCGTGGAGATCAAGGCCGGTGATTACACTATCGATGCTTCCATCGAAAATCTGGAACTGCCTTCCCGTTCGCTGACAGGCACCTGGAGCAGCAGGAACGGACGCGGCGATTTCGAGATCGTCAGACAGTAGTTCGCGGCTTCACGCGAATTGGCGCGAATAGATTGGATACGCTAGATATGAAGCAAGAATCGAAAAAGAACAGACTACCGACTCCGGTGAAATTGCTGGCGGGAATGCTGGCTGCTTTCACTTTCAGCACTGTATTTGCCCATCACCCCATCCAGGGCAAGTTCGACCCGGGCGCTGATGTCCAGTTTTCGGGCATCGTCACCAAAGTGGACTGGCGCAGCCCTCATGTCCATGTCTTCATTAACGTGCGAGAAGGCAGCAGCTTGGTGAACTGGGCGGTCGAACTGGAAAACCCCTATATCCTCATCAACAATGGCTGGCAAGAAGATTCCCTGCAGCCCGGTGACGCCGTGAGTGTTGCCGGTATTCGTGCACGCAACGGCAGTAGGCAGGTCTGGGGTGAACAGGTATCACTCACCGATACCGGTCGCCCGGTTTACACGGTGAACGACACGAGTCCGGCCAAGCCGTTGTCACCACGTCCCGTGCCGCGCTGGCCCGAAGACAACCATCCTGTCCTGGGGGCAGTCCCGGGGGGTGCAGACGGCATCTGGGGCTACCCGACCAGCAAGGCACTCGTTGAGGACGGCGTGAATGTGGGCATGAACGAATACGGTCTGCTCGACAATGTCGCCGATGCAGCCAAGGTAGCCCCCATGCAGGATTGGGCCCTGGCCCGGTACATTCACCGGCAGGAACGCGACCTGCGCGATGACCCCACATATCTCGACTGTAAACCGCCGGGTGGTCCGCGCCAGTATCAGTCCGATCTTGGCTTGCAGCTGATCGAGGACAAGCAGAACCAGCGCATATTCGTGCTGCTCGGCAGCGGCAACAGGAACTACCGCATCATCCACATGGATGGGCGCGATCCTGTCGGCCTGGTCGGTGGTGATGATGACAACCCCCTGTTCTATGGTCGTTCCGTTGGCCGTTGGGAGGGCGACACCCTGGTTGTCGACACCGAAGGATTCAACGAGGGATTCTGGTTCACCAATGGCGGCCTGCCGCACACGGACCGGTTATCCATGGTGGAAAAATTCACCCGCAAAGATTTCGATACACTGCATTATGAAGTAACTATCGATGACCCGGGAGCTTACACCAGACCCTGGACAGCCAGCTGGGATCTCAGCTGGGTCGGGGGCGCGGAGCTTCCATTTTCTCTATGCCAGCACAACAGGCAATAAACGAGGTATACACTCATGAAACATCTGATCAAACTGATTCTTGCCGGCTCCTTGCTGCTCGCCGGCAGTGTATTTGCTCACCACTCCTTCGTGGCCGAGTTCGATTCCAACAAGCCTATCCAGTTACAGGGCATCGTTACCAAGGTCGAATGGACCAATCCGCACGTATGGATTTATCTGAACGTGAAGAATGAAGAGACCGGCGAAGTGACCAACTGGGGTGCTGAATTGGGCCCGCCCCACGGACTGCAGCGCCGCGGCTGGAGAAGGACCACCCTGAATATCGGGACACCGATCACCGTCGACGGCTTCCTGGCCAGGAACGGCACTCCGCGCGTCAATGCGCGCAGCGTTACCCTGACCGCTACCGGCAGTTCACCGGGCCAGACCCTGGACGCTGATTCCAGTATCGGCAGCGGCCAGCAGTAAGAACGGCAGAGAGATTTTTGTCCACGGAGGTTTGAACGTGAGATTGAGAAAGTCAACACTGGCATCGGTCCTGCTGACCCTGGCAGTCGGCATGAGTGCATCGTTGCAGGCTCAACCCAGGCCGGAGAGCGGCGAGGAATTCGGACCGGCGCCGCGCAATGCTGATGGTCGCGTAGTCCTGGGCGGTGCCACACCAGCCGAAAAAGGCGTATGGACACCAAGGTTCAGCATTTTTGATCCTGTAGCGCCGGTGGATGTCGTGCCGTTCAAACCCTGGGCAAAAGCCCTCTATGATGAACGTCAACTGCATGAGCTTGAGCCCCACGCCCGTTGCAAGGCTTCCGGAGGCTCAAGGCAGTTCCTGACCCCGTACGGTGTAGAGTTCGTCGAGATCACTGCATTGCAGAAACTCTACATTTTCGATATCGGCGGCCCGCATACCTACCGCGTCGTGTACATGGACGGACGCTCCCATCCGGCAAACCCGGAACCCAGCAACTACGGGCACTCGGTCGGCTGGTGGGAAGGCGATACACTGGTGGTCGATTCGGTAGGGTTCAACGAGGACTTCTGGTTCGGCAGGCGCGGACTGCCGCATACCGAGCAATTGCACATCATCGAAAGGTTCAACCGCTACAACTCCGATCGCATCGACTACACGATCACCGTGGATGACCCGGGTGCCTACACAGCCCCGTATACCGGCGGTTTCAACCTGGGCTGGCAGGAAGATCAGGAGCTGTTCGAGTATGTTTGCCAGCAGGCGAACTACGCTGCGGAGCTGATGGTTGGGCAGGAGTCCGATAAGGTCGACAGGAGCAGCCCGATCGTCCCATAAAGCAAAAAAAACTTCAGATGTTTTAAAAAAACGGGGCCTGTGGCCCCGTTTTTATTCAGGCCGCCGTCTTCTTCTTGGGCAGCATCTGCTTCACTTCCGTTGAAAAGACCACGGTATTGTTCTGCTCGTAAGCTTCGTGGTTCTTGGCCAGCTTTGCCTTGTCGTAAATATAGTTAACCATCATGCCGGCACTCTGCTGCAGGCCGTTCGCCGATAAATCAGCTCGCCAGTTGATCTTGCCCAGGGTGGCGCCGTTGCCGAGATGAAAGCGAGCAACGGGGCAGGCGGGCTTGTCCCGGCTTTTTTCGTTGACGAGGTAATGGGCGCAGATACTGGTCATGATGCGCTCCAGCTCTGCATCATCGAGGATGGCGGCGGTCGGAAAATCCAGTACGGCGCTGACCTGACGTTTTTCTTTCTTGTCGAGGAATTCAAGACCATCGAGTGCTTTCTTTAACCAGGCGCTGAACCTGGGCAAGGGTGACAGCGTGGAAAAGGTCTTCAGACCGGGAATCTCGCGCTGCAGTTTCTCCACGACCTGCTTGATGAGCAGGTTGCCGAAGGAAACGCCGCGCAGGCCATCAAGGCAGTTGTTGATGGAATAGAAGATCGCTGTGTTGTAAGTGGCGTCCCGGTCGCCGTTGACATCTTCCTTGATCAGTTCAGCGACGTTCGTGGAGATTTTATTGGTCAGTGCCACCTCCACGAAGATCAGTGGCTCGTAAGGCATGACCGGATGGAAGAAGCCATAGCAGCGACGATCCAGTTCCAGGCGCCGGCGCAGGTCGTCCCAGCCTTCGATTTCATGTACGGATTCATATTCGATGAGCTTCTCCAGCACCACGGCCGGGGTTTCCCAGTCGATGCGCTTGATGTCCAGGAAACCGCGGTTGAACCAGGAGCGAAACAGGTGCAGCATGTCGTTGTCGACGGCTAGCAGCTCGGGGTTGTCTTTCAGGGCATCGGTGATGTCCTCACGCATGCTGATCAGTGCGCGGGTGCCGTCCGTTGCCATGTTCAGGGCCCTGAACAGGTCCAGCCGGCGTGATTCGCTGGCTTCGTGCAGTGCCTGGATGGCCTGCTGTGATGGTTTTTCCTGGAAACCGGCAATGGCCGCGTTTACCTTGGCGGGGCTGGCCGCGAGACTGCTTTCAAGAAAATGGAAAAACTCCTTTTTTTCCTCGCGGGTGAACCTTCTGTAGGCGGCAATGATTTCTTCTGCCAGCGCCACCGAGGAAGCCTCGCCCTTAAGCCCCAGGAGGGTCTCGCACAGGTTGCCGATATGCTCGCTTTTCGGGGCGTTGTTGCCATACAGGTTAGCCAGTGACTCGAGGCCAAGGCTGGACAGTTTTTTGACGAGGTTCTTGATCGATACTGCTTTCATGGTTTGGCCGGGTTCGGAATGATGCGGCTATTTTAATGCCTGTTCGTTGATTTGGATATTCTAAGCTAGAATGCCTTTCAACACCGTTATTATTCAGGCAGCAACAGGCAGGTAAAAAAGTGAGCTACAGCCATCAGCCGGCACCCGTGACAGCGGTGCCCATCAGCGGAACCGATAAGACATTTCCCGTCCACCGTGTGTACTGTGTCGGCAAGAATTACGCCGCCCATGTTCGCGAAATGGGCTCCACACCCGATCGTGACCCGCCCTGTTTTTTCATGAAACCAGCAGATGCCGTCACACTCGACAGCAGGGTGCCGTATCCGCCTGGGACAAAGAACTACCATTACGAAACCGAACTGGTCCTGGCTATCGGCAAGGGCGGCAGGAATATTCCGGCCGGGGAGGCGCTGGCTCATGTTTATGGATACGCTATCGGTTTTGACATGACGCGGCGTGACCTGCAAATGGCATCCGGCGGCATCGGCCACCCCTGGGATGCCGGCAAGGGCTTCGATTTTTCGGCCCCGCTGTCACCCATAGTGCCCGCAAGCACGATCGGCCACCCGGACCATGGCTGCATCGCCCTGGAGGTCAACGGCAAGGTGCGCCAGGACGCTGACCTGTCCGAGTTGATCTGGAAAAGCCATGAGATCGTGGCAGAACTCTCTAAGCTGTTCCTGCTGCAGCCCGGCGATCTTATTTTCACCGGCACCCCCGCCGGCGTGGGACCGGTAGTGCCGGGTGATCGACTCGTCGCCGCTATCGACGGCCTCGGTACGCTGGAAATCGAGATCACCGATCCGCTCTGATCGTCGTATGCCCAACCCGGTTAAGGCATGCCACCGCCGTGCCTTTCTGGTACCTTTGCCTTTTCAGCTACCGGCCAGTAAAGCAGAGTGATACAGCCCCGCGCGCCATCTTTCAGAACCCTCCTTGACCGTCGATTTCTCGTCGTCTACCTGATCGGTATTTCCCAGGGCTTTCCGTGGGTCCTGCATGGCTCGGTACTGACACTCTGGATGCAGAGCGAGGGTCTGTCCCGCAGTGCCATCGGCTTTATCGGTGCTGTAACTGCGTCCTATGCCCTCAACTGGGTTTGGGCGCCGCTGGTCGACAGAGTCAGGCTGCCTTTCCTGCACAAATGGCTGGGCCAGCGACGCTCATGGATCGTGTTTTGCCAGGGCTTGATTATTCTGCTGCTCTTCCTCATGAGTACGGCTGACCCGGTTAGCAACCTGTTCCTGGTGGGCGCCAGCGCCCTCGGAATCGCCATCGTTTCCGCCAGCCAGGACGTCTCCATCGATGCTTACCGCGTCATGTTGTTCCGACGTGATGAAATGGACGAAAAGATTCCCTGGGCATCGGCACTGGCGACTGCGGGCTGGCAGTCCGGATATGCCTTTATCGGCGGTACGCTAGCCCTGTGGCTGGGAGGCGAGACGATCGGGCTGGAATGGCCTGCAGTTTACAGGGTGTTGACCCTCTTCATTGCGCTGCTGATGATCGGTGTGATCCTGTCACCCGAGCCACTGGAGCAGGAGGCGGCGGAAAAGCGTTTCGACCACGATGGCAATGAAACGGGCCCAGGCACTTGGCTCGAGGAAACCCTGTTCATTCCGTTTACCGAATTTTTCCATCGGTGCGGACTGAAGCTGGGTCTTGGCATCCTGGTGTTCCTGTTCAGCTTCCGGCTCGGAGAAGCGATGTTGGGGCGTATGTCGCTGGTCTTCTACGTGGAACTGGGATTCACTACGGAGCAGATCGCCCTGTACTCGAAATTCTTCGGTGGTTTCATGACCATCGTATTTTCCCTGGTCGGCGCCTTCGTCAATACCCGCTTCGGCGTTATCCGGGGAATGCTTGTGGGTGGTATCGCCATGGCCGGCAGCAACCTGCTTTACGCCGCCATGTCGATGGTCGGACCGGAGCCCTGGTTGTTCGTGCTGACCCTGTTGATCGACAATTTCACGCAGGCCTTCGCCACCGTATGCGCCATTTCCTTTATTTCCTATTTCGCCAGCCGTACCTATACGGGAACCCAGTTCGCCATGATGACTTCCATTTCGAATTTCGGGCGTACCACGCTTGCCGCGAGCAGCGGCGCCATCGTCGACGGCCTGGGCGGCAACTGGATGCTGTTCTTCGTGCTGACAACGGTCATGGTGACCCCGGCATTGCTGATTCTGCTCTGGGTAGGGAAGATGCTGGGGGCCTATAATGGGGGTTCCGGTACAGGGCAGGGCGATGATCAGAATCAGCCGGCGTGACTTTATCGCCGGCTGCGCGGGAAGGCCGATGACGGATTCACCGTGCTTCGGCATATCTCTCAACGAAACGGTTCTTCCGGAAAACGCCCTGGCGCTTTAGGCCAGGTGACCTGATTTCACCCAGAGCACGGTATCTTCATCCATGACCGGGCAGTGTTCACTATCCGGCGGCATGCGAATCCAGGAGCCGGCACCGTAGCTGCCGTATGCGTCGCGGTAACCCCCCTTGATGATGTAGATCTCCTCGCCACCCGGATGCGCATGATGGGGACCGGAAGTACCTTTCGGCAGGCTTACCATGGCGACGCGTTCCGGACCAAACTCGTGCAGGTTCAGGATGCGAACGCCGCCATCGATACCCGTCCATTCCGCCTTGTCCGTTTCGATGGCCAGGCGGGTGGTGTCGTCGGGTGACATCTGGTGCAACTTGACGAGAATGACGCAGCCTTCCTTGCTGAAGGGCGCATGGATGAATCCTTTCGGGTTGCGAAAATAGGTGCCGGCATGAAAATCGCCGGTCTCGTCTGAAAAGGTGCCTTCAAGCACGAGTATTTCCTCGCCCAGGGGATGATTATGCCCCCTGAAACTGGCGCCGGGATCGTATTTGACGATACTGGTGGCGTGGCCGCGTTCAGCTTCCTCACGCGCGAGTGGCTTGCGCCAGACACCCGAGGCCGGGCTTGCCACCCAGTCCAGGGCAGCGGTGTCGATGGCCACCCGCTGACTGAAATCCATGTTCAGCATGCAGGATTATTCCTTCTCGTAGACGACACGTCCGCCCACCATGGTAAGCGTCGGCTGAATCCAGAAAATCTCGTCATCGGGTATGGTCAGGTAATCCCGATCCAGCACGACCAGGTCGGCAAACTTGCCAGGCTCGAGCGTGCCCAGGTTGGCTTCCTGGAAAAACAGGTA
>Ga0181589_10002869_pt1 | contig 13612 bp, 10 predicted proteins | sample 071ome_25_FD_132444 | JGI IMG/M metagenome (GOLD analysis project Ga0181589, IMG submission 132444) | Coastal salt marsh microbial communities from the Groves Creek Marsh, Skidaway Island, Georgia - 071410BT metaG (megahit assembly) | ecosystem: Environmental > Aquatic > Marine > Intertidal...
ACAATCAATTATTTCAATTGCGTCTGGTACATATCCAGAGCAATGTCCAATTAAAGTTGGTAGAGGTGTTGTTGTTGAAGGCGGCGGACTAGGTGCTGTTGATGTACAACCAGACACTACAAATGATAACGGATTTGGTGTTGGTATATCCGATGATGGATCAACTCCAAATGCTAACTCTGATGTATTCCAAATGAACAATGGTGCAAGATTACGTAACATAGTATTCCGTAACTTTAGCACAGGATCTGTGCAAGCATGTTTAGACCCTGGTTATGGTCCAGACGATACTAGCGTATGGATTACATCACAATCACCATATGTACAAAACTGTACTAACTTCTCTCCAGGTGGTACTGGTATGAAGATTGACGGTGCATTACACAACGGTGGTTATAAATCAATGGTTGCTAATGACTGGACACAGATCAACAGTGATGGTATTGGTGTTCACGCACTTAACGATGGTAGAACAGAACTTGTTTCTGTATTCACATACTACTGTGACGTAGGTTACCTTGCAGAAAGCGGTGGTAAAATCCGTTCTGTAAACGGTTCAAGTGCATACGGTGAATTTGCTGTTAGAGCAGATGGATTTTCACAATCAGAAAATCCGCTAACAGGACATATTAGACTGGCAACACAAGAACTAGATGCTATCCAAGAATTACAACATGACGTTACGTTTAACAAATCATTTAAAGATTCGACAGGTGATGTATTTGCAGTAGGTCATACTAATCCTACTTGGACAGGTACAGGTTATGCAAGTTTTGATCAAGCAAATAGTTACATGTATTTTGCAAGATGGACTGGAAACAGTTTAGATTGGCAACAGACACTAGGTGAACCAACTGCTGATAACGTAGGTTTCCCTGGTGAATTAAATTGTGTTACAGAAGATGAATCAGGCGGTTACTATGCGGCTGGTAGAATTTATCAAAACAGTGTCTACAAAGGGTTCGTTGTTAAGTTTACAAGACTAGGTGAAGTAAACTGGCAGAAAGTTATTTCAAGCACAGATAACATTACAGGTATTACACACGATAAAACACAAGGTTTGTACATTACAGGTAACCACACAACAAATGGTGCTATGATTGCAAAACTTTCAAACGGTGGTGTTATACAGTGGAGCGAAACACTAAATTATGATGACAGTACAGTAAACTCGATTAGTACTGTAAGTTTAGCATACGGCGCTGAAAGTTTATCAAGCACAGTAACATATACTACTGAAGGTGATGCTAGTTTAGAAGGCAAAATCTTTATTGGATTTAATGATGCAACTGCAAATCAAACAGGTATTGTAGTTTACGATTCAAACGGAAATTATCAAAAGAGTTTCCACCTAGGTGACTTTACAATGTTTGATATGAAGTTTGATAATACAGGCGAAGACGGATTATATTTTGCAGTAGGTGGACAGTATGTAAGAAGTGTTACTTCATATGCATATCCATTAACACAATTGACATACGCAAGCGGTACAGCAACAACAGTTGCTAACGTTAACGTAGGTGGTGGTCAAGGCGGAAGCACAAGAATTTCACTAGATACAGGCGGTGCAACACTTGATCAAGATGCTAACATTACAGCAGGTTATAATCTATACAGTAGCGGCAACGGCGTTGCGACAGTAGTTGCTAACCAAGGTGTTACTGGTAATCAGCACTTGATTGATGTTACAATTACAAGCGGAAGTTTCCAAAACGGTGAAACCGTTGAAATGAGATCACAACCGACAATTACAAATTATGATAATCCTATTGTTGCTAGAGTAAATCTAAACGGAACAGTAGCATGGCAAAAGCAGTATGCATCTTTGAAGACAGGACGTTACAAAGCAGTTACTCCACTAGGTGATGAAATTTACTGTGTTGGATCTGTTGAAACTTCAGCAGGTAGCGGAGTATACAATGGTTTAATTTCAAGTTTTGATAGTGCAGGTGTACATGCATTTAGTAGAGAACTCGAAGATAATGATTCAGGTGTTGAATTAGAATCTATAGATGTTGACGGTGTTAACTTGTTGATGACAGGTCAATCAAATGGTAACAATGCAGGCTTCTTTAACTTTACAAGAACAGGTGCAGGATTTGGTACACTTGATGATTCAAGTGGTGCATTTAACTATATTACGGTTACACCTACAATTGAAGATGCTACAATTTTAGAGTATGTATTCCATGATATGGATTTTGCAGACGCAACACTTGCTCTTACAGATACAAACGGTGTTGTTGATAACTCACCAGGAAAAGTTTTAACAATCCAAGCAACACGTAATGGTTTTGCTAGTATTGGAACAGGTATTAGTTTCACAGTTGACGGTTTAGAAAGACCAATCAAAGACGGTTCAGTTGCATTTATTGATGGTGATAGCGAAACATACTTTATTATTGGTACAAGTGGATACCAAGCACCAACTATAAACAGTGGCAATGATCCTAATGCTTATGCACTTGTTAATGCAAACAAAAATTTCTTGCAAGAAGAAGTTATTGGTTATGTAAACACAACATATCCAAGTTTAGTTTATGATCAAGCACTATGCAGACGTGATGTTGGTTTGATTGTAGATGCAGTATTGCACGATTTAGATTTTGCAACTAACGGTGAATCAGTTGATGCTGGATATTCATATTATGAAAGTCCGTCATCGTTATATGCAATTACAACACAAAAAGCAGAAACAGTTGCGGCAATTACATATTTGAAAACAATTATTGCAGACGTAATTAATGAAGTTGCTCCAGCAACAAGTTATCAGTCTACTTACACACAGGTTACTGATCCAGGTATTACTGCTGAAGCAGGTTCGGATACTAGAGCACAAACCCTAGTACAGACTGTTGTTGATATCATTAATATTGGTAAGACAGCGGCTCCGAGTAAAACAAATTATGGTAGTGCTAACATTGCACTAGATCCAAAAATTCCTTCAAACAAAACACCAGATGAAGGTGCAAGAGTTATATTCCGTGAAGCGTTCTCTCAAGTACGTATGACAGGACATGATTTCTTGGATATTGGTACAGGTGGTTTTGCAGATACTAACTATCCGGTTATTATCAAAGCAGACTACACACAAACACCAAACCAAGAAAATGAAACTATTTCACAGAATGGTGGTAGAGTGTTCTACGTAACCACTGACCAAGATGGTAACTTCCGAGTTGGTGATTACTTCAAAGTTGAACAGGCCACAGGTAGAGCCACACTTTCATCAGAAGAATTTGACTTAACAGGTTTGAACGAACTACAGTTAGGTAGTATTACTGCTGGTAAAACTGGTGCTACAATTAACGAATTTAGTACTGACCCGAACTTAACTGATATTTCAGACAATGCTGTGCCAACAGAAGGTGCTGTATACAAGTTTGTTAAATCAGGATTTATGGGTACAGACGCAATGGTACTTGCACGTGGTGCAACTAACCAACGTCCAACAGAAACGCAAGAAGGTATGTTGCGTTATAACAGTACACTAAAAACAATTGAATTCTATAATGGTTCTGAATGGGCAGTGTCAGGCGGTGCTGGATTAAGCATTGTAAGTATTACACCAAACATTTTTGATCCAAACGTAGATACTACAATTGAAATACTAGGTGATAAATTTACAGATCCAACAGGTGTTGAAATCGGTGGTATTACAGTTCCGATTAGTTCTGTGACATATGTCAGTGAACAAGAAATTACTGTACAAACAGGAGTTGGAGTATTCAGCGGATTGTCAGCAGATAGATATAATGTTGTTTTAACAACAACAAACGGATCTCGATCAACACTTCCAAGAGGTATTGAAATTGATAATCCACCGACACCAAGCACACCAGCAGGTAGTTTGGGTAGTTTCCAAGAAACCACTGCTATAAACCTAACAGTAGGTGCAACTGACCCAGATGGTGATACTGTTGTCTACAGTATACAAAGTGATCCTACTAGTTTGTTCTCGGATCAAGGCGGACCATTAAGTCTTAATACACAAAACGGTAACATCACAGGTACTTTACCTAGTGTGCCGAGCACGGTTACAAAACAGTTTACAGTAAGATTTGCATCACAAGGTACAAACGGTAACACAAATACTGATGTTGTTTACTCAATTGAAATTTTACAGAACACTGCACCAACTATTACTTCACCAACTGCTGGACAAACACCAGGCGGTGATGATGGTACTACGCAGGATAGCACATATGGTACAACAAGCATTCAGATTACTGCTAATGAACCAGATGCAGGACAAACATTAACATACAGTGTAACAAGTGACCCAGACAACATCTTTGGTAATGGTCTATCACTTAACACTGGCACAGGTTTAATTAGTGGTACAATCAATCACAGTTGGTTGAACAGAGGTTACAGCAGAACAGCAACAGTTGAAATTACTGCTACTGACGATGCGGCGTTCCCAGCAAGCGACAGTGTATCATTTAATATTACAGGTAGAACTACTTGGAGATACAGAACTATTATTAACAGAGGCTACATGGCTGGAGGCTATAAGAGTTCAGTTCCATGGCAGAACGTTAACAGAACCAATCACTCAAACGATACTTCAAGCAACTTGGGTAACATTATGGACCAACCAGGTACATATATGGACGGCGGATTTAGTGATGTAACAGGTTGGACTTGGGGTAACGATCCAAGTTATCCTACTAACTCAAACAGAGGTTGGGCATTTAATATGACCAACGACACTAGAAAAGGTTACAATAACGGTAACTTGAACATGAGTACAGGACGTAACGACCATGGTGTAAGTAACGAAGATACAAGCAAATCAGTTATCACAGGTGGTGGATCTGCTAATACAGATATTATGAACCACTCAACTGAAACTATGCGTACCAACGTTAATAATTCAAGTTTAAGTTCAGACTATCTAGGAGCGGCATGGAGTCAAACTGCTGGTTATCACTGGAACGGTACACACAGAAAGATTTCGTTTGCAACAGAATCTTGGAGCGGTATGTTTGGCACACAAGGTACACACTCTAAAGGACTAACAAGTAAGTACGGTTACTACTACATTGGTCCACCAAACAATACTCGTAACTTGGAAAAAGTTAACACAAGTAATGACAGTTCAATTGGTACAATTGGTAACTTCCCGAACGGACAGAACTCACAAGGTGAGCATAACATGATGATGGGACAAGATGCTGGATACTCCATTGGTATGTGGCAGGGATCAAATGGTCAGGCTAACGACAGTTGGAAGTTAACATACTCAAATGATTCAATGAGCAACGGTAACAGTGGACAAAGTGCTCTACAACCAAAAGGACAACCAGGCTGTTCATCAGGCGGTTGCTTTAGTACAGGGATTTAACGATGAAACTATTATACTTTGGCAGAGAACAAGAAAACGGATACATGCGTACAGTAAAAGCCGAGCAAGGCGGCATTGTAGCAGATATTAACACAGACTATATGGAATACATTGACTGGTCAAGTTTTGTTTACGCTAAAAAACTAACCGACGAAGAATACGATAGAGGGGCAATGAATTCTATGAAGTCCTATAACGAGTATTGGACTTGTGATCAAACTGGAGAAGTTTCTGATACCTGGAAACCAACAAAAATTTCAAATGTGGGCAAAGACACAGACCCAGAAGGAAACACCTGGACAAAAACCAAAGTCGATTGGACAGCAGACGAAATGGCATTTATTACTAACTATGACAAAGCATGGTTATCTGGTAAAATTGCTGTGTTTGCATTAAACGCATACACTTCTTTAGATGTGGATCGAGGACCTGTTGAAAAAGAAACTTGGGATTTGCAAATTTCTCAAGCCAACGAGTATAAGAAAACAGGAAGTGCTGGCACTCTAATACAAGAATTAGCCAAAGCAAAAGGTGTTACAGTTGCCAATTTGGTTGACAGTATTGTAAGGAACAACGAAGCATACCAAACTAAAGTAGCAAAAGTGCTAGGTGTTGCTACCAAATTAAGAAAAGAACTTAAAAACTGCAATACAGTGAGCGATTTACAAATATTTGCAGAAAAATATTTTGAATTAGATTTTGGCAGAGGAACTACTGATAAAACTCCTTCTAGAGAACTATTCAATAATATCTAGTCCACCACAAACACGAGATAAGTACTACTATTAATTAAAGGAGTACTAAATGTCTGCTGATTATAGTGATGACGAACTTATCAAATATGCATTTGACTTTGATTACGCCTATAGTGGTTACCAAATGGATAGTTATGTTGTTAACACTGGTATTACTGATTGGCGCAAAGCAAAGCAATGTTTAATTGAAATCGAACACAGAACTCAAGCAATGGAAGATCATGGGTGGAATCTTAAAAAGATGGAAGCCGAAACCGATATCCTTCGAGAAGAACTAGAACAAGAAACTTCTCCTGCTAGAAAAAAACTAAAACAAATTGAAATTGACGAAAAAGTTGAAGGTGCGGCCAGAACACGTAGGCGTATTGATGGTATCATAAGAGAAAGATCTAGACTTATAGAAACATTTAGAAAAGCAGTTCCAAACAAAGAAAAAATGTTAGAACTTTCTGAAAATGTAGAAGAAAAAGAAAGACAATATTGGATTTCTCGAATAGGAAAACAAGCGGCTCAAGAAATGCTTTCTTATGGTAAAATTGGCACAGGCAATATGGAAAGTATTATGCAAATGCCACATGAAGATCAAGCGAAAATTATCAAAGGCGCATTAGAATATACCAAACAAATGGAGACAGGTATAATTTCTTTAGAAAAAGAAGTTGAGCAAAAACTTATTGAACAACTAAAAGAAAAGCAAGACTTGAATATTATACCCAAGTTAGAGGACACTATTGAAAAAAATGCAAAACTTCTCGATACCCCTAAATCCGAAACTTGATTACGAAAGTTTTACGAATAGATTCGTACCCTTTTTAGAAAAACACAAGGAGTATATATACGATGTGTATTTTACATGTCGTATACCCCCATTTGGCCAAGATGCAATGGGTGATGTTTTTCATCAAGGTGATTGGGGAGCGATTAGTCAAAACGCACTTGCAATACAAGAAAATCTTGGCATACCAATAAGTGCTACATTCAATAATATTAATGTTCCGCCAACAACACAAAATTTAAGAACATGGATACAGAATTTTGCGCCATTGTATGAACAAGGTGTACGTATTGTTACATTACCTCATACTATGTGGATGTTGCAGGGTGTTATACAAAAACAGTTTCCTGAACTACGTGTTAAAAACACTATTTTGCGTAATGTACAACGTGCAAACGAAGTTGTAAAACTAGCAGAAGCCGGATTTTACTATGTAAATCTTGACAGAGATCTAATGCGTGATAGAGATAGGCTTTTAGAAATAAAAGAAGCAAAAGAATATGTGCGTAAAAATATCTGTGCTGACTTTAAAGTAAGTCTGTTAGCAAATGAAGGTTGTTGGGGCAACTGTCCGGTGCAAGACGAGCATTTTGAATTTAATTTTGCAAGAGGTGAATCTTCGTCACCTACATTTTTTATGGATCCTATTTCAAAACCTACCTGTCCTAGATGGGACGCTATGGATCCTGCGGCACAATTAAAGGTAGCCAACTTTACTCCGTGGAGAGAAGATTGGGTAGAACTTATGGATTTAGGTATTGACGTATTTAAAATGCATGGTAGAGAAAGTGCAGATAGATTATGGGAAACACTTGATCTAGTTGAAAAGTTTGCAAGCGAACAGGAAATACTATTTGATAACTTTAATGAATTTATTGAAGTTGGAGATCTAGATAATAAACCAATCAAGGTATGGCGAGAAAAAATTAAAAACTGTAAATTTAACTGCTGGAAGTGCCATTACTGCGAAGATGTAGTGAGTGCAAAAACAAAAAATAAATTTGTTACAGCAGTAAACACCGCATTTGAAAAAAGCATGGATAACAAGAGTAAATGCAGTGATTTTACACTGAATATCGAAGGATTAACAAGCCATAAAGTAAAACATTTTCTAAACAATTTATGTGATGCTAAAGATGTGCGTTATTTAGAAGTAGGAACATGGCACGGAGCAACATTTTGCAGTGCAATAGAAGGCAATACTATTCAAGCAGTATGCATTGACAGTTGGCACACTAATGATATTGAACCTATGCGTGATGTAGAAGGTTGGCAAAGTAAAGATGGAAATCCTTTAAAAATATTTCAAGAAAATTTAGCAAAAGTTAAGGGTGCTAATGTTGTTGCAGGATATAACGAGCCTGTAGAAAGTTTAGACTTGACAAAAATTCCACACACTAGTAATATAGTATTCTATGATGGAGACCATACATATGAACAAACCAAAAACTTTTTGGATAGATATTATGATAAGTTTGAAGAAACTATGGTACTGGTAGTAGATGATTGGAATTGGACACAAATACAAGAAGCAACAAACAAACACATAGAAGAAAAAGAATATAAAATATTGTACACAAAAGAAATTAAAACAACAGGAGAAGATCCTGATGATTATTGGAATGGACTAGGTGTGTTTGTGTTAAGAAAGAAAAGAGAACATATAACATAATGTCCAACTATACATACATAAAAAATTTTATATCAGAAGAAACAGCAAAGTTTCTATATGAATATTTAGAATTTAGCACAAAAGTTTATATAGTAGAAGGCGATCCTATGGCAAAAAACGGAGACGAGATGGTTCCTGGTTGCCTAGGTCCTCGCAGTGGAGATTTAGTTTTTGATAGTTTCTTAAACTTTATGCATAAAAAAGTAGAAACACTAACAAGCAAGGTATTATATCCTACATATACATACGCAAGATTATATAGAACAGGTAATGAAATGCACAAGCACATAGATCGTCCTGCTTGTGAATATAGTTTAACAGTAAAATTAACAGACAACAGAAAAGGAAATTGGCCAATTATTATTGGTGGAGATAAAGTTGAATTACAAGACGGTGATGCAGTTTTATACAAAGGCTGTGAAGTAGAACATTGGCGTGAAAAATGTGAGATACCAGATTATAAATTAGGACAAGTATTTTTGCATTACGTAGATGCTAATGGTCCATATCGTGCAGAAAAATATGATAGATTTTATGATAAATCAATTTACTTCGAAAAGGATATTACGGAGTTCTTAAAATGAAAGTAAATTCTATTTGGCCTACGCATGTTGGTGTTAGTCAACGTGAAGATACTAGCGATCATAAGGAAATATACGAACTAATTAAACGTCAAGAGAAAGAAAATAGCATTGACAACGGCGAAGGTTTAGGATTTGTAACAGATGGAAGTTTGCATCAACATCCTGAAATGCAAAAACTTAACACTTGGTTAATTGAACAGGTACAGATATTTGGTGATAGTATTGGCTGGGATATAGATATTGAAGATATTTTTGTTGCAAACAGTTGGGCAGTTGTAAGTATGAATGGTGCAAGCACACATAAACCGCACATTCATGCAAATACACTATTAAGTTCTGTGTATTATTTAAATGCACCAGAAGGATCTGCGCCACTGGGTTTACTACAACCTAATTTAAAGTGGGAAGCATGGCAACCAGATTATAAAGAACGCACTATTAATACAGAAGGCGAATATTATATTCCTGCAAAAACAGGGCAGTGTGTTTTATTTAGAAGTAGTATTCCACATATGACAGGACAAAATGCATTTAGCAACATGAGCGAATTACAAGAGCGTGTTGTAATACCGTATACTTTTAATTTAAAGAACCTTGGGAAGAAATCAAGAGGCAGACATTATGGAATATAAAACATTAGGATTCTTTCCAACTGGATTTGTAGAGTTTAAACTTGATATTACAGATCAAGAAATGCACGAAATGATTGATGCTGTAGAATGGACCAACCATAAACAGGGTTATGAAGAATTTCCAATGTATCAAATTTCAAAACAAAACCTACAAAATATAGATGCGTTTAAGAATTTTGCTGATAAAGTAATCGAATGCGGACACATATACTGCAAAAGCATAGGATATCAACCAAACGATTTGTATATTACCAGCATGTGGATGAATAAGTTTGCAAATACACAAGCAATTGGTCCACATACGCATACAAACAGTTTGATTAGTGGTGTTTACTACATGAATAGCACTCCAGAACAAGGCGGAACTGAATTTTATAATCCTGTAAGCAAAATGCGTAACACAATTAGTGTAACTAGAGATGGTCACAGTCCTTTTTTAACAGATAAAATTGTTAGCAAAGCGGAACCTAATAAAATGATTATGTGGCCAAGTTATATAGAACACAGAAGCGAAAAGAACATAACTAAAAAAGAAAGATACACAATGAGTTTTAATTTATTAAGCACTACATTGGGTAATCAAGAACACTTTAACTGGGCAGAATTAAAATGATTAAAAAAATACTTATACTTGGTGGCGGAACAAGTGGCTGGTTAACTGCCGCATACCTTCGAAATCAAATACCCGATGCAGTGCATATCCAACTTATTGAAAGTACAAAGATAGGAATTGTTGGAGTAGGAGAAGGCACACAACCTTTTACAATGCAGTTTTTGCGTGACTGTGGACTACAGCCTATCGACTGGATGAAAGATGCCAAAGCAACATACAAACTAGGTGTTGAATTTAACGGTTGGGGCAAGGACAGTTACTTTGTAGACAACGATGATTTCAGTACTTTTTTGCTTGGACCTGATCTGCCTACGTTTAATTACTGGTTGAGTAAGAGTAAGAAAGAATTTTTTGACTTTTTACAAAGTTATAAACTTGCTAAAAAGAATCTAGCACCAAAAATTAATCATTTAATGGATTTTACCCACGGTTGGCTTGCTCCAACATGGGACGCAGTACATTTTGATGCACACGAAATAGGCAATACCATTAAAAAGTTAATGGCAAACAAAATTAATCATGTAGATGCAGATATTGTTGAAGTAGATACCGATGAACGCGGCATTAAATGTTTGCGTGATAGCAAAGGTGAAGAATACAGTGCTGATTTGTTTATCGATTGCAGTGGATTCAAGAGTTTACTATTAGAAAAAACACTAGGTGTAAGATGGCTTGACGAAACTGAAAACTTGCCCTGCAATAGAGCAGTTGCAATGCCTAAACAGTATACCAACCCACAAGAAGAATGTCATCCGTACACAAAAGCAACAACGATGAAAAATGGTTGGCGTTGGACTATTCCTACATTTGAAAGAATTGGTAATGGTTATGTGTACAGCGACAAATATTGCACACCAGAAGAAGCAGAAGCAGAATTGCGTGATGCAATTGGTGAATATGATGCTGAAGCAAATCATCTAGAAATGAGAATTGGCACACACGAAGGTGTTGCACACCATAATGTTGTTGCTGTTGGATTAAGTGCAGGATTTGTTGAACCTCTAGAAGCAACTGGTATTACTTTTACTACAAAAACATTGGAATTTTTGGTAGACAGTTTAAGGCACAGTGACGGAAGGTGGGCAGTACAGAATTTAGAATTTATAAACAATAGATTTTTGTCAATGTTTTATGAAATTAGAGACTTTATCTATCTACACTACAAACTAGCACACAGAAATGATACACAATTTTGGAAAGATGTTACCAGCAAAGACTATCCCGACACTGCTAGAAAGAGATTGGATCATTTTTTGCCTGGACCAAAGGATCAAATGTTTATTCCCAACATAACAAGCATGTTCCACACAGGACAATGGTTTGAAATGTTGCACGGAAGTGATTTTTATGACGGTAATCTTTCTTTCTTAAGCGAGGATTATGTCAAGTATGCCGAGAGTTATAGAGATATTGAAGAATATAGAATAAATCGCATGATACAAGACCTTCCGAACCACTATGACTACTTGAAGGATTGGTACAAGAGGATATAAATACTAGTATGAGCATGATAAAAAAGTTTTACACCACAAGCGTATATGAAGTGAATGACATCAACCAAAATGACAGTTTCACCTTGGGACCGTTCTTTACAGAACAAGTGCGTGTTGCCACCAGCAACCTAGATTTTCACGTTAGTTTTACAAAAGATCCTGATGATTTAAATGCTCTACTTACAGCAGAAAACTATGATATTATTGTACCTAGAAACACTGTAGAAATAATGCCAAATATTAGAGGCGGTAAAATTGCAGTGCGTCCTATCAAATATGAACAAGACAGTACGTTTGTTGATGGAAAAATTTCTATTACAGAGATTGATTTGCTGTATGACACAAGAAGATAATCTTTATAAAATACTAGAAGTAACACCCAGTGCCACAACAGGTGAAATCAAAGAAGCCTATAGGCGCAAATCTATGGAACACCATCCCGACAGGGGAGGTAACCCTGTGCTATTTGATCAAGTAAAAAAAGCACACGATGTTTTAAGTGATCCGCACAAAAGAAATAGATACGACATGCTCATAAATGTTGTTCGTGTAAGTGAAGATGAAATTACTGAACACACCGTTCAAGAACTAAAGTTTGATATCAAGCAAAGCATGGGCAATGTTAGCATAAAAAGAGTTAGGTAAATTTCTTTTTAGTGTGAAAATTCTTTTTGTAGGCTTCAGAGCCTGGATCACCTAATATATCCGTATGTGTTTGCCATTCCACTGGGTTGGCTTCACCTGTTTCCATCTTCCATGCCTGTCGTTTGAACGGAATAATCTGTACCATTGCAGTTTCTTTTGTAAAGTCTATGCTTTCGCCAGGTTCTAGATCTAGTATAAAAGGAAAATTAACAGGCACTCTGTATGTGTCAGTATCTACTATTCCGCTTAATGTTTTAAATTTACTTTCAGTATCATTAAGTGGATGAATAAAAAGACAACTCCATCCTGGTGGTGTTTCTATTACCCACGGACTCGAAAATTTTAGCACTGGCTTGTCTTTCCACGGAGTTTTTTCATATTGACTTTTTACATGACTGCTCATAAAAAGATTAAATGCAGTATTGGATTTTTGTACATGTCGATCTTTAGTATAAGTTACCTTTAGATCTCCACAGAAAGGAATAATGTATCCTGTAGTAAGTGCATCTAAAAAAGGCGGGCATTTCTTTATTGTTGGTACCGTGCCTAATCGCCCATCCCATTGACTTGCTTGTCTAAACCAATCTGGTACATTTTTTGTCGCAGGATAGGGTTTGGAAACTTCATCCCACATTGTAAAATTGTCTACAATTTGGTTTGATCCAGTTAGTGTATTAAGTCCAAGTTTTGGTCTATTGAATTTGATTGTCAATTCGTTCATGTGTAAAATACTTATACGATAATTACTATTATGACAAATGAACTGAACATGAGTGGTATTTTTCCAATACCAATTGCAACAACTACAATAGATCTTCCAGATATAAGTGAAGTAAAATGGGTGCAAGGAGACAAGTTTCTTCAAAGTGAGGATGAATTACACAAAAGAGATTATATGCAGGCTACTGTTGCTAAAATTTTGGATAGTGCTTGTGCTTTTGCTGAAAATGTTGGTTGGAGAAAAGAGCAATATTTTATTACACAGATGTGGGCAAACAAATATGCTCCCAATGCTGAAGAAAACAAAGGTGGAAATATACATGCACACTTTCATTCAAACAGTTTATTAAGTGGTGTACTATATTTTGACGAT
>Ga0181589_10002873_pt1 | contig 13609 bp, 11 predicted proteins | sample 071ome_25_FD_132444 | JGI IMG/M metagenome (GOLD analysis project Ga0181589, IMG submission 132444) | Coastal salt marsh microbial communities from the Groves Creek Marsh, Skidaway Island, Georgia - 071410BT metaG (megahit assembly) | ecosystem: Environmental > Aquatic > Marine > Intertidal...
AAAGGCTATACCTTGTTTTTTCGAAAAATCTTTGACGGTTAAAAACAAATCTAAATTACTCTGAGAAGAGGATTCCACCAATTCAAAATTACCAGTCATAATCAATTCTTCTTTTAATTTTCTTTTTAGAAGAATGCCAAACCTTGGAGCAAAAGACTCGTTTACTACTCTAATGTAAATTTTATCGTGAAAATCTTTAGGATTTGATGGCCGATAACCACAACTAAATGAGAAGATAACAAATACAAAGATAGTGATCTTGCTGAAGATGGAAATACACAGCTTCAAATTAATTTTGAAAATTCTGAATTAGTTCTTCTGCCTCACGAGCGGCCTCGGATTCTGGGGCAATAGTAATTGCCTCATTGTAAAACTGAGTTGCGGGTAGATTCCCAAGTTCTCGCCATCTTGTAATAAAATATTTTCCATAATTCTCTACATACTTACCCACTTCAAGTTTACTTCTAGATAAAGTTGATCTCATTTTTGAGCGTCCTTTTTCTGCCAATTCTTTTCTCGTCTTGAAACTATCAATTCTTGCTAAATAATCTTTTGAAGATTCATGCCTATCCTTCACAGGTGGAAGTTTGTAGAGAATCAAGTAATCTTCGTAAAAGTTTAATGCTTTAAGTGTTGCCCCTTGATCATAATTGGGGCCAGAAACTAAACCTTCATATATTTGAGCAAGTTGAAAATATGCCTTTTCAGAAAGAAAATGATCCGGATAAAGATTAATTAGTCTCTCAAGTGCATCAATTGCTTCCTCTTCTTTGTTATCTTTGATCGAGATTTCTGCTAATATCATTAATGCACGGGGAGCATACTTTGGGCCTCTTGCTATTTCTACAATCTCATTGAACCTTAAACGATCCTGGCTTCCGGAGCGAAAGCGAGGAATGACCCCCCACTTTTTAGGAAGCTTTTCGCGGGCTAATTTTTCAGAAATATTGAGAAGGTAATCTGCAATTACTTCAAAATCGTAATCGGTATATGCTCTGGCGATTAATTTAAGATGACTGAAAGATTTGCTCCAATCTCCTTTTTCTTCCCTAATTTTTGCTGCTCGGAGTAATGATTCTGGCCCTACTTTAATTTCTTTAGAATCAATCACAACGATCGCGTCAGATCGTCTTTTAGAAAACTTCTCATACAGAGATAATGCTTTTCCAATATCTCCTTTCTTTTGGAAATAGAATGCGTCTTCAAACCATTTTTTCGCATCGTAATCACTGTAAGGCTTTCGGTTTTTAATAAAAAAGCCAGTCCCTGAAAATAAGTATTCCTCCTTTTCAGTCGTATTGCGTGGCGGTCCTTTTTGTGAAAAAAGAGATGACCATAATGCAAAAAATAATGTAATTTTTAGTATTTTCACTTCAAAATTTAGAATCGAATAAGAGTTGCTGACCATGTCAAGCCTGCGCCAAAAGCAACCAAGACACCTATTTCTCCTTTGCGAAAAAGGCCTCTTTGGCAAGCTTCATCGAAAGCAATCGGTATGGAAGCAGCAGATGTGTTCCCATGACGATCAAGATTACAGAAAAATTTCTCGAGAGGAATTTCTAACCTCTGTGCCATACTTTCCACGATACGAACATTCGCCTGATGTGGTATAACATGATCTACATCCTGTGTTTCCAAGCCGTTTGCTTTGAGTAATTCTCTGGTCGCTTTTTCCATTACCCGAACGGCCGACTTGAAAATTTCCTTCCCATTCATTTTTAGGAAGTGCTCACGGTTCTCAATTGATGCAATAGATGCGGGCTGCTTGGAACCTCCTGCAGGTTGGTGAAGTAGGCTCGGATTCGACCCGTCTGCTCCCGAACGGAATCCTACCAGGTTGGGACCATCACCTTCGGTCATAATGATTGCGGCTCCAGCTCCATCACCAAATAAGACGCATGTTGTGCGATCTTCCCAGTCCAGTATTGATGACATCTTTTCTGCCCCGATCACGAGAGCACATTTATAGCGACCTGAAGCAAGCATCCCGTCAGCTACATCCAGCGAATAAAGAAAGCCGGAACAGGCAGCTTCAAGATCAAAGCAAGCAACCTTACCCAAACCTAATTTGTGTTGCAGGATACATGCAGTGGAAGGAAAAACCATGTCTGGTGTGATTGTCGCAACAATCACAAGATCAATTTGATCCGTCTGGATTTGAGCAGCTTCAATCGCTTTTCGTGCAGCGTTAAGTGCTAGTTCACTAGTAGGCTGATCGGAAGAAGCAATTCTTCTTTCCCTAATCCCTGTACGAGTGCGTATCCAATCATCTGAAGTTTCTACTTTTAGGCTAAGTTCTTTATTATCTAAGATTTTTTCAGGCACATAAGAGCCAATTCCTCTAAGAATACTCTTCATGAAAGCTGCAAATTTAATTTCATTTACGAGGCTTAGGCACCAACTAGCCGTTCAGGACGAAAGATTTCATTAGCTTCCTTAACATCTAGCGCCATCTGGGAAAGCATATCGTGCTGTACTAAATCAAGTGCAATTTTAACTGCACCACTCACGTGATTTCGATTCGATGATCCATGAGCCTTGATCACATTTTGAGTAAGCCCAAGTAATGGAGCACCACCAAACTGCTCAGGGTTTATTCTTTGCTTCAGACTTTTAAATGCACCCTTAGAAAGTAATGCACCTGTTTTACGCAAGGCATTTCGTCTAAGCTCTTCATCCAAGAAGGTACTGATCAATTTACTAAGTGACTCGCATGCCTTTAGAACAATATTACCCACAAACCCATCACAAACAACGACATCAACGGCATTTTCAAAAATCTGAAATCCTTCAATTAAACCGCTGTAGTTGATTATGCTACCATCTATATCCTTTAGCATCTCGTGAGTCTCATTTATCATTTCATTCCCCTTACCCTCCTCAGTACCAATGGTTAACAAACCTACCTTTGGCCTTACGAGACCCAAAGCAACCCTGGCATAGTTTGAACCAAGAATGGCATTTTGGGCAATGTGATAAGGCTTTGCATGGGGGTTGGCACCCGCATCCAAAAGCGTGAAATATCTTTCCCGACCTGGCCATATGGTACACAGAGCAGGTCTTTCGACACCCTCCAATGTGCGTAACCGAATTGTACTACCAGCCATAAGGCAGCCCGTGTTACCACAACTAAGAAGAGCTTGTGCCTCTTGCTCTTTGACGCTTTGTAAGGCAAGCGCCATGGAGGAATTCTTCTTTCCTTTGATACCAGCTATAGGTTTTTCATCCATTCCCACGATCTCTGGTGCATGGCGGATTTCAATTTGACCAGAATCAAAATTATCGAAAGTAGAGAAGTGTCTTTCGATTACATCCTCTTGGCCAAATAAAAGAAAACGAGTCCCACGAGGCGAAACATCCAAGGATTGAGAAATGCCTGCTATAACTTCTTTGGGGCCATGATCGCTTCCCATTACATCGACTGCTAGAGTCACTTTCGCCTCGGTAGCGTCCATGCCGAAGCTGTCTTAAGGTCTAGACTTCTAGATCAAGGACTTGCTTACCCCGATACTGTCCAGTTTCAGGATTTACCCGATGAGAGCGAGAAAATGTTCCGTCCGGTTCTTTGATAAGAAGTGGTGCTTCAAAGCGGTTTGCACCTCTACGTTTGCGACTTCTTTGTTTTGACTGTTTTCTTTTAGGTTGTCCCATGCTTTCTACAATAGTTAATGCGTCGAAATCGTCAAGGTTAGAGAAATCATTCTATCGAGTAAGAAAAATCGAAAAGACTATTATTGATAAAATGATTCTGTAGATAACAAATACGCCCAAACCTTTTCTGGTCAAATACCCGACCAGCCAAAAGACCGATAAACCCGCAAACAATCCTGCAACTATACAGCCTAAAACTACCGGTCCAAATGTGAGATATTGATTCATTGCTTCCCATTTGGTGACGCACTTATACCCAGCAGCTGCCGTTAAAGTAATCAACCCCAAGAGAAAACTGAATTCAGCAGCATGAACTCGGCTCAGGCCAACAATATAGCCACCAACAATAGTCATCATGGACCGACTAGTGCCAGGCCACATCGCAACGCATTGCAGAAACCCAATCAATAAAGAAGAGCCGAGAGTTAAATCCTCCAAAGATTTTTCAGTTGAATTCGCCCTCCCTCTTTCCATCGATTTTTTCCGCTTTTCAGCCCATGCCATGAACAGGCCCCCGGCAAACAAGGCAAGAGCAACAGGCAATAGACCGAAAAGATAACTTTCAATTAAATCATCAAGTAGAAGCCCCAAAAAAGCCGCAGGTAAAAAAGCTGAAACTAAATTAATCAAAAGTTTCCTGCCTGAAGGATTCATTCCTAAAATTCCCAAGACCATAGACCATACTTGCGATCTGTATATCAATGCCACTGCTAGAATAGCCCCACCCTGAATTACAATAAGATAGGCATTAATCGCTTCTTTTTTGTTCTCTGAAGAAGATTCATTTTCCAAAATCTCACTTGCAATTATGAGATGTCCGGTCGAAGAAATGGGCAAAAATTCAGTTACCCCTTCGATTATACCATAAATCGTCGCATCCACATAATCCAAGGCCACAGTCTCCGTTTCTCTTTCAATTTGTGAAGATAAAGGTTCTTCGGTTGATAAAAGAATTGTAGGAAAAAGAAAAAGAAAGAAAAAGGTTTGGCGAATTGGCATGAATAGTTCTTAAAAAGAAACAAGAATTTAACCATCATTATTTCACACTCAATTGCATAGTCAATGAATGATAAGGATCAACTTTCTTCCTCTATCCCAAACCTCAAGCTTGGATACGATATTCCAGAAGAAGAACTTTCTTGCTGTATTAAGGAAATAACTCAGGAAGCAGTATCATTTCAGAAAAAGAAAGATTTTTTAAAAGCACTTGCCCAAAAAGGAGAAAACTACGAGGAATTCTCCGTTTTCATAAGGGAATTTAGAAAAATGTCAATTGACCCGGAGTTGCAAGAGTTTGCTCCAAATGCGATTGATCTTTGCGGGACTGGAGGTGACAAAGCTCATAGTTTTAACATTTCAACTTTTGTTTCCTTCATCGTCGCGAGTGCGGGAGTTCCTGTTATCAAGCATGGAAATCGCTCTATATCTTCAAAGTGTGGTAGTGCTGACTTAATTGAAGCGATTGGAATTCCCCTAAATCCACCCGTGGAGATGATTCGTGAATGCATGAAGTCCTTAAACTACACTTTTCTCTTTGCTCCGCATTTCCATCCGGCATTCAAGCATATTGCCCCTGTAAGAAAAGCATTGGCTGAAGAAGGAATTATTACGATTTTCAACTTACTTGGCCCGACCATTAATCCAGCAAAGCCTGCATATCAACTTCTAGGAGTATTTAATCCCAATTATTTGGCAAAAATAGGAAAAGCGCTAACCTCAAACAATGTAAAAGCAGGCTTGGTGGTACACGGAAAGGTTAACGATTCTAATATCGGAGGTGTCGATGAATTGACCGCATGTGGAGAAAATCAGGTTTTTGGTATTGGAGAACTTGCCATGAAACAAATCGAAAGATGGCAGCCAGAGAGATGGCAAGTAAAGAATGGCGATTTCTCTGACCTAGGCGGAGGCGATCTTGCAGAGAACCTTCAGATTATGAGAAGCCTACTCAAAGGAAATGCTCCAGATTCCCTCCGAAATACTGTCTTAGTCAACGCCTCCACCGCCTTATGGATCCAAGGTAAATGTGCGTCCCTAGAAGAAGGCATTGAACTAGCCGACTCACTTCTAATCAATGGAAACGTTGAGCAGTGGCTAGAGAAAGTCAGCGATTTTTTTAAGTGAAGACCAAACCCTTGAAATACTTTGGCACAGACGGCATTCGCGGAAAATATGGGGGCGAGATTATCAACGAACAATTTGCATTCTCTCTTGGGTTTGCCTATGCCCGATTTCTTGAAGAAAAAAACTGCGATAAATCAAAACCTATCTTTCTCGCCCAAGACACCCGGCCTTCAGGAAAAAAACTATTGGCAAGTTGCCTCCGTGGATTACATCAAAAAAACTTTAAAGCACTGAATTTAGGAGTCTTGTCTACCCCTGCCCTCGCCTTCTCAATCATCAACCAGCATGCATTGGGGGGCATTATGATTACCGCATCCCATAATCCTCATACAGATAACGGGCTTAAGATTATTTCGAATGAAGGAGGCAAACTCTCAGTTGATGAAGAAATCAGCATTGAGAGTTTTATTTCGGAATGTGATGATGTACCGAAAGATTTTGCCGAACCTAAAATTGACAAGGATTCTTACATAGATAATTATATCCAAAATCTAAAAAAATGGTTTAAACCCAATTTTCTAGCTGGTCAGAAAATCGTCATTGACTTGGCTAATGGTGCAACCACTGAAATTTCTCCCTTGGCACTAAAGACTTTTGGAGCTGAAGTAATCTGCATAAACGGAGGCGATGGTCTGATTAATGATCAGGCAGGCTCAGAGTTTACGGATGGCTTGTCTCAACGAGTCGTTCAAGAAAATGCAGATCTTGGACTCGCTCATGACGGAGATGGAGACCGGATCGTTTTCTTAGATAAAAAAGGTGTAAAAATTGACGGCGATCAGATTTTGGGAATTCTCGCCATTCATGCTAAAGGAAACAACTCACTTCAAGGAAATGGATTTGTTGCCACAATTCATAGTAACTCAGGATTGGAGCACTCACTAGCCGAGAACTTAATTCAGCTCAATAGATCTGATGTTGGCGATCGCAATGTCTCTGCACTCATGCAGGAAAAAAATTTAAACTGGGGTGGTGAATCTTCAGGTCATATTATTTATTCTAATTATTTGAACACCGGAGACGGGCTTTTTTCTGCTCTGTCCATTTTAGAATGTGTTGTAAATACGAGGCGTGAAATTTCCACTTTAGCCAAGCAAATCAAGCTTTGGCCATCTAAAGCAACTGCACTAAATGTTAATAGAAAAAATCCAATTTCATCCTTTAAAGATCTTCAATGTTATTTGAAAGAAAAACGATCATCTCACGAAGAAAGCTTTAGGACTCTCATAAGGTACTCAGGAACTGAACCTAAAATCAGAATTTTAGTAGAGGCACAGGAAGAAGAATTAATGTATGAAGTTTTTAACAAAGTTAATGAGCTCATCAAAAAACATGTTTAATTTTTGTTCGCTTTTATTGCTTTTGGCCTTAATCAAATATCTTCCCCATGATAGAAGAAATTCCCATTTCCGCATTAGATCCCAGACAAGTTAAACAACTCGAAGGGGCAGACAAAGTCTTAAATTCGAATCCTAACTATGCCAAAGAAATTTACTCAGCAGTAGTAAAACTTTCGCCAGGTTGCCTCGATGTAAGGAGAAAACTAAGAGCACTCCAATTTCGATTAAATCCCAATTCTAGTAAAGGATTATCCGGAATTTTCGGTAAGGTAACAGCTGCACCATTTATGTTTCGCGGGAAAGGAGATAAAGACCCCGCACAAACTATAAATAAAGCCGAGGATCTAATTGATAAATCGGTGGCGAATGTCATTGCTCACCAAATGCTCGTTGATGCCGCTAAAAATCTCGAAATGAAAGGAACCATCGTTTTCGGTCTTGAGACAATAAGGCAAATTAATCCAAAAGACCTAAATAACCTAAAAGAATTAGGGGATGCATATTTGGAAATAGGTGATACCGAAAAAACTATAGCAATAGGCAACGAAATCCAAAAAATTAATCCGAGCGATGGTGATGCTGAAGATCTAATGAAAAGAGCTTCTGTTGCAGTTGCCATGAACAAAGGGAAGTGGGAAGAGTCAGAAGATTTCCGCACACAACTTAAAGACGAGGCAGAAGCTCAGTCTCTTGAACAAGCATCCAAAGCGGTCAATGACTCGAAAGGGTTGGAAGACTTGATTCGGCAGGCTTATGCAAAATGGGAAGAAGAGCCTGAAAACCTAAACCATTACCGACAGTTAAGTGAGTATTATCACCGTTATGGGGATCTCGAAAACGCAATCGCTTGGATCCAGCAAGCAAGGAAACAGGAAGCAGGGAAAGCAGATATTTCGCTTGAGGAGAAAGAGCGGAATTTGACCCTTGAGTATTACGACGATGTGATTGATCAGTGGGAGAAGCAATACCATCAAAACCCAAATGACCTCGAAACAAAATCTTCATGGGAGGACGCAATCCATAACCGTAAAACTTACCAGAAAAGTCAGCTTGAATCGCTTGTGCAGAGGTACCCCAACGATTTTGGCTACCGTTTTGAACTCGGTGTACTTTTATACGAAGAAGAAGATTACGAAAATTGCCTAGCTCATTTTCAATTAGCACAGAAAAATGCCAAGGTGCGGTTAGATGCTATACTCTATTTAGGACGTGCATACAGTCGTAAGAATTTTCATGACCTAGCAATTGAACAGTTCAATGTTTTAAAATCTGAAATTCAAATCATGGATGATCGAAAAAAAGAAGCTATTTACGAGCTTGGTTGTTGCTTTGAATCAATGGATAAAGGTGCTGAAGCGATGGAAGAGTTTAAACTGGTTTACTCAGCCGATATTTCATTTCGTGATGTGGCTGATAAAATAAACGCTTTTTACAATCAGACCAAAGGATAAATGGCGGAGAGGGCGGGATTCGAACCCGCGGTACCTTGCGGCACACCCGATTTCGAGTCGGGCACATTCGACCACTCTGCCACCTCTCCAATACCTTCTATTAGAGTCCTGTTAAAGGTGTGGCAAAGCTATTTCTTATCTATATATTAGCCGTGCATGAATAATAATCTTTATTTACGCACTTGCCCGTAGTCAAAATCTCATTTTCAATGTAAGCATGATTCCAATTTTGCGAAATCTAATCTTAGTCTTTTGTACACTTTTATTTTTGTCCTGTAATTCATCGAAAAAACTTACCTCGATTGATTTCAGCGACGGTTCTTATGCGGGAGAGGTTGACAGCAAAGGCCGAAAACATGGCAAAGGAACCTACAAATGGTTGGATGGCTCTTATTACGAAGGAGATTTTGATAAAGATCTCAGGCAAGGAGTCGGACTATTTAAATGGTCAAATGGTGAATCTTACAAGGGAGACTACCTTGCAGACCAAAGAACTGGAGAGGGATTGTACAATTGGCAGGATGGCTCCGTTTACCAAGGTTCTTTCTTGAATGGCAAAAGACACGGTTACGGAACTTTCACGGCCAAAGATGGAACCATCTATCGGGGCGAATGGTTTGACGACCTGATGCATGGCAAAGGAGAACTTGTCCGCTCAGATGGCTCTTTAGTTACTGGAGTGTGGCAAGCGGGAAAACTCTTGGATCGCACTTTTCCATTGCCAGCGACATCTACAAAGCCTGATCTAAATTCATCTTCAATTCAAGACTTTGACAAACAACCTGAAGTAACAATTGTTGAAAAAGTTTCGAACTCTCGGGAAAATGAGCAACCACAGAGTGATGCTAAAGAAATTGGTAAATTTACAGAAAGTTTAGAATTAAAAGAAGGTAATGTAAGCAGCATTGGAGATAACGGTGCTTTAGATTCTGCTAAATATTCTACGATTCAACCGCAAAAGGAATTTGAAAGTAAACAAGCAACTCTTTCTCAACCTGAACATATTGAGGTGCCGAACGCGGAAATAACAAAAGAAACGCAAAATTCATCAACTACAAGGAAACCCGCAAGCAAAGAGTTTTGGACAGGGACTGCGCAAGAAGTTGAAGGTGTGTTTCAAACAAAACTCATTAACGGAATAGACACTGTTTTTGATCGTTCAACCAATCAAAGATTTACCGGGAAAATGAGAATTCTTGATTCTGCGGGCGACAAAAAAGGTGAATTGGAATTAGTTAATGGTCAAATGCATGGAGAAGAACTGTTTTTTGAGGAAGGTAAATTAGTTGAGAAATCTCTGTGGCAACAAGGTAAATTCGTAAAGAGTTTACCTGTAGATTGATTTTATCTCCCATAATTGAAAGCAAGAGCATTCACCTTTTGTGAATAATACTTAATTTCTTTTTTTCCACTTTAGGAATAGAAAGAGACCATGGGCAATGGGAAATCAATCACAGGAACAAAATTAAAAGAAAACTCTAGCATCGCTAATCTACCTTACGATCCTTCAGAGTTTCCTAGGGAAACATCGAGGCACTACATAAGTGCATCTAGTGAGGATATAAAGAGTATGCTGTCTACAATTGGATTGGGCGACATGTCTCAATTGTTTTCTCATATTCAGCCAAACTTGCTCTTTCCACAACCACTTGAATTACCAAACGAGTTATCCTATTTTGAAGTTGCAGACGAAATTGCACAGATCTCTAATCTTTCTAATCTTAGGCTTTCTTTTATAGGTGATCAACTTCCCCAATGGAATACCCCGAAAATCATCGAATTTGTATCAAACCTTAGAAATCTATCTACCTCTTACACCCCTTACCAACCAGAAAGAAGTCAAGGAACTCTCATCTCTCATTGGATCTATCAATGTGCCATGTCAACCCTTACTGGATTTGAGGCTATCAACACTTCTTTGTATGACCGGTCTTTTGCCATCTTTGAAGCCATAACCTGCTCAATTCGCACAAGTCGCAGACCTTCCAGAATACTTTTGGCATCAACATTATTTCCTAAAGAGATCGAAGTTTTGAAAACTCTTTCAAAAGAAACAGGAATAAAATTTGATTTTTTGGCTCTAGACTCGACCCGTGGTCATTGTGATTATTCTGTATTATCTTCCTTTGGAATAGATACACTTAGCCAATATTCTGCCTTTGTTTTTCCTCAAGTTAATTCACTTGGAGTCCTCGAGGATGTTGATTTGTTAACGAATTTTTGCGAAGAAAATAAGATTCGATCTGTCGCTTGTATCGATCCATTCTTACTAGGGGAAGGCGGGTTAAAACCACCTGTTGAATTTGGTAAATCAGGGGCTGATTTTATTGCGGGTGATGCACAACATCTTGCCATTCCTCCAAACTTTGGGGGACCTGGCTTGGGAATTTTCGGATGTCGTCACAACAAGGAAAAAAAGTCTGACTTAAGAAATACGCCTGGGCGATACATCGGTAAAGCCAATGATTTAAAAGGTCGAGATTGCCATGTAATGGTCTTATCAACCCGCGAGCAGCACATTCGCAAAGAGAAGGCCACATCTAATGTATGCTCTAATCAAGCATTCTTAGCTACACTAGCAGGAGCAAGCTTACTTTCACAAGGAACGAAAGGTCTAGGTCTTGCCGTTGAAATTGCCAACCGTCATCAACAAAAGTTCATCGATGCAATTCAAATGCTTAATGGAATTGAACCCGCTTTCCATAAAAATAACGCCCCTACTGAACTTACAATCCGCGTAAATAAATCAGCATCCACCCTTATTTACAACGCAAGATCCCACGACATAAACCTTGGCATTGAAGTTACTGACCGCTGTAACCTCATGGAATCAGAAGGAGAATTAATAAAATTGTCTTTTTCTAATCTACACACTGCTGAATGTGTTGATCGATTGATTGCGTTTGTGCAAACAGAGTTCCACAAAAAATCTACAGAGCTCAAAAATTTCAATTCCCAGATTGACAATAAATATCTACGGCAAAAAACCGTCCGCATTCCATCCTACTCGGACGAAGAACTTTTCGAATATTACAACAAACTAGCAGAACTCAATGTATCTCCAGACGACGGGTGCTATCCTTTGGGATCTTGTACGATGAAGTATAACCCATTACTCAATGATTGGGCCGCTGGTTTGGAAGGTTTTGCTAAAGTTCATCCTCAATGTCCCAAGGAAGATGCCCAAGGGCCACTAAAGGTTCTTCATGAGATTCAAGAATGGTTCAAGGGAATCACCGGTCTTGCCGGAGTGACCACACAGCCAGTTGCAGGTGCACAAGGTGAACTTGTGGGTATTAAGCTTTTCCAGGCATATCATCGCCATAATGGAGAAAATGACCGTAAATACATATTAATACCTCGTTCTGCACACGGAACAAATTTTGCAACTGCAGCGATGGCTGGCTATCCGGACGGAATCATTTACTTGGAGGCCGACGCTGCAGGCAAAATTGATATTTCTGATTTTGATTCCAAATTAGAAAAGTACGGGAATCAACTCTGCGGAGTTATGATTACAAATCCTAACACTTCAGGCATCTTTGAAACAGATTTTAAAAAGATAGCTGATAGTGTACACGATGCTGGTGGCTTAGTTTACATGGATGGGGCCAATATGAATGCCATTGCAGGGCTGGTAAATTTGGGCGAACTGGGAGTTGATGCCGTACATAACAACTTACATAAAACTTGGACCATTCCGCATGGTGGCGGAGGACCTGGAGACGCAATTGTAGCAGTTTCTGATAAAGTGGTCGATTTTCTGCCCGGTAAGCAAATTTTCAAATTGAAGGATGGAACTTATGATTACGAATCACCTCGATATTCTATAGGTTCATTTCATCGAAATTGGGGAAATTTTGGCCATAAAGTTCGAGCGTACTCCTATCTTTTACGATTGGGTCGTGAAGGCATCCCGAATATGTCATCCGTTGCGGTTCTTTCTGCCAGATATCTCTTTGAAAAACTTAATGGGCGTTATAAAACTTTACCCGAAAATGCTCTTGATTCTCCAAGGATGCACGAATTCATTTTGACCCTAAGTGAAGAAGACTTTGCGAATTTAGAAAACCATGGTATTCCCAAAAACCAGGCAATTCCTCAAATTGGTAAGTTATTTTTGGATTTTGGTTTTCATGCTCCAACAGTAGCATTTCCAGAGATTTTTGGGTTAATGATTGAGCCAACCGAAAGCTACACTAAAGAAGAATTAGATCGGTTTGTTGAAGCAGTTTTAGCTATAAAAGACCTGATAGAGCTTGCTCCATTTGTATTAAAAAGTGCTCCTCATTTTACACCTATCGACCGGGTTGATGAAGTTGGGGCTAACCGAAATCTCTGTTTACATGAACCTCTTGACCGATTGCCTCCACTTCCTCATAACAGGATTAGCCCTGCAGAGTTAATGCGACTGGAAATCGATGACATTAAACAAAGAGTCATCAAGCTTGCTAAAGACTCACAAGGATTGATTTGACCAACTTTTATTTTCCGTCATATTGGAAGACTATGAGTAAAGATGATGCACAGCCCCTCGTTTCAATGTTCGGCATAATCACTGATTTGTTTCTTACTGTAGTTTTCTTTCTATTTATGACATATGTGCTTGGTCCTCATGTACCATCTCAAGATCCTACCACCATTAAGGTGGTGTCTGGCATGACTGCACTTTGTATGTCTGGAGTATTTTGGATTGCTGCCAATATGTTTCGTGTTACCCGGGTTGATTACCAACGAAGGAAAAAAACTAATAACTAATCTCAAATCTCTTTAGTTCTTTCTTTAATCGACTGCCTGGGTAAGCAGTAATCAGCATACCGTTTTCTTCGGCACTCTCTGTTGCCAGACATCCTTCTTTTCTAATTTTCACCACAAGACTGTATTTGTCATGCGGAATAAGGTATGTAATAGGTTCCTTCGTCAAACCTAATTTACCTTCAATTAGTTCCAATAAGTCAGAAATACCTTCTCCAGATTTACAACTGAGGTATACCATATCGCCATCCTTATAATTTTGACTAATTCTCAGGTTTACTAAGTCAT
>Ga0181589_10002892_pt1 | contig 13574 bp, 11 predicted proteins | sample 071ome_25_FD_132444 | JGI IMG/M metagenome (GOLD analysis project Ga0181589, IMG submission 132444) | Coastal salt marsh microbial communities from the Groves Creek Marsh, Skidaway Island, Georgia - 071410BT metaG (megahit assembly) | ecosystem: Environmental > Aquatic > Marine > Intertidal...
GTTTGCGTCCGCCCTTGGCGCTTCCGATCCGATGGCATTCGTGCCGGAGCATTTACCTCGGATTTCCGGGGGCGGGCGCGTTGTCGTGGTCGGTGCTGGTAAGGCGTCTGCAGCGATGGCGAAGTCCGTCGAGGCCGCGGCGCGTGAGGCCGGATGGCTGGAACGCATTGAGGGGCTGGTAGTGACGCGGCACGGCCATGGGGCCGATTGCGCGCGAATAGAGATTATCGAGGCAGCCCATCCCGTGTCCGACGAATCGGGCGCGCGTGCCGCACGGCGCGTGATGGATTTGATCGGTGATTTGGTGTCTGACGACACACTGATCTGCCTGATCTCCGGCGGCGGCTCGGCGCTGCTGTCGCTGCCTGCCGAGGGTGTGGACGTGGCCGAGAAAACCGCCATCAACCATGCGCTGTTGCGCAGCGGCGCGCCCATCGACCAGATGAATTGCGTGCGCAAACATATCTCCGCGATCAAGGGCGGGCGGCTGGCCGCTCACGCCCAGCCGGCGAGGGTTATCACGCTGATGATCTCGGACGTGCCTCGTGACGATCCCTCGGTTATCGCCTCGGGCCCGACGGTACCCGATCCCACCACCTGCGCCCAGGCGCTTGGGATTCTCGAACGCTACGGGATCGACATACCCGATAGCATCCGTGAACTCCTGAACAGCGAGCGCGGCGAGACACCTAAGCCAGGTGATCCGGTCTTCCAGCGGGTGCGCAATATGATTATCTCCCGACCTGCGGACATGATCGGCGCTGTCGAGGCTGCCGCAGGCGATATGGGGCTGTCGGCACTGTCGCTGGGGGCAGACCTGGAGGGCGAGGCGCGCGATCTTGGCGCGGAACATGCGCGGCTCGCAAAGCGGATCAAGGCGGATCGCGTCGATGACCTGCCGTTGGTGATCCTCTCTGGAGGTGAGACGACGGTGACGGTGCACGGTGACGGCAGGGGCGGGCGCAACGCCGAGTATGCGCTGGGACTTGCGGCCGAACTGGACGGGGCACTAGGTATTTACGCCATCGCCTGCGATACCGATGGGATCGACGGTTTAGAAGATAATGCTGGTGTCGTGGTCATGCCGGATACGCTGGCACGCGCGGCGCAGCAGGGGCTGTCCGCGCCAGATCATCTGGCCCGCAACGATGCGTATGGATTTTTCGCCAGCATTGGTGATCTTGTCGTGACGGGCCCGACGCTCACCAATCTCAATGATTTCCGAGCGATTTTGATCACTGCAGCCTAATAATAATTTATCGATAGAAAAATTATCTTGCCGGGTAGGCACTCAATTGTTATTTATCATCCGATAATTCCGGAGCGAAATGGCAGTTCGCATCACGAATCCTAGGAGTGAGTTCATGACCCGGGCGGCGTTAGTTCAGAAGGTTGCGGATCTCACGCGCGATGAGATGCTCGAACGCGCGCAGGCGCTGTTGCCGACCATCGCCGAGCGGGCGGAGCTGGCCGATCAGCAACGCCGCCTTCCGGAGGAAAACGTCCGCCTATTCCAAGACGCCGGTCTGTTCCGCATCCTGCAACCCAAACGCGTGGGCGGTTATGAGTTCGACCTCGGCATGCTTGTGGATACGGGTTCCGTTATTTCGCGGGTGTGCGCATCTAGCGGGTGGAACGTATCCAACCTGGCCAGCCATCACTGGATGCTCGGTATGTGGCCTAAAGAGGCGCAGGACGAGGTCTGGGGCAAGAACGGTGAGACCGCGGACACGCTGATTTGCGCGTCGGTGATCTTCCCCGCGGGCCGAGCCAAACGCGTCGATGGAGGCTACCTGGTGAGCGGACGCTGGCCGTTCTGCTCGGGCATCGATCCTAGTGACTGGAACATGCTGGGCGGCATGGTTGAGGAAGATGCCGACCACTCGGAAAAGGAAGCTCGGCTGTTCCTGGTTCGTAAGTCGGACCATGAAGTGATCGACACCTGGTTTACCTCGGGCCTGAAGGGGTCTGGCTCGAAGGATGCGGCTGTTGAAGACCTGTTTGTGCCAGAACATATGACTGTTGCGGCAAACGATGTGAAAGGCGGACCGACGCCTGGCAGCGTGGTCAACCCCGGAGTGCTCTATAAGGTGCCGGTGATTGCTCCGTTTGCCTATGTGCTGTCGGGCATACCGCTGGGCATTGCCGAAGGCGTCTATTACAACTTCGTCGAGGGCATGAAGGCGCGGACCACCCACTATACCGGCGCGAAGATCTCCGGTCTCCAGAACGTCCAGATCAAGGTAGCTGAGGCGGGTGCAGCGATCCAGGCGGCCCGGCTGATGATGCTCGCGGACTGCGACGAATCTATGGAGATCGCGGCGCGTGGCGAAGCGCCGGACCTGGAGACCAAGGCGAAGTATCGACGCAACGGTGCCTACAGCGCGAACCTCTGCGTTGAAGCCGTGAACACGCTGTATCAGGCCAGCGGCGGCGGAGGTATCTACACCAAGAACTCTATCACTCGGTCCTTTCGCGACGTGCACGCCGCACGTGCCCATATCGCCTTCAACATGGACGTGGCGGGCACGACGTTCGGTCGGATCGCGTTGGGCCTCGGTTCTGATAATCCTGTACTTTGATGATGATGCAGACCGACACAGCTATTCAGAACAGGAGCAGGGCGCGTCAGCGTCTTTCGCCCCAAGAGCGCGAGCGCCAGATTGTAGATGGGGCCATCGCTTTTTTCGCAGAGGTTGGTCTGTCGGGCCAGACGCGTGAACTGGCACAGCGGCTCGGAGTGACCCAACCGCTGATATACCGCTACTTTCCGACTAAGCAGGATCTGATCGACCGCGTTTACGAGGAAGTCTTCGTGGGGCGCTGGCGCGCCTCATGGACGGACCTAATCGCAGACCGAAGTCGCCCGCTGCGCGAGCGACTGATCGAGTTCTACGGCATATATGCCCGTGACGTTCTCAGCTACGAGTGGATTCGCATCTACATGTTCGCCGGCCTGGCGGGTGAGGACATCAACCGGCGGTACATTGCACTGCTGGAAGATCGTCTGTTACGTCCCATCGTTACGGAGGTGCGTGATGCCGCCGATGCGCTGGGTACGGACGCAGCACCGATCACTGGACTGGAGATCGAGGCGGCTTGGCATATCCATGCAGCAGTCTTCTATTACTTTGTACGAAAACACATCTACCGCGCGAAGACCGAGCCCGATCTGGATGAGTTCATCGCGGACGCAGTGGACCGCACGCTGTATGGCGCGATCGAGGTCACGCAGCGCGAGTTGGGTTAGGCAGCCACCGAAGTGCATCAAAGAAAAGGCCGGGCTTGTGCCCGGCCTTATTCGTTCTGCCTGATGGCGGGTTATTTCGCGGCTGTCGCAGCACCCTTGCGGGCCTTGCGTTTGGCCAACCAGGTTTTAATATCAAGCTTGAAGTGCTCGTAGTAAACCTTTGGGAAAATTATTAAAATGTCATAAAGCGCAATCCAGCCGCCCTTGAGCGTCACCGGGATGGTTACGAAGGGTGATGCCCCAAGGATGACGATGTGCTCGTCCGGATTGATCTTGTCGCGGTTCTCCAGAGCTTTCTCGACATTGTGAGCGAACGACCAGTCGGCGCGATAGATCACCTGCCCTGCCGGGTTGATAACATAGGCCGTGTTCGGGAGCAGGCCCCAGTCGTGGTGCCATTTGCCGTCCACGCTATCGACCACGATCTTGCGTTGCTCGCCGTAATCGTCGCGATTGCGCGTGGCGTAGGCGATCTTCTCGTCGATAGTCGTCGCCTGCTTGGCTCTCTCGCCCGGATGCGCCTCGCGCACATAGATGACCAGCCATTCAACGTCGGGATACTTTTCCTGAAGCTCCGCATAGGGTTTCACGTTCTTGACATACATCGGGCAGGTCAGGCTTCCGGACTCGATCACGAGCCACTTGCCCGTATAGTCGGAGAGCTTGACCTCGTTCCCGTCCAGATCGGTGAAGGTATAGTCGTAGTTGACGGTTTCACCCGCCTTCGGGCCGGGAAAATACCCCAGCTCGTAATTGCTCATCTTGAAACGGGGGTAGTTGTAGGTCTCCCCGCGTGCCGGTGCGCCCATTTGTCCCTCCTTGATTGAACCGAGTTGATCGGTTCCTATTTTTTTCGAGCCTTTCAGACCATAAATACTTGCACAAAGTCCGGGTACTATTCTGTGATACGGCTCACAAATCCCGTGTTTGCGGTCAGACTGCCGTCCAGCCGCCGTCGATTGTCAGGCTGGCACCTGTGATCAGCCCGGAGGCCGGTGAGGCCAGGAAGACGATGGCGCCCGTCACGTCGGAGATTTTGCCTAGACGTCCCATCAGGATGCGGTCCATAACAAACCCCCGAAACTCCGGGTTTTCGAACATCGGCGCTGTCATTGGGGTCTCGATGAAGGTTGGGCCGATACAGTTGGAACGAATGTTCTGTGGGGCCAGTTCGGCCGCGATGGCCTTACTCATGCCTTCGATAGCATGTTTCGTCATGCAATAGACGGTGCGGTTGGGGGAGCCGACATGGCCCATCTGAGAGGACATATGGATCATTGATCCGCCGCGCCCGCCGGCGAGCATTCGCCGGCCTGCGGCTTGGGCGACAGTGAACATCGACTTCACGTTCAGCTCGAGGAGGAAATCGAGATTTTCCTCTGACACATTGATGAATGGTTCCGGTCGGTTCGAGCCGGCATTGTTCATCAGGATGTCGATGCGCTCCAGACCCTCGATCTTCTCCCTCACCTGATCGGTGTCGGTCACGTCGCAGACGAGAGGTGAGGCCTTGCCGCCTGCCTTAACGATCTCCTCAGCGACTGAGTCCAGCTCGGTCTCGGTCCGGCTGATGAGAACGACTTCCGCGCCGGCGGTTGCCAATGAAAGCGCGGCACCGCGTCCGAGCCCTCGTCCGGCGCCGCTGACGACTGCCGTCAGCCCGTCGAGGCGAAGTGAAGGGGTCACGATATCTTGTGCTTCGGCAATGCTCATCTGATTTCCACTCCCATCAACGCATTCTTGTTATTCGTAAGCTATTGCAATCTTGCAATACGGAATGCGTGCGACCATAACCGAGGACAACGCGGGTTTTAAGACCGGCGAGTTCAACCTTCACGACATGTCAAAGGCGAGGAATACAAACATGGCGAAAAAGGCGACGGCAAAGAAGAAAACTGCGAGCAAGAAGAAGCTCCTGACCAAGGCGGATATCCTGCGCAAGTGCAAGCAGGTCAACAACTGGGGTAAGTGGGGTAAAGACGACCAGCTTGGCGTGCTGAACTACATCACGCCGGAAGATATCGTTGAGGCCTCCAAGCTGATCAAGAAGGGCAAAGTGTTCCGCCTCGGCCTGAACCTCGACGAGAATGGTCCACAGAATGGTCTGTTCGGCGGCCGCTGGAACCCCATGCACCAGATGCTGGCGACCGGCACAGATGCCGTGCAGGGTATCCAGGAACCGATCGCCGGCATGCGCTATGCCGATGACGCAATCAACCTGCCGACCCAGTGCGCGACCCAGTGGGATGCGCTGGCCCACGTCTTCGAGGGCGACAAGATGTGGAACGGCTATGATGCGACGCTCGTCGATGTTCGTGGTGCCCATAAGAACGGTATTGAGCACTTCGCCGACAAGATGGTCGGACGAGGCGTCCTCCTCGACGTTGCGCGCTACAAACGCAAGAAGCGCCTCGCCGACGGTGAGGAGATTACGATCGAGGATCTCGAGAACACAGCGAAGAAGCAGGGTGTGGAAGTGCGCCGTGGCGACTTTGTTATTTTCAATACTGGCCAGATGGCCGACTGTCTCGACAAGGGTGATTGGGGTGGCTACGCCGGTGGCGATGCACCTGGCCTAGCCTTCGAAACCGTGGACTGGATCTACAAGAAAGAAATTGCGGGTATCTGCTCCGACACCTGGGGTATCGAGGTGCGTCCGAACCGTGCCGTCGAGGGCATCAACCAGCCATGGCACTGGGTCACGATCCCGCATATCGGCATTGTGCACGGAGAGATCTGGTACCTGCGCGAGCTGGTTGAGGACTGCAAGGAAGACGGCGTTTATGAGTTCTTCCTGTCCGCACCACCGCTGGTCATCACCCGCGGCACGGGTTCGCCGATCAACCCGCAGGCGATCAAGTAGCGCGCCTGCTGCATGCGACGTGTTAGTGTTGGCGGCGCCGTCCCATTGGGGCGGCGCCGTTGCGTTTGAGGCGTGCCGCAAAGGCACCGTTCGGGGGAGTAAGCAAGACATGCCGCGTAGATACGATGAAGTATCCCTGACCATGGCCGATCTCGAGGTCATGGCTGAGAAGTGCTCTAACTGGGGCCGCTGGGGCCCCGATGACGAGATCGGAACACTCAATTTCATCGGGCCCGAGGAGCTGAAACATGCCGCGAGCATGGTGAAGCAGGGCAAGTCAATCTCTCTGGGCCTCGACTTCAACCAGGAAGGCCCCCAGACGGGTCGGTTCCGCAGGTTCAATCCGGTTCACTCAATGTTGGCGACGGGCACCGATGCGTGCGCGGGCAAGCACACCAACCCGAATATCCAATACGCCGACGACATGGTCACGATGCCACTGCAGTGCGGTACCCAGTGGGATGCGCTGAGCCACATCTTCAACGACGGCAAGATGTGGAATGGCTATGATGCCTCACTGGTTGATGCGAACGGTGCGAAGAAGAACGGCATCGAGAAGGTGAAGTCGAAGACGGTCGGCCGCGGTGTGCTTTTGGATATCGCGCGCTGGACCGGTGTCGATTCTCTTGATGACGGGACGGCAATCACTTGCGACGATCTGGAAAAGTGCGCCTCTAACCAGGGTGTAGAAGTACGCCGCGGCGATATCGTTGTGGTCCGCACCGGCCATATGGAGCGCTGCCTGGCGAAGGGTGACTGGACCGGATATTCCGGCGGGGATTCGCCTGGCATGGCATTCGAAACGGCCGAGTGGGCCTTCGATAAGGAAATCGCCGCTGTCTGTACTGATACCTGGGGTGTCGAGGTGCGACCGAACGAAATCGCTGAAGCGTTTCAGCCTTGGCACTGGGTGGTAATCCCAAAGATGGGCCTCACCTTGGGCGAGATTTTCTACCTCCAAGATATTGGCACTGACTGCGCCGATGACGGTGTTTACGAGTTTCTTTTTTGTGCGCCGCCGCTGCCCATCACCGGCGCAGTCGGCTCACCAATCAATCCCATCGCGCTGAAGTAGTGCGTCGGAATGAAAAGCTGCACGTATAGCCAGAAACAAATCACATCAGAGAGAGGAAGAGCACAGATATGCACAGATATGACGACCCGACTTACCGTTTCGATTTCAGCCTGATCGAGGAGAAAACGGAAACCTGCAAGAACTGGGGCAAGTGGGGCCCGGACGATGAGTGGGGCACCATCAATTATGCTGGCGATGCAGAACGAAAGGCTGCGGCGGCTCTGGTCAAGCGCGGACAAGTATTCTCGCTGGGTCTGAACTTTGACAGTGAAGGCCCTCAAAAGGGAGAGGGACTAACTGCAAGCCGTTGGAATCCTATTCACACGATGCTCGCAACCGGTACAGATGCAGTGCAGGGAAAGCAGACAGCACCAGGCAAGAAAATTCCAAGCCAGTATGCTGATGATGCTGTCTCTCTGCCGCTACAGTGCGGCACCCAGTGGGACTCGCTCGCCCATGTCTTCAACAACGGCAAGATGTGGAACGGCTATGACGCGACGCTTGTCGGATCTCGCGGCGCTGAAAAAAATGCGATCCACAAGATGCGAAACAAGATGGTCGGGCGTGGCGTTCTGCTCGACATTGCGCGCTGGGCCGGTGTCGATTGTCTGGAAGGGGGAACGGCGATTGACGCTGATGACTTGAACCAGTGCGCTAAAGATCAGGGCGTCGAGATCAAGCGTGGCGATTTTGTGATCTATCGTACGGGCCACATGGAGGCCTGCCTATCGCAGGGTGACTGGGGTACCTATGCCGGTGGTGACGCTCCAGGCGTATCCTTCCACACCGTTGACTGGATGAAGGACATGGAAATCGCCGCGATCTGCGCCGACACCTGGGGCTGCGAGGTCATCCCAAACGAGACGGATGACGTGTTTCAGCCCTGGCACTGGATCGTCATCCCGCAAATTGGCATCACCATGGGTGAGATCTTCTATTTAAAGGATCTCGCCAACGACTGTGCGGAGGACAAGGTGTACGAGTTCATGTTCGTCGCCCCGCCGCTGCCGATTACCAGGGCCGTAGGCTCGCCGATTAATCCGCAGGCGATTAAATAAATATCTGCGGCAATTTGGCTGTTTGTGAGGCGGTACCGGCCTTGCTGGTGCCGCCGCACGCGTTTAAGACATTAGAAAATTCAGCCAGACAAGGATGAGTGAAGGATGACAATCGAGTTCCTGAAGCGTGGGATGGATTCTGAAGCGACTGATGAGGCCGATACCAAGGTCCGTGGCATTGTTGAGGGCATCCTGGGCGATGTGAAAGCGCGCGGTGACGCTGCCGTTCGCGAACTGTCGGAGAAATTTGACAAGTGGACGCCCGATAGCTTCCGTCTCTCAGACGCGCAGATCAAGGAACTGATGGATTCGCTGCCTGAGCAAACCATCGAGGACATTAAGTTCGCGCAAGCGCAGGTCCGCAACTTCGCGCAGATTCAGAAAGATGCCCTGAAGGACGTTGAGGTTGAGACGCTGCCCGGTGTACGGCTGGGCCACAAGAACATCCCGGTAAACAGTGTGGGCTGTTATGTCCCGGGCGGGCGCTACCCAATGGTTGCCTCAGCGCATATGTCGGTGGTGACGGCGAAGGTTGCCGGTGTGCCGCGGGTGATTGCGTGCACCCCGCCAAACGAGGGTGGCCCGCACGCGGCGACCATCGCGGCGATGCACCTTGCCGGCGCAGACGAGATCTACTGCCTCGGCGGCGTGCAGGCTGTCGCGGCCATGGGCATCGGCACCGAGAGTATTCAGGGCTGCGACATGCTGGTGGGTCCGGGCAATGCCTATGTAGCCGAAGCCAAGCGCCAGCTTTATGGCCGTGTGGGCATTGACCTGTTCGCCGGGCCGACCGAGGTGCTGGTGGTGGCTGACCATACAGCAGATGTCGAAATGGTCGTGGTCGATCTGCTGGGCCAGGCCGAACACGGACCCAACTCGCCGGCGGCGGTGATAACCACCTCGCGTGAGCTGGCCGAGGCGATCCCCGGTGAGATCGAGCGTCAGCTGAAGTTGCTGCCGACTGCCGATGTGGCTTCTATCGCCTGGGAGGACTATGGACAGATCATTCTGTGCGATACCCGCGAGGAGATGCGCGCCGAAGCAGACCGTCTGGCCTACGAACATGTGGAGATCCTGACCGAGGATCCGCGCTGGTTCTTGGACAATATGACCAACTTTGGTGCGCTGTTCATTGGCCCGGAGACGAACGTGTCCTACGGCGACAAGGTGATAGGTACCAACCACACGCTGCCGACCAAGGGCGCAGCCCGCTATACGGGTGGCCTGTGGGTGGGCAAATTTATGAAGACCTGCACCTACCAACAGATCACTGAAGAGGCGAGCGCGTTGGTTGGCGACTACTGCTCACGTCTGTGCGAGGTCGAGCGGTTCTGGGGCCACAAGGAACAGGCGGACCTGCGCCTGCGACGTTATGCGGGGCGCAACATCGGCATCGGGGCGACAGACGCGGCCGAGTAACCTTTCGGGCGAATGAATATAAAAAAAGGGCGGCCTAGGGCCGCCCTTTTTCGTATCTCCTCAAAGGAGCTAATTGATTGTGTAGACGTGGACCGGCTTGGCACCCTTTTCCTGCGCCAGTTCAATCAAGCGCTTGAAGGTTGCCTTACCCGGGAAGCCCTTGGATTCGTATTCCTGGGCTTTCTCATTGACCCACGGCTCAATGGCCTTTGCCATCTCAAGCTGGGTACCCGGATCGATGTTGCGCACGGTGACGCCCTGCTTGCGCAGGTTCTCAAGGGCCGTCACGAACTTCGTCGTGCCCTCATCCTCTACCGCCTTCTCATAAACCTCGACCTCTTCCATGATAATCTTCTTCACATTATCCGGAATTTTAGCCCAAGTTTTGTTGTTGACCGTCAGCGGGTAGGCGAGAACCGAACCCCAGCCCATGGTTGTGTAGTACTTAGCGACTTCGCCAAACTTAAAGCCGTAGTACGGGGCGGGGAAGATCACGACGCCATCGAACACGCCTGACTGGAGGGCATTGTAGACCTCGTTCAGATTGGTCTGGACCTTGGCCGCACCGGCATAATCAAGCCAGGGCAGGTTCGGTCCGGCCGCGCCAATCTTCACACCTTTGAGCTCGCTCATTTTGGTCCAGGGGAAGTCTGTACCGAGACCGTAGTCGTCGAACGCACCACCACCAAGGTATGTCTGGCCGTAGTTTTTCGAGAAAACGGTAGAGAAGTAGTCGAACTCCTCATGAACCTGACGCGTCGTCGGGCCCATGATGTAAGGATCTCCCGAGAGGAACGGGGTGAAGTAGTTGAGGTTGTGCACGAACAGCTTGGTTGGCTCAAAGCACGAACACATGGCGCCGAAGTCAACCAGACCCTTCTGGGTTGATTCTAGAACCTCGAACAGGTTGGCGATGGTGCCGCCATAGCCCTCAATGAAGCGAACCGTATGATCCGTCTCTGCGGCCACGCGCTTCGTTACGTTCGGAACGAACGTCTTCTGAAGTTGGTTCACAGTCGCCAGCGGTGCCGCCGGATGGCCGGCCGCGATGCGGAAAGTAAAGCTGTCGGCGAAGGCCGAAGTTGCTGTTGCGGCTGCGGCAAAGGCTATAACGCCAGCTGCTGCTACTCCCGCAAGGTGATTACGTGCTTTCACAGATCGTCTCCCAATAATTTTTAATTTCGTCACTACGAAATGACACAGAGCTGAATCGAGCGCTGGCTCAAAACATCAGTGCATGTCTGCTTAAGCTAAGCAGGAAACTACAGAAATTGCCATAGCTGATAATGAAATGGTTAGGTCGTTTAGCTCTCTTTTTGTACCCGCAGTCGGATCAACTGCGCATTGTTCTTGGAGTTGGCCCCTGTGGTTCGAAGGCTCGAGTTCGGCAGTTGGGAGGATCGAACGCGATTATCGCGCGATAATTGAGGTCGAATGATCGGCTCTGAAATCTAAAACGCCCAAAACGCTCAACTTTCTAGAATCGTGCATTTTACTGCAGCGTGTAGTCTGCTAACTTCGACATACTGCGTGGGTGCGGATTGGTGCCGGGTTTTTTGGGTATCGCAGTTTTTTCGGGAGGAGTTCAATGATCGACCGCGTTGTGTATTCGGTGACGCGTGTGTGCAGCACCATTGCCGCATTTTGGGCAATGGCTCTTGCCTTTTTGATCCTCTACGACATCACGGGGCGAACCTTCTTCAACGCGCCGTTCGACGGGACCATAGAAATCGTTGCCAATTCGATGGTGTCGATCCTGTTCCTGCAGATGCCGTACACGATCTACCGCGGCGCTCATCTTCGTACGACCGTGATTTATCAGAACGTGGCGCCTATTTTCCGGCGCCTGATCGACATTTTCGCGGCGGGACTAGGCGTCTGGTTTTTTGTTTCGATTGCGATGGGCGGTTTCGAGGACATGCTCATTGGCTGGGATGTCGATGAACGTGAAGGCGAGGGTTCGATCCGCGTGCCGGTGTATCCGGTCAGGACGGTAATCTTTGCGTTCGCAATTGTGTCGGCAGCGACCTACGCCGTGTTGTTGATTCACTTCCTGTTCGGCGGCCAGGCCATCACCGAAGAGGAAGAGGGACGGCTTGAGACTGTCGAAGGCTCACAAATTTAAATAAATGACATCACCCGACTAGAGCGCCCGATTGGGCGATCGGGAATGCAGGGAAACTGAGGGGGCGTAAATAATGGATCCAACTACAGCAGTATTGCTGATGCTGGTCGCGCTAATTATCGGCGTGATAGGCGGCATCCATATCGGACTTTCGCTGGGTGTTACGGCTCTCGTTGGAACTTGGTTGATGTTCGGCTCCTACGAGCTGGCGGCTGGGCAGGTGGGCTCCACATCGTTTTTCGCGCTGCGTGACTTTGTGTTCGCGGTTATCCCGCTGTTTGTCCTGATGGGAGAATTCGTTAGCCGGTCTGGTTCAGCGGGCGACCTCTACAGAGTGATGAATTTTGGCTTGAAACGCATTCCGGGGCGCCTGGCTGTAGCAACTGTCGCGGGCAACGCGGTTTTTGCGGCCGTAACAGGAACTAGTCTAGCCTCGGCGGCAGCGTTCTCGCGTCTTGCCTATCCTGAAATGATTGCGGCTGGTTACAACCGGAAATATGCACTTGGTTCCGTTGCCGGCTCCGCTTGCCTCGGCATGCTGATCCCGCCGAGTGTATTGCTCATCATCTGGGGCATCGTGACAGAAATCTCGATCGGGTTTTTGTTCCTTGCGGGTATTTTCCCCGGAATATTGCTTGCGCTTATTATGGCCCTCTATTGCTCCGGCGTTGCCGTTTTTAACCCAAAAACCGCGCCTGCAGTGGACCTGAGCAACGAGAAATTGACAAGGCAGGAGCTCATCAGCGGCGGTGGCGTGATTTTCCTTATTTTTGCCGTTCTTGGAAGTATTTGGCTTGGACTTGCGACGCCATCGGAAGCGGCGGCACTCGGTGCGTTGTTCGGCCTTGTTCTCGCTCTAATTAAGGGGGTTCGATGGGAGGGAATCCGCGACGCGATCGTAGATTCAGGAAAAGTTATCGCACCTATCCTGTTCCTGCTGCTAACAGCTCAAATGTACTCGCGGCTTTTGACAACAGGTGGTGTTGTGAACCTAATTACCAACACCGTTGGTGGTGCGGGTATTGATCCTAATATTGCCATCCTAATCATGATCGTAATCTGGTTGGTACTTGGCACGCTGTTGGACTCGGGCTCTATCATCCTGCTGACGGTTCCGATCTTCTGGCCGATTGCAGAGGGCTTTGGGTACAACCCCTATGCATTTGCGATCATGGGTATCTTAGCTATCGAGGCAGGGTTATTGACGCCGCCGGTTGGTCTGCTTGTTTATGCGGTGAAAGGCTCTGTGCCAGACCGTACTGTCCAGCTCGGTGAGATTTTTGCCGGGTCGGTGCCTTATTGGTTATTGATCCTTTTGGTCATGGCGCTGGTGTGGGTCGTTCCGCAGTTAGCGACGATCCCAATTGACTGGAGCATCGGAAATACAACATTCCACAGGATCGGTTTGTTCCCATCCCAATGAAAATAAATGATTAAATGAAAGAAACGGCGCAGGAGACTGCGCCGTTTTTTTTACGTTCTGGTTGTGTTGAAATGTGGAACAAACGCCCAAAAGCGCCCGTTTAAAAATTTAAATGAACATATTTAAGTAGTTAAGAGCTGCGGCGCTCCTCGGCCACCTGCTCGATGGCATCGACGATCGCCTGGTAACCCGTGCAGCGGCAGTAGTTGCCGGAAATGAACTCCCGGATTTCCTCGCGGGACGGGGAGGGGGACTTCTCCAGGAGTTCCTGCGCCGTCAGCAGCATGCCGGGTGTGCAGAAGCCGCACTGGACCGCGTTGCGCTCGTGAAAGGCCTTCTGCAGGTCCGCGATCTCACCGGA
>Ga0181589_10002899_pt1 | contig 13552 bp, 10 predicted proteins | sample 071ome_25_FD_132444 | JGI IMG/M metagenome (GOLD analysis project Ga0181589, IMG submission 132444) | Coastal salt marsh microbial communities from the Groves Creek Marsh, Skidaway Island, Georgia - 071410BT metaG (megahit assembly) | ecosystem: Environmental > Aquatic > Marine > Intertidal...
GCCTATCGAAGCATCAGCCGATTTCGAGGTGATGCTCGCTTCAGCACCTGGCTCTATCGCATCGTCGCCAACTGCGCCTCCACCTTCAACTCACGCAAGGGCCGCCAGCGCACCGAGGTGCTCCTCGACGACGATGTCGTCGAAGCCCATCCCGACAGGGATCCCGAGCAAGCGGTGGAGGCGACCGCGCTCCGGCAGGCGCTCGACGCAGCGATCCACGATCTTCCACCTCGGCTTCGTTCGGTGATCGTGTTGCGAGACGTCTACGACTTGCCGCACGAGGCGATCGCCGACGAACTCGGTATCTCGGTGAGTGCGGCCAAGGTCCGACTTCATCGAGCTCGTCGACGTCTGCGCGAGCAGGTCTTCCCACTTCCCGGAGAGAACCTCCATGCTGTCTGAATCCCGCCCAGCTGCCTGCGACGCAGTTGCCGACGACCTCGCCGCAGTCGACGAGCAGTACGTGCTCAGCCCCGCTGTCGGTGCCCATGTCGAGTCATGCCTGCGGTGTCAGGCCGAGGTCGCCGGGTATCGCCGGCTGCGTCGGACGCTGCGCAGTCTTGCCGATCATCCCGTGATCGTTTCGCCACAACTCGAGGGTGAGATTCTCGCTCGGCTCGACGTTGCCGACGGTCGTCCAGCGGCGCGGGTTCCGGTGGCGGCGGCAGCCACGATCGGCAGTATTGCCGCCGCAGCGGGGGTCATCGTTCTCGCGGCTCGCCACCGTCGCGTGCTCCGACCGGCTGGTTGAACGCTCGCTCCTTGCCGATTCTCGCAGGTTTCGCCCGTCGATCGCGGTGGTAGCCTCAGAGATCGTTCTCAGGGGCGTGGCTCAATTGGTAGAGCACCGGTCTCCAAAACCGGCGGTTGGGGGTTCGAGTCCCTCCGCCCCTGCCATGGAGGTTTCGTCGACCGGCGAGGCCCCGCACACATCCAAGGATTTGCATCATGTCGATGAACCGGCAGCAAAAACGAATGCTCCAAAAACAGGGCGAGATCGATGCCGACGGCGCGCCCGTACGCGCTCGCAAAGAGCCGGCTGCGCCGCGCGAACGTGCCAGCTTCGGCCAGTTCCTGCGCGAAGTGCGGGCCGAGCTCCGCAAGGTCGCGTGGCCGACCCGTGAAGAGACCGTCAACTATTCGATCGTCGTGCTCGTGACGATCGTGTTCATGGGGGCCTTGATCTACGGCCTCGACTGGCTGTTCTCGACCTTCATCCTCGAACTTTTCGAACAGAGATCATGACTGACGACTTCACCACCGAAGAACACACTCCCGATGCTGGCGAGGACACCGTGCCCGAGACGGCAACGCCCGCTTCGACCGCTCCGGTTGGGGCAGGACTCGCAAACGAATGGACTGGTGGCGCAGCAGGCGACTCCGCCGACGGTGACGTCGACGTCATCGACGAAGACGAGCTTCTCGCCGGTGCCGATGGCGCCGAGGAACGCTACGTCAGCCCCTACGACCGGCCGGGCCGCTGGTTCGTGCTCCACACCCAGTCGGGCTACGAAAAGAAGGTCAAGCAGAATCTCGAAGCCCGCACTGCGTCGATGAACATGGAGGATCGCATCCACGAAGTCGTCATCCCGACTCGTGAAATTCCCGAGTTCAAGAACGGCAAGAAGGTGATGACCGAGAAGAAGCTTTTCCCGGGCTACCTCCTGTGTCGGACGACGCTCGACGACGACGCCTGGTACGTCATCCGCAACACGCCGGGCGTGACGGGGTTCGTCAACCAGGGCGGGAAGCCTTCGCCAATGCGACGCCGTGACGTCGAGAACTTCCTCGGTGTCGAAGCGGACCGCACGCAAGAGGCCACCAAGAAGTCCAAGCCGATGTTCGAGTACGACATGGGCGAGACCGTGCGGGTCAAAGAAGGTCCGTTCGCCGACTTCTCGGGTGAAATCATCGAGATCAACGAGGACCAGCTCAAGGTCAAGGTGCTGGTCAACATCTTTGGTCGCGAGACCCCGGTCGAGCTCGAGTTCGCGCAGGTCGCCCGACTTTGATCAGCGGCGGCGCTCGCTCGGGCCGCCAAATCTCCTAGCGCGCAGGTTGGCGCGCGTTCGTATCCGGCCCAGAATGACGGGCCCACAGTTCTCGCGAGGAAACACCCATGGCCAAGAAGCAGGTCGCTGCTGTCGTCAAGATCCAGATCCCCGCCGGGCAGGCGTCGCCTGCACCGCCCGTCGGCACGGCACTCGGTCCGCACGGTGTCGCGATCATGGATTTTTGCAAGGATTACAACGCAAAGACAGAGGACAAGCGCGGGCAGATCGTGCCGGTCGAGATCACGATCTATGAGGATCGGTCCTTCTCGTTCGTTCTCAAGACCCCGCCTACCCCGTTCCTGATTCGTCAGGCTGCAGGCCTCGAGAAAGCGGCCAACGACCCCGGACGCGAAGTCGCCGGCTCCATCACCGATGCGCAGGTGACCGAGATCGCAGAACTCAAGATGCCCGATCTGAATGCGATCGACCTCGAGGGAGCCAAACAGCAGGTCGCAGGCACCGCCCGATCGATGGGTATCAAGGTCATCTGAACCACAGATCCGTTCGGGGGGTGGTTCCTCCGAGAGGACAAGAACTACGGGCCAAGTCGGCCCAGCGCTCGTACCGGACGACCTCGCCGGGCGGCGTGAACACAGAGGGAGCCACTCCATGGCGAAGAGCAAGCAGTACACCGACAACACCCGCACCTATGACCGCGACCGGTTGCACTCCGACAGCGAAGCCATACGCATCGTGAAATCGTTCGGCACGAAGAAGTTCGACGAGACCGTCGACGTCGTGGTGTGCCTTGGCGTCGACCCGCGAAAGGCCGATCAGATGATCCGCGGCACGGTGGCGCTTCCGTCCGGCACTGGTAAGGACGTTCGCGTTGCAGTCTTCGCCCAGGGCGAAGCGGCAACCGCGGCCCGTGAAGCCGGCGCCGAGCATGTCGGCGCCGATGATCTCGCCGCTGAGGTGGAGGGTGGCATGACCGATTTCGACATCGCGATCGCGACCCCCGACATGATGCCCACGGTCGGTAAGCTCGGCCGAGTCCTCGGCCCGCGCGGGCTCATGCCGAACCCGAAGACCGGCACGGTGACCCCCGACGTGGTGAAGGCCATCAACGAGTTCAAGGGGGGCATGGTCGAGTACCGCACCGATCGGTTCGCCAACGTCCATGTGCCGATCGGCAAGGTCAGCTTCGATGACGCTGCGTTGCTCACGAACCTTCGAGCCCTCGTGGGCGAACTCGAGCGAGTCAAACCAGCCTCGGCCAAAGGCAAGTACGTGAAGAAGGTCGTCGTGTCCTCGACCATGGGCCCCGGTGTTCGCATCGAGCCCGCCGGGATTACCGGTTCGGACGCCTGACCCGTTTCGATTTCCGGTCGACGGCCCTATCCTTTCGGACACAACTGATCTTTGTTCACCGAAGACCTCCGGTGCTCTGCTTTGCAGAACCAATGAGCCTTGGCTCGCCGGACGAGGAGAGCACCTCTGACCGGCGTCTTCGGGCGGCGGAGCGGGCGCTTGCCGATTCGGTGGGCGCCCACTGTTCTTTTCCGTCGGAGAGGAACCCGACAAAGAAAAAGGAGGTGAGATGGAAGACCCGAGACCAGAAAAGGTCGCCGTCGTCGACGAGGTTCGATCGAAGCTCGACGAAGCAGACGGTGCCCTCCTCACCGAGTACCGCGGGCTGAACGTGCCGCAACTTGCCGAGCTGCGCAAGGCGCTCCGCGATGCCGGTGGCGAATACAAGATTTACAAGAACAACCTCGTTCGGATTGCAGCAGCTGATGCCGGAATCGAGATTGCCGACGAGATGCTGAGCGGCCCGACCGCAATTGCGTTCGTCAATGCCGGTGCCGATGGCGCCCCAGGTGACGCAGCGGCTGTGGCCAAGGCGCTCAAGGAGTTTGCCAAGGGCAACGACAAGCTCGTGCTCAAGGGCGGCGTACTCGACGGCGTGGTGTTGAGTGCTGACGACATCAAGGCGTTGGCCGAGCTTCCGTCCCGCGAGGTCCTGCTCAGCCAGATTGCCGGTCTCTTGCAAGCCCCGCTTGCCGAGTTCGTCAACCTGCTCGACGCCGTGCCCCGAGAGTTCTCGTACGCGCTCCAGGCGCTCATCGAAAAGGGAGGCGCTGGTGAAGCGCCTGCCGCTGATCCATCCGATTTGGCCGACCCGGCCGACGAGACCCCCGCCGAAGCGTCCGCTGAGGCAACTGCCACCGACGAACCCGTCGGTGACGAAGAACCCGCCGACGCCGGCGAAACCGACGGCGACAACACTGAAGAGGAGGAGTAGCCATGGCTACGACTGAAGAGATTCTCGACGCGATCGGTTCGATGACCGTTCTCGAGCTGAGCGAACTGAAGAAGGCATTCGAAGAGCGTTTCGATGTCACTGCCGCCGCACCTGCTGCGGTCATGGCTGCCCCTGCAGCCGGTGGTGGCGACGGTGGTGGCGAGGCCGAGGAGAAGGACTCCTTCGACGTCGTTCTGACCGCTGCCGGCGACAAGAAGATCCAGGTGATCAAGGAAGTCCGTGGCCTCACCAGTCTCGGTCTGAAGGAAGCCAAGGAGCTCGTCGACAACGCACCGAAGCCGATCCTCGAGGGCGCCTCGAAGGACGATGCCGAGAAGGCCAAGGAAGCCATCGAAGCTGCTGGCGGCACCGTCGAACTTCAGTAGTTCTGATTCCACTGCACACGCAGTGGGATGATCAGCACGTGCGAAACCGGCCTCACGGGGCCGGTTTCGTCGCGCCTAGGGTGCGACTGTGACGAACAACGAGTCTGCCCCGATCTCTCATGTGAATGCCTGGCCCGTCGGCGACGAGCTGCTGGTGACGTGGCGGGGGGGCCGGGACGTGTCGGTCTTTGTCTCCGATGACCCGATCGACGCCGGCACAGATGTCCGCAAGCCCGACGGGCCGGGCCAGGTCAGCGTTTCGCGGGTCGGGCGGCCATACGTCCACCTGTTCGACCCGGGGCGGGGTTTCACCGTCGCAGCCGAACGGCTCGTGTTCATGGATGGTGTTCGGAACTTCCGTGACCTCGGCGGCTATCCCACCGTCGACGGTGATGAAACCCGGTGGGGCCAGGTGTTTCGCAGCGCCCGCCTCGACGAAACCTCCGGCGCCGACCTCGAGCGGATCCGCATGCTCGGGATCTCGAAGGTCTTCGATCTTCGTACCCACAGCGAGGTCGACAACAACCCGAACCGGCTGCCCGACGAGGTCGACGTCGTCCACCTGCCGATGTCGAGTCAGGTTGCGATGCCGAAAGGGTTGTTCGAACGTATCCTCGACGGCGATATCACGAGCTACACCAGGGCTGACATGGCCGATGGCTACCTTCGAATGCTCGAGTCGTTCACCGGCTACCTGAAGACGATGGTCGAGGCGGTGGCCAACGGTGAGAAGATTCTCTTCCACTGCACCGCTGGGAAAGATCGCACGGGTATCACTGCCATGACGATGCTGGCGATCGCCGGCGTCGCCGACTCGTACGTGCTCGACGACTACGAGATCTCGGCCCAGCATCAGCCCCAGGGGCGGATCGATCATTTCTCGACCGAGTTGCGCAACGCAGGGCACGACCCCGCCATGTTCGATCTCGATGCGATGCTCGGTTCACCCCGTCCGGTGATGCGGATGACGCTCGACGGCATACGCGATCGGTGGAACGACCACCCTGGCTACTTCGAACACCTCGGGCTCGATGCTGGCATCCAAGCATCGGCACGAGAACGTCTCCGCTTCACGCAGCCATGAAAATCAGGCGCGAACGGATATGACAGTCAGGTTGCTGATTGCGGAACCCCTTGACCGATCCGAGATGGTTTCCTACTGTTCGCGAATGTTGCGGCCCTGAGGGCCCCAATCGAAGCACCGCCGAATCGAAGGGGGTGCTTGCAAGGTTGCCTGTGAGTTGCTAAGAGCCTCGGGGCGCGGCTAGTCTAAGTCGTAACGTGGTCGTCGTCGCGCTTCTCCCCACTCTCTCCTGAGTGGTTCGTCGCGCTTCGGCGGCCGTTTGGCGTCCCTTTCCACGATTCCTCAGGAGTCCTCGTGACCACACGCGCTGCGCAACGCGAACGGTACTCATTCGGCAACTTGGAGGAAGTTCTCGAACTTCCTGACCTCATCGCCATCCAACGGGAGAGCTTCACCTGGCTCCTCGACGAAGGTCTTGCTCAGACCTTCCGGGATATCTCGCCCATCAAAGACTTCACCGAGACACTTCAGCTCGAGTTGGAGTTCGATCCCGATGACGAGGATCTGCGCCCGCCGCCGAAGCACTCGGTCGAAGAGTGCAAGGAAAAGGACATGACCTACAGCGCGCCGATCTTCGTGCGCGCCCGTTTCATGAACGCCAACACCGGCGAGATCAAGGAGCAGACGGTCTTCATGGGTGACTTCCCCATGATGACCGACAAGGGGACGTTCATCATCAACGGCACCGAACGAGTCGTCGTGTCGCAGCTCGTGCGCTCCCCCGGTGTCATCTTCCAGCCGGGTGAGCGGTTCCGCCTCCGGAATCTCAGCAAGCATCAGCTCGTCACCGGAACGATCCATCCCTATCGGGGGGAGTGGATCGAAATGGACGTCGAGCAGAAGCCGGGCAAGGACGTCACCGCCGGAGCTCGTGTTGCGCGCAAACGCCGCATCTCGCTGTTCACCCTCCTGCGCGCTCTCGGGTACGACGAGGAGAACGAGCCAGGGTTCCTCGACCGCTTCGTCCAGCACTTCGACTTCCTCGAAGGGCAGTGGGAGAAGGACCGAGAGATCGCCCCCACCCAGGAAGAGTCCCTGCTCGAGATCTACAAGCGGGCCCGTCCGGGCGAGCCGCCGACCGTGGAGTCGGCCCGGGCCTACTTCCGCAACGCCTTCTTCGAGCCTCGTCGCTATGACCTCAGCAGGGTCGGTCGTTACAAGCTCAACCGCAAGCTCGGGCCTGAGCTCGACTTCCTCCAGCAGCAGTTCGGCCTCGATCTGGAACGCCCGGATCCGAGCCAGTCGGTTCTCGCGCAGGCCGAGATGCTCGCTGCAACCACGTACCTGCTGAACCTCGCCAAGGGTGAGCCGGGATACCGCCTCGACGACCAAGACCATTTCGCCAACCGCCGCATCCGCAGTGTGGGTGAGCTGATCCAGAATCAGGTGCGTATCGGTCTCAGCCGGATGGAGCGCGTCGTGCGTGAGCGCATGACCACGCAGGACGTCGAGGCGATCACGCCGCAGACCCTGATCAACATCCGCCCGGTCGTGGCTGCGATCAAGGAGTTCTTCGGTACGTCCCAGCTCTCACAGTTCATGGACCAGGTCAACCCGCTGTCGGGGCTTACGCACCGTCGCCGGCTCTCGGCACTCGGTCCGGGAGGCCTGTCCCGTGAGCGGGCCGGTTTCGAAGTCCGTGACGTCCACTTCTCTCACTACGGCCGCATGTGCCCGATCGAAACACCGGAAGGACCCAACATCGGCCTGATCGGCGGTTTGGCATCGTTCGCTCGCGTGAACCCGTTCGGCTTCATCGAATCGCCCTACCGAGTGGTGAAGAACGGCAAGGTCACGGACGAGATCGTCTACCTGACCGCCGACGAAGAAGAGGAGTACGTCGTTGCGCAGGCGAATGCCCCGCTCGACAAGAACGGCGCGTTCGTCAACGACCGCGTGCTGGTGCGACGTTCGCCCCAGGCTGCGAGTCTCCAGGATCTTCGGTTGCAGCTGGAACAGGAAGTGTTCTTCGGCGCCACCACCGAGATCTCCTCGGTGCCGCCCGACGAAGTCCAGATGATGGACGTCTCGCCCAAGCAGATCATCTCGGTTGCCACTGCGCTGATCCCGTTCCTCGAACACGACGACGCCAACCGGGCCCTCATGGGCGCCAACATGCAGCGCCAGGCTGTCCCGCTGTTGCGGGCGGAAGCGCCGTACATCGGGACCGGCATCGAGGCCCGTTGTGCCTCCGATGCTGCCGACATGGTGTTGGCCGAAGATGACGGCACGATCGTCGAACTCGACGGCGACCACATCATCGTCGACTACAAGAAGCTCGGGCAGCAGACGATTCGACTCAAGAAGTTCGCCCGGTCCAACCAAGACTCCTGCATCAATCAGAAGATCCGTGTGGCCGCCGGTGACAAGGTGAAGAAAGGCCAACTGCTCGCCGACGGACCGTCGACCGACCTGGGTGAACTCGCGCTCGGGAAGAACCTGCTCGTCGCCTTCATGCCGTGGGAGGGCTACAACTTCGAGGATGCCATCATCCTCTCCGAGCGTCTGGTGAAGGACGACGTGCTGACGTCGATTCACATCAAGGAGCACGAGATCGATGCGCGCGACACGAAGCTCGGGCCCGAGGAGATCACGCGGGACATCCCCAACCTGAGTGAGGAGATTCTCGCCGACCTCGATGAGCGCGGCATCATCCGCATCGGAGCCGAAGTTGGCCCGGGTGACGTCCTCGTGGGCAAGGTCACCCCGAAGGGTGAAACCGAACTGACCCCTGAAGAGCGACTGCTGCGGGCCATCTTCGGCGAGAAGGCCCGCGAGGTGCGCGACACCTCGATGAAGGTTCCGCACGGTGAGGTCGGCAAGGTCATCGACGTCAAGGTCTTCAATCGTGACGACTCTCACGAGTTGAATCCCGGCGTGAACCAGCTCGTCAGGGTCTATGTCGCCCAGAAGCGCAAGATCAGCGTGGGCGACAAGCTCGCCGGTCGTCACGGCAACAAGGGCGTCATTTCGCGGATCCTGCCGATCGAGGACATGCCCTACACCGCCGACGGTCAGCCCGTGGACATCATTTTGAACCCGCTCGGTGTGCCCTCGCGCATGAATGTCGGGCAGGTGCTGGAGGCCCACCTCGGCTACGCAGCCCGTTGGGGCTGGGACATCGACGGTGAAGCAGTCGGCGATGTGCCTATTCGCGGAACCGAGTCCAAGACACGTCCGACCACCACCCCGTCGACCTTCATCGCGACCCCGGTGTTCGACGGTGCGAAGTGGGACGAGAAAGAACTCGCCGGCGACAAGCCCGTGATCGTCGACATCTTGAAGAACCTCAACCCAGAGTCGACCGATGGCGAGACCCGCTTGATCCAAGACGATGGCAAACAGGTCCTCTACAACGGGCGCACCGGCGAAGCCTTCGACAACCCGATCATGACCGGGTACGTCTACATCTTGAAGCTCGCCCACCTGGTCGACGACAAGATCCACGCCCGCTCGACCGGCCCGTACTCGATGATCACGCAGCAGCCGCTCGGCGGGAAGGCGCAGTTCGGTGGTCAGCGGTTCGGCGAGATGGAGGTGTGGGCGCTCGAGGCCTACGGTGCGGCTTACCTGTTGCAGGAGTTGCTCACCATCAAGTCCGACGATGTTCTCGGCCGTGTGAAGGTCTACGAGGCAATCGTCAAGGGTGAGAACATTCCGGAGCCAGGCATTCCCGAGTCGTTCAAGGTGCTCATCAAGGAGATGCAGGCACTGTGTCTCAACGTCGAGGTGCTCTCGAAAGACGGCCAAGAGATCGAGATGCGGGAGCTCGACGAGGAGACGTTCCGAACGGTCGAGGAGCTGGGCATCGACCTCCAGCGACCCGAACGCGGATCCGACGAGGAAGACGCTGCCCGTGCCGCTGCTCGCGCAGCCCGTGGCTGAGGCCAGAGAGAAGAAGAGGGAGTAACCAATGCTCGACGTAAACGACTTCTCCAACCTGAAGATCGGGCTCGCCACCGCCGATTCGATTCGCATGTGGTCCAACGGTGAGGTGAAGAAGCCCGAGACCATCAACTACCGCACGCTCAAGCCCGAAAAGGACGGACTCTTCTGCGAGAAGATCTTCGGTCCGACGAAGGACTGGGAGTGCACCTGTGGCAAGTACAAGCGTGTTCGGTTCAAGGGCATCATCTGTGAGCGCTGCGGTGTGGAAGTCACCCGCTCGAAAGTTCGGCGCGAGCGTATGGGCCACATCGAGTTGGCTGCGCCTGCTGTGCACATCTGGTACCTGCGTGGGACCCGCTCCTGGCTCGCATATCTGCTCATGGGCACCGAGCCCAAGGAAGAACTCAAGGCCAAGCAGCTCGAGAAGGTCATTTACTTCGCAGCCAACCTCGTGATCTCCGTCGACGAGGAGCGTCGAGATGCCGATCTTCCGTCGCTCGAGGCCGATGTCATCGGTGAGCGCGCCGCGATCGACGGCGACATGGAGCTCGACTTGGCCCGTCGGAGTGAGGAACTCGAGGCCGAACTTGCCGAACTCGAGGGCGAGGGCGCCAAGGACACCGAGCTGAAGGCGGCTCGCCGGCAGGCCGACAAGGACCTGGCCGAAATCCGCGAACAGTTCGAGTTCGAAAAGGAGATCCTCGATCGGGCCTGGGACGAGTTCAAGTCCATGCACGGTCGCCAGATCATCGAAGACGAGATGCTGTGGCGCGAGCTCCAGGACCGATGGGGTGACTACTTCGACGGTGGCATGGGTGCTGATGCCATCGCACGCCTCGTCGAGCACCTCGATTTCGACGACGAGGAGCAGAAGCTCCGCACCCAGATCGATCCACCCGAAGGTGAGAAGGGTCTCAGCGCGCAGCGCAAGCAGAAGGCCATCAAGCGCCTCAAGATCGTCGCCGCCTTCAACCGCCGTGACGAGTATGGGCGTCGGATCAACGATCCACGAGCGATGATCCTCGATGTCGTTCCGGTGATTCCGCCGGAACTTCGTCCGATGGTGCAGCTCGACGGTGGTCGCTTTGCCACTTCTGATCTCAATGATCTGTACCGTCGCGTCATCAACCGCAACAACCGGTTGAAGCGTCTCCTCGACCTTGGTGCACCCGAGATCATCGTCAACAACGAAAAGCGGATGCTCCAGGAGGCGGTCGACGCACTGTTCGACAACGGTCGCCGCGGTCGTCCGGTCACCGGTCCCGGGAACCGGCCGCTCAAGTCGCTGTCCGACATGCTCAAAGGCAAGCAGGGCCGCTTCCGTCAGAACCTGCTCGGAAAGCGGGTCGACTATTCGGGCCGTTCGGTCATCGTCGTCGGCCCGACGCTCAAGTTCCACCAGTGCGGTCTGCCCAAGATCATGGCGCTCGAGCTCTTCAAGCCGTTCGTGATGAAGCGCCTGGTCGATGAAGAACTCGCCCAGAACATCAAGTCGGCCAAGCGGATGGTCGAGCGTCGCCGACCGCAGGTGTGGGACGTGCTGGAGGATGTCATCAAGGAGCATCCGGTGCTCCTCAACCGGGCGCCAACGCTGCACCGGCTCGGCATTCAGGCCTTCGAGCCGGTGCTCGTCGAGGGCAAGGCGATCAACCTGCATCCGCTGGTCTGCACGGCGTTCAACGCCGACTTCGACGGCGATCAGATGGCAGTACACCTGCCCCTGTCGGCCGAGGCTCAAGCCGAGGCGCGCGTGCTCATGCTCAGCGCGAACAATGTGCTCAGCCCTGCAAACGGTCGGCCGTTGGTCACGCCGACCCAGGACATGATCATCGGTGCGTACTACCTCACCGATCTGGTCGAGGACGCCACCGGTGCCGGTCGCGTATTCCGTGACGTCGACGAATTGACCGCCGCCTATGAGCGAGGAGACGTTGCGGTTCACGCGCCGATCCAGTTCCGTATTCCCGATCTCATGATCAGTCCCGCCAATGGTGCGGCTGCGCAGTACGAGCAAACCACGGTGGGTCGAGTCTTCTTCAACGAGACCCTTCCGGTCGACTACCCGTACGTCAACGCGAAGATCAGCAAGAAGGAGATGGGCACCATCGTCGACACGCTCGCTCGTGGTTTCGACAAGCAAGCCGTCGCGGTCAGCCTCGATGCGATCAAGGACCTCTGCTTCCATTTCGCAATGAAGTCGGGTCTCACGGTCTCGATCGACGACGTTGCGACCCCGACGGAGAAGGGCGAGATTCTCGACCGTCACGAGAAGCAGGCCGACAAGATCGAGCAGCAGTTCCGTCGCGGCATCATCACCGACGGTGAACGTCGGCAGATGGAGGTCGAGGTCTGGTCCGAGGCGACCGAAGAAGTCACCAACCGGATGAAGGACGGACTCGAGAGCCAGCAGTTCAACCCGGTCAACATGATGGTCGATTCGGGTGCTCGCGGAAACATGATGCAGGTCCGTCAGATCGCCGGTATGCGTGGTCTTGTCGCCAACCCCCGTGGCGACATGATCCCCCGCCCGATCAAGAGCAACTTCCGCGAAGGGCTGAAGATGCTCGAGTATTTCATCGCCACGCCCGGCGCCCGCAAGGGTCTTGTCGACACGGCGCTGCGTACCGCCGACTCCGGCTATCTCACCCGTCGCCTCGTCGACGTGGCCCAGGAACTCATCATCAACGAGGAAGACCCATTCGACCGCACCGGACCCGTTCCGGGCATCTGGATCGAAGACGTCATGCCTGACACCGCCAACAAGCGCACCCACCTCGAGTCGCGCCTCTTCGGTCGGGTTCTGGCCGACGACGTCGAGCTCAGTGATGGTCGCACGATCGAGCGCGGCACCATGGTCGGTGACGATGACCTCGAAGCCCTCCGCGATGACGAAGGCGTCACTCGGGTCCGAGTGCTCTCGCCGCTCACCGACGATTCTGCCTTCGGCATCTCGTCGGCGAGCTACGGCATGTCGTTGGCCACCGGCGGCACGATCGAACTCGGTGAAGCGGTCGGTGTGATCGCCGCACAGTCGATCGGCGAGCCCGGTACCCAGCTGACGATGCGGACCTTCCACACCGGCGGCGTCGCCGGTGCGCAGGACATCGCAGGTGGTCTGCCGCGCGTGGTCGAACTGTTCGAGGCTCGCACTCCGAAGGGCAAGGCCACCCTGGCCCGCACCTCCGGTGTGGTTCGAGTGGGCGAAGACGACGGTCGCGGTCGCGAGATCACGATCGTCGCCGACGACGGCGACGAAGATCAGTACACGATCGCCTCGGGAACCCGCCTCGAGGTCACCGATGGGCAAGAGGTTCGGGCCGGCGATGCAATCGTCGAGGGTGCCCGCGACCCGAAGGAATTGCTCGAGATCAAGGGTGTACGCGCCACGCAGGAGTACCTGGTGAACGAGGTGCAGAAGGTGTACCGCGATCAGGGCGTGTCGATTCACGACAAGCACATCGAGCTGATCGTGCGGCAGATGACCAAGCGCATTCTGATCTCTGAGCCGGGCGACACCGACTTCCTTCCCGGCTATCAGGTCGATCGCAAGCTCTTCACCGACACCAACCGTCAGGTGGTCGAGGAAGGCGGCAAGCCGGCCGAGGGCCGTCCCATGCTGATGGGCATCACCAAGGCGTCACTTGCGACCGATTCGTGGCTGTCAGCTGCGTCGTTCCAAGAGACCACACGGGTGCTCACCGAAGCGGCCATCGAGTCCAAGTCGGATTCGCTGCACGGCCTCAAGGAGAACATCATCATTGGCAAGCTGATCCCGGCCGGTACCGGTATGGCGGAGTACCGCAACATTCGTACCGAAGCGCCGGACTACGAGCCTCCGGCCTACTACTCCTCCGACGAGGAGGAGGACTTGGCCGAGTGGCTTGCGGGCCAAAGC
>Ga0181589_10002912_pt1 | contig 13523 bp, 8 predicted proteins | sample 071ome_25_FD_132444 | JGI IMG/M metagenome (GOLD analysis project Ga0181589, IMG submission 132444) | Coastal salt marsh microbial communities from the Groves Creek Marsh, Skidaway Island, Georgia - 071410BT metaG (megahit assembly) | ecosystem: Environmental > Aquatic > Marine > Intertidal zone...
GAGAAGGAGGAGGGGAAGGAGGAGGCGAAGGAGGAGGGGAAGGAGGTGGCAACGGCGGTGGACTCGGGGGCGGGGATGGTGGTGGACTTGGTGGAGGCGACGGGGGAGGACTTGGTGGAGGCGATGGGGGAGGACTTGGCGGAGGCGAAGGTGGTGGTGAAGGAGGAGGAGAAGGAGGAGGAGATGGTGGCGGACTCGGGGGGGGCGACGGTGGTGGACTTGGAGGAGGCGATGGGGGCGGAGAAGGCGGTGGTGACGGTGGAGGACTTGGAGGAGGCGATGGCGGGGGACTTGGGGGAGGACTCGGAGGAGGCGATGGCGGAGGACTCGGAGGAGGACTCGGAGGAGGCGATGGCGGAGGACTCGGAGGAGGCGGACTTGGAGGTGGCGGCGAAGGCGGCGGGCTCGGTGGAGGACTTGGCGGTGGACTCGGCGGTGGACTCGGCGGTGGACTCGGTGGTGGACTCGGAGGAGGTGAAGGCGGTGGACTTGGAGGAGGTGAAGGCGGTGGACTTGGAGGAGGTGAAGGCGGAGGTGATGGCGGAGGTGATGGTGGTGGACTCGGTGGTGGTGAGGGTGGCGGCGAGGGAGGAGGCGAAGGAGGTGGCGAGGGTGGTGGACTTGGTGGTGGTGAGGGTGGCGGCGAGGGAGGAGGTGAAGGTGGTGGTGAGGGTGGAGGTGAGGGAGGTGGCGACGGTGGTGGACTTGGAGGCGGCGACGGCGGAGGCGAAGGAGGCGGCGAAGGAGGCGGCGAAGGAGGCGGCGAAGGAGGAGGAGATGGAGGTGGCGAAGGCGGAGGACTTGGCGGAGGGCTCGGGGGAGGAGAAGGAGGAGGCGAAGGCGGGGGTGAAGGTGGTGGACTTGGAGGTGGCGAAGGCGGGGGAGAAGGCGGGGGAGAAGGTGGCGGAGAAGGTGGGGGAGAAGGCGGAGGAGACGGTGGGGGAGAGGGTGGTGGGGAGGGAGGCGGACTGGGGGGAGGACTCGGAGGAGGCGATGGAGGTGGGCTCGGTGGTGGTGAGGGAGGTGGTGAAGGAGGTGGACTTGGTGGAGGAGATGGAGGAGGAGATGGAGGAGGACTTGGGGGAGGCGAAGGAGGCGGACTTGGGGGAGGAGACGGAGGAGGGGATGGCGGTGGCGAAGGAGGTGGCAGGGGCGGCGGCGATGGAGGAGGCGAGGGCGGAGGCGAGGGCGGCGGCGAAGGAGGAGGGGATGGAGGAGGCGAAGGTGGAGGCGATGGAGGCGGCGAAGGCGGCGGCGAAGGTGGCGGTGAAGGTGGCGGCGAAGGTGGCGGTGAAGGAGGTGGCAAAGGTGGTGGTGAAGGTGGTGGTGAAGGAGGTGGACTCGGGGGAGGAGATGGAGGAGGACTCGGCGGCGGACTCGGTGGCGGACTCGGCGGTGGTGGGCTCGGTGGAGGACTTGGCGGCGGGCTCGGCGGTGGGCTCGGCGGTGGACTCGGTGGTGGACTCGGAGGAGGAGGCGTCGGCGGCAAAGCGTTTTGCACTATTTTAACCCAAGTATCACTCGGGCCTTGTCCGGCTTTCGAATTTACCAGAGGAAAGTACTTCTTCTCTGTGGTGGTGTCGACATCAGCGTTCCAAATACCTCGAATAGGAAGAATTTTTTCGTTGCCGGTGTTTCTGAAGAAGAATACACTTCCTCTCCACGTACTATCGTTCTCATCCTGCGGATCTGTTAATTGATCAACTGGATTATCGAAAGTATTGAAATCGGTGACACCGTGAGATATTCCATCCGGTTTCCCGAAATCTTTTCCGATAAGCGTGGTACCAGTGCCCCATCTTGCGTAGTCGATATTGTTAAAACCTCGAGCTGCCTGATAATTTGCCCCAAACGTCCATCCAACTGAACCAAATCCCCATGATTCGAACCGTTGACGAACGTCTACGGCTTTATCAAGCAAAGAATCTATCCAGCCACTATTCTGTTCAAATTCAAAATCACCGGAATACGCCGTTCCACTTTCGTATGCCGGCTCATTCATACCAGCTTGCCCGGTCCACGGATCTGATTCTGAATACTTGTCTCTTGCATATTTTATGCGGATCCATGGACCTGGATCGGATATTCCGGAGACGGTGCCATCATAATCGATGTAAACCATCTGAGCCTCACCGGAGTACCCATCCGGTTTAATTCTATAATATCCGTTTGTTTTTGTCATGTCGCGTTGCGTCAAATCAGACGCGCTAAAGAATGAACAAGTCCCAACCTCCTTGGCGTTGACAACTTGCAGGTTGTCCAGCTGTAAATGATCCGAATCTCCCTGACCTTCGTCGGAAATTTGCATGTAAACTCTTCGTCCAATCATCCACGACAAGTCATCTTGCGTTATTTCAACACTCTGCATTTCGAAGCCGTCGTATGACTTTCGCTTTGCGAATAGTTCTCCATCAGTTTCGCAATCCATCACCGAAATCGCGTTTGAACTAGAACTGTAAATGTACGAGATGCGCGTTGCGTCGGTCACGGTGAATGCGTGCGTTTTGTCCGCATATTTACACAACGCAGTTCCACTTCTACTTGTTCCATTTGTAACGTCATCTTGCAGTAAGTACGAATTGAAAAAGTAATCACCCTTTGATGCGCTCGAATTTGCCCACCGATTATCGGTGGGGTTCTCATACTTCAAAGGTTGCGATCCACAGTTGCCAGAAACGAGCTCAAATCCCATCATAGTCCCGTCTTCGAAATCCCAGTTATAAACCGTGAACGGAGCCGGCGGAGGACTTGGGGGTGGTGACGGAGGCGGGTTTGGAGGTGGACTCGGAGGAGGGGGTGACGGAGGAGGCGACGGACTCGGAGGAGGTGTCGGCGGTGGGATCGGCGGAGGATTCATTTTTTTCGCTAGAATGAGCATGAAAAGTTCGATTTCATTCGCGTCTAACGCTTTGCCCAAGACACCTGCTTCCACAACGTAACCAGCATATTTCGCATTTCCAGCTCCACCGAATCTGTATAGGTTCGTTCCAGAAGCCACGCGATCGGTGGTGCCTACTCGCACGGCAGAGAAATCCTCTGGATCATTAATGTAGTATGTTTGGGTCCCCATCGAACTGGACGAAGATGTTCCTTCGCCTGTCACAATGAGAACTTGCCAAATAGAGTCAACCGCATAGCCGCTGTCGCGGAACGATCCGTTTCTATTCGAATAACTGCCAAGGCGATTGCTGTTAGCGACCGTGTACACTGCAGTATCATCCGGACTGGAATGCAGCGAACGGTCATGAGATGAATCTTCTGTGGGGTACCAAATATAAAAGAGGGTATAATTCGCACCAAATGTAAAATCTTCATCTCTCTGAATAGATCCGCTCGTGACAAAATCCAGACAGTATCTTCCGTCGAATAGAACGACATTCTTTTTGTTTCCGCGATTCCAGTACGATTCTGAAATGGAATCATACACGTAATTCCCGTTGACATGGTTATCGATGTCTAATCTACTGACTGGCGACTTGTCTGATATGTACTGCCCAACAGTTGCCTCAGAGTACAAATAAATCAAGTCAACCACTTTGGCGGTGTCCCAGCCCGAAACGCTCGCGTTGTTGAAAGAAGACGCACCAAAAAGCATGGCATACATGCTAGTCACTTGGGACGTATCCCAAGTATCTATGTTTCCGTTGAAAGAAATCGCCTCACTGAACATGTACATCATATCCGTCACCTGCGAGGTGTTCCATCTTGATATGTCACCATTAAAGGAGTCTTTTCTCGCAAAGGCGGTATATTTCCCACCCTTGAAACCAATCATACTTCGCACTTGACTCGTATCCCAGTTTGGCATGGTCCCGTAGTTCGTAAGAGACGTTCCCCAGTTTGTGCATAAACCATCCGAGGGTGATTCCTTCAGGCAGTTTTCTACGGCGTCGTGGAATGTGCCATCAGATAAGGCGCAGTCTCCTGTGACGCAAATGCACGAACTCACTGGACCAGCCGTTCCATCGCTGCACGAGTATCGACTCAAAAAAGTTGTTGCATTTGCGAAAATATTGAATTGTATTTTCTCAGCTGCCGTTCCTTTCCATGCCGAAATATCCTGCTCAAATGAACTCGCATTATAAAACATGTACCGCAGATTCTGTGCAGACGATACATCCCAGCGCGACATATCCTTGTTGAAACTATAGGCACTATAGAACATCTGCGACATGGTCGTTACTTGTGAGGTACTCCACGACCCAACTTCTTCGTTAAACGCATAGGCTTTGTAGAACATTCTATACATATCCTGAACGTTAGACGTATCCCATGAATTCACCTTTCCATTGAAGGAACTCGCGTGTGAGAACATTGCGCGTAAGCTTGTAACTCCTGAAAGATCCCACTTATCGATGTCTTGATTGAACGAGGTTGCTTCATGAAAAATATCTTCCATGAGCGTAACGCGCGAAGTATCCCAATCATTAATTTCAGAGTTGAATGAAGAAGCTTTGTAGAACATGCCTCGCATAGCAGTAACCGATGAAGTATTCCAAGCCGATATGTTTTGGTTGAAAGCTTTTGCGCCTTGAAACATTTCTTCCATTGTAGTTACGCGAGAAACGATCCATTCTCCGATCGGTTTATTAAACGCGGAAGCACCCGAAAACATTTGATACATATCCGTGACTTGCGCAGTGTTCCATCCAGAAATGTCCCCGTTGAACGCACTGGCTCCATAGAACATTTTGTTCATGTTTGTAACTTTGGACGTGTCCAAGGAAGAAGCATCCTTGTCGAAATCAACGGCTCGGTAAAACATTTCTTGCATAGTCGTGACAGAACTAGTATCCCAACCATCTATCGATGTATTGAAAGAAAAGGCGTTGTAGAACATGCGATGCATGTCCGTTATTCTTGACGTGTTCCAACTCCCAACGTTCTGGTTGAAAGATTCGGCACTCACAAACATGTACTGCATAGTCGTAACTTGGGACGTGTCCCAGCCAGAAATATCTGAGTTGAAAGAACGAGCTGAATGAAAGACTTCATACATGTCCTTCACGTTCGATGTATCCCACTCAGCCATCGGTTGGTTGAAGTAAGTCGCTTCGCGAAACATTCTATACATGCTGGTTACCATCGATACATTCCATAGGCTCACGTCACCGTTGAACAAGGATGCTCCATAAAACATGTTCGTCATGTCCGTAACAGCACCAGTATTCCAAGCGTCTAGATTTTTATTGAAGCTATACGCATTCTGAAACATGTTACCCATATTTGGAACTAGAGATGTGTCCCATTGGCCAATGTAATGGTTGAACTTTTCGGCGTGTAAGAACATTTCGTACATGTTTGAAACCAAAGACGTGCTCCAATTGCCAATATCTTTGTCAAACTTGTAGGCATATCTAAACATACCTTCCATGTTGGTAACGAGGGAAGTATCCCAATTTGAAATATCTTGGTTAAAGGAACCAGCATCGTTGAACATCCGGTACATGTCAGTTACTCGCGAAGTGTTCCATTTCGATAAATCCGCGTTGAATGATGTTTTCCCGCTGAAGAGAGTTCTCATGCTCGTAACTCGACTCGTATCCCAGTCTGCCATGACACCATACTTCCTTATTTTTGTACCAAAATTTATGCATTTACCGTCACTCGGAGCTTCGTCCAAGCAGAATTGAACAGCTTGCGCGAAAGATGCATCAATCAGGTAATACTCCGAAACAACTTTGCAGGAGGAAATAGGTCCAGAATTTACATCTGTGCACGTATATTTTCCTTGGAACGCCGTAGCTCCGTAGAATATGTTTGATTGTGAATTAGTCGCACCAGTGCCTCTCCAACCAGTAATGTTTTGATTAAAAGCGATGGCGTTTTCAAACATATTATGGATAGTTGTCACACGAATGGTATCCCAATTCGAAATATTTGCATTGAAAACAGTCGCGTCCGCAAACATGTACCCCATGTTGGTAACTTTGGAAACGTCCCAACTGCCGATATCCTGGTTGAAGGACCTGGCATGATGAAACATTCCATAGGCGCTGGTTAATTCAGACGTATTCCACTTTCCTATGTCTTGGTTGAAGGAGCGAGCATATTTGAACATATAATTTGCATTCGTAACGCTCGACATTTGCCAACTTCCAATATCTTGGTTGAATTCGTACGCTGACGCAAACATTGCTTCCGTGGTTCGAACTCGCGATATATCCCAATGACTCACATCGGAGTTGAATGTGTTCGCGTCTTCAAACATGTAATACATCGTCGTCACTTGCGACGTGTTCCACCTCGAAATATCTCCTTCAAATTTGTAAGCAGATTTGAACATTTCTTGCATACTCGTCACCTTGGATGTATCCCAACGGTGAAGATCTCGATTGAATGAACGGGCATTTCGAAACATTCGGTACATATTCGTAACTTGCGAGGTATTCCATGTTGAAATATCGCCGTCGAAATCGTACTTATTATAAAAAGCGCTATCCATTTTCGTAACACGACTTGTGTCCCATTCTGGCATTCCACCGAATTTGTTCACAATCAACCCATAGTTTACGCATTGACCATCATATTTAGATTCAGACAGGCAACTATCTCGCGCATCATAAAACGAAGTATCCGTGAGCACGCAATCGCTTTCGACAAATAATCCAGAAACTCGAGACGTATCCCAACCCGAGATGTCCCAGCTGAATTTCAAGGCGTGCGAGAACATGAATCTCATGTCCCGTACATTTGAAGTGTCCCAGTACCCAACATCTTGATTAAAGCTCGCCGCTTTATAGAACATAGCGAACATGTCCGTGACTCGGGAAGTATTCCAACGAGAGATGTCGCTGTTAAAAGACGATGCCGTTTGGAACATGTTGTTCATACTCGTCACCTGCGAAGTATCCCAACCAGAGATGTCGCCGTTGAACGTAGTTTTGTGAGCAAAGCCTTGCCACGCAGTGCCTGAGTGCCCGTCCATATTTGTGACCAAACTCGTATCCCAGTCAGGCATGGTTCCATAATTTGTTTGTTCTGTGCCCCAACTGGTGCAGACACCATCTACAGGAGCTTCTTCAAGGCAAACTTTTATGGCATTATGGAACGAGCCGTCATGCAAGAAACAACCACCTTTTCGACAAAAGCACGAACTAGCCGGACCATTGTTCACGTCCGTGCACCAAAACTTATCGGCATAGGCAGTAGCTCCGTAAAACATGTAGTACTGGCTACTCGTAGCGGCCGGACCTCGCCAAAACGAAATATCCTTTGCGAAAGCGGTAGCCTCATAAAACATGTATCGCATGTCACTAACTTTGGAGGTGTCCCAAAAAATAATGGATTGGTCGAACGAGCTCGCTCCATAAAACATGTGATACATGGTGGACACTTGGGAAGTATCCCACTTTCCAATCGCTCGGTTGAAGCTCGTCGCATGCATGAACATTTGTTCCATTGAGGTAACGTGCGAAACATCCCAGTCCCCGATTGATTCGTTAAAAGACGACGCAGAATAAAACATCTGATGCGTTCTTTTCAAACTCGACATGTTCCAATCGCCAATTGGCTGGTTGAAATTGGTAGCTTCGTAAAACATTCCACTCATATCAGTGACTTGTCCTGTATCCCAGCTTTCCAAAGCAGAGTTATACTTCGTCGCTTCGCGAAATGTCTCTTTCATTGTTGTTACTTGAGATGTATCCCAGTCCCGCAAATCTTTATTGAATGAGGAAGCTCCGTAGAATGCAAACTGAAGATCATTTAGACTTGACGTGTTCCACGAGCCAATATACCGATCAAAACTCTCCGCTTGGTAAAACATTTTGTACATGTTCGTGAGTTGGGAAGTGTCCCAACCGCTGATATCACCGTTGAATGCCGCAGCATTCGAGAACATTTCAGTTGCGTCAACAAGATTTGATGTGTCCCACTTTGAAAGATTCTGATTGAAAGAGTCCGTATTGTAAAACATTCTATACGTCTGAGTTAATGAACTCGTGTCCCAATTTGAGATATCACTGTTAAATTCAGAGTAACCTTCAAACGCATTGCTCGCATCTGTTAAGGAGCTCGTATTCCAGTCTGGCATTGGTCCATATTCAGTTGCTACACATAAACCATCCGCGAGATGAGACCCTGCATTCGACCACAGGCATGCTTGAATAGCAGTTGCGAGATTGTCATCCGTGATAGGGGTCTTTGGGATCGGTGGAACTGAATCTGGCGGCGGAGGAGGAGGGGAAAAGCAATCTTTCTTGCATCCACACCAAATAACCGGACCATCATTCACGTTTGGACACCAAAATTTATCTTGAAAAGCAGTTGCGCCGTAAAATATCTCCGAAGCTGTATTAGAAGCACCTGAACCAGTCCATCGAGATATATCTTGCTCAAATGCGAGAGCGTTGTAAAACATGTGATCCATGGAGTTAACGCTCGCAGTGTCCCAGCTCGAGATATTTCCGTCAAAGACGCTTGCGTACGCAAACATGTACCTCATGTCCGTAACTTTGGAGACGTCCCAATTGCCAATATCTTGGTTGAATACTTTTGCATCATAAAACATTTGATAAGCGTGCTTCAAACTTGAGGTATTCCAATCTCCGATGTATCGATTGAAGCTGTGCGAATAACGGAACATATATTCCATATTCGTAACGCTCGAAGTGTCCCAACCTCCAATGTCACCATTGAATTCGTATGCTCTTTCAAACATCTGCCGCATGTATGTTACTTGCGAAACGTCTAAAGCGCTGATATCTTGATTGAACTTCTTCGCCTCGTAGAACATCAAATTCGTATTACTAAGTTTCGAAGTTTTCCACGCCGATATGTCCTGGTTGTATATGGAGGCACCACGGAACATTTGATCCATGGAAGTTACTTGAGATGTGTCCCAATCAGGTAGCGATTGATTGAACGCCTGACAAGCATAAAAAGTCCTATACATCGAGGTCACTTGAGATGTATCCCAACGCGAAATATCAGCGTTAAATTTGTATCTGTTGAGGAACGCATCGTTCAAATGTGTGAGCATGTGTGTATCCCATTCTGGCATTGTCCCATACGCTGAGGATGCACACAAGCCATCGATTTCATTCGCGCCAGTTAAGCATTGCTGAACAGCGCTAGCAAAATTTGAATTAGTTAAGCATCCGCTAGCACAGGAGCATGTATTCAACTGGTTTGGAATTGAGCAGGAGAACTTGGAGTTGAACGCTGTGGCTTGCAAAAACATATCGACTTGAGGAGAAAGAGTAGCGTTCCCTTCCCAGTAAGTTATGCCGTAATTAAAGCTGCTAGCTTCTCGAAACATCTCCGTCATTGTATCTACTTTAGATGTGTCCCACATTCCTATCGGTTGGTTGAAGGAAGAAGCCCTGTAGAACATTTTACTCATTGTCGTAACTTGCGAGGTATTCCAATACCTCAGTTCTTGATTAAACGAAGTAGCTGTGTAGAACATGGAGTCCATGTTTAGAACCTTTGAAGTGTCCCACGCACCAATAGATTGGTCAAACGCAGAAGCTTCATAAAACATTTTATGCATGCTTGTCACCTGAGATGTGTCCCATCTCGTAATGTCGCCATCAAACGATGAAACGTGATCGAAAAGGAAAAATGCAGACGACATGTCAGTCACTCTGCTTGTATCCCAATCGGGCATCGAACGATACTCGCTCTCTTCGCAAAGACCCGTAGATGCATATTTGCCACTATTCATTTTCAAGCAAGTATCGATAGCTGCGTGAAAATTATCGTCCGTGATCATAGTAGGAGGTGGTGGTGGCGGCGAAGGCGGCGGCGAAGGAGGTGAGGGAGGTGGCGAAGGAGCTTCCGGCGGAGGACTTGGAAAAGACCATTCCGCGTTGATCTCCGTGCAACTCTGAGGGACGGGAGAATCGTCATTGCGAGCGCAAACAAACCTTTCTTTGAAAGCGAATGCTTCGGCAACCATATTCGTTTGAGCCGTAGTGGCAGCAGGTCCTACCCACGACGAAATAAATTGATTGAAAGAAGACGCTCCGAAGAACATGAAGTTCATGTTAGTAACTTTTACGGTGTCCCAGTCTCCAATTTCTCGATTGAACGCGGTAGCCCGATAGAACATGTGAAACATCGAAGTAACTTGCGAAGTATTCCAACCACCAATGGGAGCATTAAATGCTTCCGTGGCAGCAAAAACGTCCGACATGTCAGTTATTTGGGATGTGTCCCAAGATCCGATGTTTTGATTGAATACAGTCGCGCCGTAGAACATTTTAGCGAGTGAAGTCACCTTTGCGAGCTGCCAACCGCCAATATTTCCGTTAAATGAAGAGGCGGAAAAAAACATACCTCTCATGTCTACCACTCTTTCGATGTCCCACGCGCCGATATCCTGATTAAAAGAAATCGCTGACCGAAACATTTCTGTCATATTCGAAACTCTCGAAACTGTCCAATTTCCAATGTCTTGATTAAATGACAAAGATCCGTTGAACATTCCTCTCATGTCCGTGACGCCGCCGACGTCCCACTTCGAAATATCGGCATTAAAATTTTCCATTCCAGCAAACGCATTAGCCATGTTTGGCACTAATCGCACATCCCAATCAGGCATGGCGCCATATTCAGTCCGCGAACACATGCCATTAACCTCGTAAATACCACCATCCGACCAGAGACACGTTTTAATAGCCTCCTCGAAATTGTATCTCGTGATTGTGGTTTTCGGAGCTGGTGGATTCGAGCTAGGTGGGGGTAGTGGTGGCGGAGCAGGGCATTCTGTTTTACACGCGCACCAAATAGGCGGGCCTTCAACCTCGTCCGGGCACCAGAACTTTGCCTGAAACGCGCTCGCACCTTCAAACATAAATTTTTGCATGCTCGAAGCTGCAGACCCACTCCAAGAACCAACTTCTTGTTTGAAGGAAGCTGCTCCTTGAAACATCGCTTCCATACTCAATACACTCGATGTGTCCCACGATCCAATATACCGATCAAAAGCGAGAGCGGAATCAAACGTTCTCACCATGCTGGTAACTTGAGCTGTATCCCACCTGTCCAACGGGCAATCAAACGAGGAGGCCGCCCTAAAGACGTCATCCAAAGCCGTGACTCGCGAAATATTCCAACTTTCAATCGTTTGGTTAAACGCAGTGCATTCGTAAAACATAGAAGTCACGTTTGTTACTTGACTCAGATCCCAACTCCCAATTTCTTGATTGAAAGATGAGGCATTGCGGAACATTGATTCCATGTTCGTGACTTGGGACGTATCCCAACCATTAAGCTCTCCATTAAAAGATGAAGCCGACGCAAAAGCCGATTTCATATTCACCACGGAAGACGTATCCCACTTTGATATATCGCCATTAAAAGTTTCCCTAGACGCGAAAATATTCTCAAAATTCGTGACTTTCTTGAGATTCCAATCTGAAATAACGCCATATTTTTTTGTTGCCAATCCGTACAACGAGCACAGGCCATCAGTTGGCGCCTCCGTCAAACAAGCTTCAATAGCAGCCGTGATGGTCAAATCTGTCAGACAATAATCGGCTTTACAAACGCATGAATCTGGTGGACCATCGTGTGCAGTCGTGCACGTATATTTCAAATTGAATTCAGTGGCTCCGTTGAACATACCGTAAAAGTTTGCGTTTGGATTGATGGCCCATTCGGTAATGTCAGTATTGAACGCCGAAGCGGAGGAGAACATGTATTGCATGTCCGAGACCTGTGAAAGATCCCAGTGGCTGATATCTTGGTTGAATACTTTGCAATTTTTAAACATGCTGTTGGTATTTCTGAGAGAAGTGGTTCTCCAAGATCCAATGGGCTGGTTGAAAAATTGAGCGCCAACAAACATTTCCTTCATCGTTTCTACCGACGAGACGTTCCATTTTGATAAATCTTTGTTGAAGAGCGACGGTGTGGACCCATCAGCGCTCCAGGCGTGAAACATTCCCTCCATATTTGTTACAATCGAAGTGTCCCAATCGCCAATGTCTTGATTAAACGCATAAGCTCGCGAAAACATGCCTTTCATTTCGGTCACAGCAGAAGTATCCCATCCGGAAATATCAGCATTGAAAGAAGTTTTACCCGCAAACGCGTAGCTCATGTTTGAGACGAGAGATGTGTTCCAATTCGGCATCGCGCCATATTCGGACGTAATGCACGATCCGCTCGCAGCGTAAGCGCTATTATCTGACGTCAAACACGCCTCAATCGCGTGTGCAAAGTTTGAATTCGTGAGAAGAGTAGGAGGACGCGGAGGCGGGAAAGGAGCAGCGGGAGGCTGACTCAGAGACGGTGGAAACGAAGGCGGCGATGGCGGTAACGGCGGAAGCGATGGCGACGGTGGGGGAGGCGCAATCCATTTAGACTTTAACGTCAAACATGATGAGATCGGTCCATTGTTTGAGTTTGAGCACGAAAACTTTGCTTGAAACGCATCGGCGCCTCGAAACACGTCCGTTTGCTCGGTCGAAGCGGCGGTTCCCTTCCAGAAAGAAATCTTTTGATTGAAACTCGAAGCCTTGTAAAACATGAAGCGCATTTCTGTGACAGACGATGTGTCCCACGAAGAGATGTCTGCATTAAACGCAGGCTTCGAGGCAAACAGCTGATACATGTTTGTAACTTTGGACGTTTTCCACTTTGAAATGTCCGCGTTGAAGTATGGGTATTTCCTACCGTCTAACGACATATCGGTGACTAAATGCGTATCCCATTCGGGCATCGTGCCATATCGAGTGTCCTCCAGACCATATTTACTACATAGTCCATCACTGGGCGCCTCCTGAACGCATCGATTGAAAGCTTCAGCAAATGTCGCGCTTGTGAGACAATAATCTGAATTACACGCGCATGAATTTGCCGGACCCGTGATGGCATTGGTGCACGCGAACTTCGCTTTGAAGGCAGTTGCACCAAAAAACATATCGATTTGCGCCGTCGCAGCGGCTGATCCACTCCACGAGGAAATGTCGTTGTTAAACACAGGATTTCCATCAAACATGTAATTCATATTTGTCACTTTCGACGTGTCCCATCTTCCAACGTCTTGGTTAAATGCAGAAGCCTCTTTAAACATGCCTTCCATATCAGTCACTTGCGATGTGTTCCAATTTCCTATGTCTTGGTTGAAGTCGGCAGCCTCCGTGAACATCCAAGCCATATTCTTTACTCCAGACGTGTCCCAGTTAGAAATGTCGCCGTTAAATGTATTTGCATACGCAAAGCCTTGGTATGAGTCCGTATCCAAATTATATCCGCTCATATCCGTCACCAAACTCGTATCCCAATTCGGCATCGTCCCGTAATTATTCGCAGAAGCCCATGTTGTGCACTCGCCGGTAACTTCGGCGCCTACTTCCGCAAGACATTCTGCGACAAAAGTACGCCAACTAATCGCATCTGGAATTGGGGTGACGGGGGGAGGAGGTGGTGATGGAGGAGAAGGAGGAGGAGGTGGTTGAGGTGGAGAAGGAGGAGGAGACGGTGCGACCCAAGTGCTTTTGATAGTGTTGCAAGAACTTGCCGGACCGTGTATTTCGCACGTGTATTTCGATTGAAACGCAGTCGCACCC
>Ga0181589_10002916_pt1 | contig 13513 bp, 3 predicted proteins | sample 071ome_25_FD_132444 | JGI IMG/M metagenome (GOLD analysis project Ga0181589, IMG submission 132444) | Coastal salt marsh microbial communities from the Groves Creek Marsh, Skidaway Island, Georgia - 071410BT metaG (megahit assembly) | ecosystem: Environmental > Aquatic > Marine > Intertidal zone...
CGTAGCTCTGATGCTCTTCGAGTGATGAAGCTCATTGAAAAGATCTACGAAAAATCCGGATTCTATGAAAACTAAAGTCGCCGTCACCACCGTATCTTTTAGCAACAACGAAGAGTTAATCAAGAAACTGCGCTCCCATGAAAATCTGGAAGTCGTTTTAAACCCTCACGGTAGAAGGCTGACTCCAGGTGAACTCGTTGAGTTATTGCAGCCTTGTGCTGGTGCTATCGTTGGACTCGACAAAATTCACTCAGAAGTTTTAAAGCAAGTACCTAATCTACAAGTAATCAGTAAGTATGGGGTGGGACTAGATAACATCAATTTTGAAGATTGTGAAAAGCATGATGTGAAGGTGGTTCACACTCAAGGGGTCAACAAGCGCAGCGTTGCTGAAATGACCCTTGGATTTATGCTCATGCTGGGGCGCAACCTTTATGCCACCAGCAATTTGCACAAGCGGGGAAAGTGGCAGAAAAGCGGTGGAATCCAGCTGTCAGAAAAAACAGTGGGTATCATTGGTTTTGGTAATATTGGGCAGGAAGTCGCGGCTTTGCTGAAACCTTTTGGATGCAAACTTCTTGTGAATGATATCGCCGACAAGAGTCAGGAGATCAAAGAACATGGTGCAGTCTCTGCGAGTAAGGAAGAGATCTTCGCCCAGGCGGACTTCGTCACCCTGCACACTCCACTCACCGACCAGACAGAAAACCTCATCAACTCCAAAGTCCTGGAAAAGCTCAAAAACGAGGCTTTTGTGATCAACACAGCCCGCGGGGGCATCGTCAACGAAGAAGACCTCAAAATAGCCCTCATAACCGGCGAGATTGCCGGAGCAGCACTCGATGCCTATGTGGTGGAGCCTCCCAAAGATCAAGAACTAGTCTCTTTGCCCAATCTGGTTTGTACACCCCACATTGGTGGGAACGCCAGGGAAGCAGTGCAGGCTATGGGTGAGGCGGCTATTTTGAATTTGGTGGAAGCTCTTGCGGTTTAAAATTTGACCACACTGGCTAAACAGAAATCGTCCAACCAGTTGAACCTAGTCTTACTTTCCAGGCTAATCAACCAGTACTTGGATAGTAGATAAGCTCACATCTTTCAGAATAATACAACTGGAATTAGGTGCAGACTCATGATCACTTGGGTGAAATGACTCGGGTAATTCTGAAGTATGTCGCTCAAGCCTCACTAAAAGCAGACTGCATGGAGTTGACCAGTGGGTCGATCAGGTATCTCAAAACCGTTCGATAGCCAATCAACACTGCGGCACTGATTTCTACACCGGGCTTGAGTGGATAGCGATGGTCCTGACTTTCAAAGTAGTCTTTCTCCGGTCGAATCTTGATTTCATAGTAGGGTGGTTGGTCTGGTTCCGTGATGGAGTCAGCGGAGATGTAAATGATTTCACCCTCCATAGGGTGGAACCTTCTGGCACTGGATGACATTAGAGTCAGTTTTGCCTGTTGCCCAATGCTCACAAAGCCTACATCACCGACCATCAACTTGGCACGAATGACCACGGGATCTTCCTTGGGAACAATCGTCAATATTGAACCACCAGGGGGGATGACTCCACCAACAGTAAAGTAATAAATCGACTTAACGACTCCTTCAATGGGTGAGCGAATTAAAGTTCGATCCTGGCTGTCCAGAAGCTTCTTTCGACGCTCCTGAAACTCGACGGTTTGCTTTCGATTTTCCTCCAGCTCAGACAAAATCTCTTCCTCTTCTTCTTCGCTAATGCGATCGAGTTTTAACTTCGCTTCCTTCAGCGAGGATTTCAAGCGTGGCAGTCTACTTTCTGCTTCAGCGATCTTGCCTTCCAAAATGTTTGCGGCCTTGTGTAAATCCAGGGTTTCGAATTCATTAGTTAATCCATCTTTTTGAAGCGTCTTGTCGATTTCAATTTGCCGCCTCTGCAACTTTAGCCTCTTTTGCAGGTTCCACTTTTGGCTATCAATTTCCTTAATCTCTGCCTCTTTTTGAACAATCGCTTCCTTCTGTATAGCAATTTTCTTCTTGATCGCACGATTATTAATCTTAAGAACCTGCCTTGCAGTTTGAACTTGCACAGGAAACGACTGTTGAAGAGCTTCAGGGACGTCCAGTTCATCCAGCCCTTCCATTTGAGAGCTTAACTGAATTTTCTTGATTTCCAGGGAACCCAGTCTGGCTTCAAGCTCTTTTAAATTTGCCTGGGAAATGGTGCTTTCAAGCTCCATCAAAACTGCTCCAGCCTTTACAAATTCACCCTCCTGGACATAGATCTTCTTTATGATTCCACCCTCAAGGTGTTGGATACGCTTCACCTTCGTGGTGGGTACAACCTCACCCATTGCCAGAGAGGACTTATCGATTTCAAAGGTTGCTGCCCATACAAACAAAGCGAAAACAAAAAGCATTAAAATCCACAGCGTCGAGCGAATACCCGTCACGCTGGATTCAGCATTGCCATAGGCCTTGGCGTAATCATGGACTGTTTTCATGACTTGCTACCTTTTGATTTGGGTTCTGTAGATAGCTCTACATGCTGTGAATCTGTAGATTGCTGGACAGGCTTCTTTTGAATGCTCACGGTGGGCACCGGTTTTGAGTCAAGGTCTACCAGAATGTGAGCACCCTCAGTGACAAAAGGATCATTGCTGGTAATGAACATTGTTTTGCCCTGATTCACAAACTCGTTGAGATAGTTCGCGATGGCCTGACATCCAGATGGGTCAATCGCTTCCGTCGGGTCATCTAAAATGACTACTTTGCCATCTCCAATCAAAGCTCGCACAAGTGTGAATCTTCTGGCAATCCCTCGAGGCAGCTGATTGGGAGCTGCGCTCAACATCATGTGCAAACCACCTTCTTGAGAATTTAAAAACTCACCCAGCCCTAGAGAGTTGCAGTAGTCCATCACAGTTTGAGACTCAACTTCAGGATTAAGAACCGTTAAGTTTTCAAAAAGAGTCCCTTGAAAAAAACCGGGCTCCTGAGGCATGTACAAGATTTGCTTTCTCCACCAATCCGGGACAACCTGGGAAAGTTCCAGATCATCGATAAGAATGTTACCTCTTGTTGGGCGAATCAATGAGCTAATCAATCGTGCAACTGTGGTTTTTCCGGATCCATTGCGACCTTTAAACACAACGATGCTTCCAGGTTGCGCCTTCAAATTAAGGGATTCAAAGACTGGATTCATTTGTGCTTCATACTGAAAACTCAAATCAACGATTTCCACATTTCCTTGAAATTCGGAGGGCACCAGTCCACTTTGTACTTCCAAAGGCTGTTTGGCAAGCGTGGAAAGAATTCCCAGGGAGTAGCGAGCCTTTACAAATTGATCCAAAAGTTGAAGGCCTTTGGTTACATTCCCTATCGCTCGTGAGGAGAGAATGCTGGCTCCGATAAGGGTTCCTACATCCAGACGGCCAAGAATAACCTCTCTTGAGCCAATACCGTAGATAATCAATGTCCCAACCATAGAGCCCAGATAACCCAGTTGAGCCAGGATGTTCTGCTGGCCTTGAAAATTGAGTTTATGCTGCTGCTCAATATTGCCTTGCTCAAAGTATTTGTTCTGAACATGATTGTGAGTTTGAAAACTCCTTACTGACTCGGGATGAAGCAGGTAGTATTGATAAATATTCGCCGTTTGTATGCTCTCATCCCCAAGCTCTTTCGCATTGGCTCGCATTCTATATTGCAATATCAAATGAATTATCGAAAGAATGACTATCCAGCTAGCTACCAGTTTGGCCAGAAAGGGATTGATCAATGCCAACACAAAAAGGAAGACCAGACAAAAGGGTAAATCAAAAAGACTTGTGAGGTTTATTGGACCAAAAGCCTGGGAGATCAATTGAAGTCCGGTGAAAACTTCTTTTCTCTGACCCAGATTTAACTTGGCTATGTTGGCATACTGCCCCATGCCCAGAAAACTGACACTAATCATCTGCATCTGCTTGTCTGCAATTTCACAGATCTTTTGAGTCAGCTTCAGTCGATTGTTCTTCAGGAGAATCTCAAAGATCAGTGCAATCAACACCCCAAAGGTAAGTGTATACAAGGTGGCGTCGATACCCATGGTCAGGTAACGATTCAATACCTGGATACTGTACAAACTCGAGCTCAGAGCCAGTACATTGATAACCAGTGAGGCGAGCAAAATCTCGAAGGTCCACTCGGGGTTGATCCCAAGTCTTCTTAAAAATTCTGCTCTCATGACAACATTAACCGAAAGACTCTAGTTGCCACTTACTTCAAAGACTGTAGTGTCAATGTCATTCGCGTCAGTAAGGTTTTGAACTTCAGCAACATGAACCAGACCTGTTCCATCGGTACCCGCATTGGTATCAGCATCAAAATAAAGCTGAGTCGCTGAACCATCTGATACTGCGATGAAGGCTGCACCTGTGTGCTCTCCATTGGTAAATGCTGCTTCCAGTTCATCAAGATGACCATTGACTCCAGCTTCATGGCTAAACTGATTTGCTGATGTATCCAAAGTGTAGACATCACTATCTGCTTTGGTAGCCAGACTGTTAATCGCTGCTTGAAGGTCCGTCAATTCTGTCTGATTGGCAATTGCCTGAATCTGGAGGTTTTGAAAAGCTGCTGCTTCATACTTGATCTTGTCCTGGCCCTTTACAAAATCAGTGATGTAGTCCACACCTTCACTTGGTGATTTGAAGACAAAAGTGTCATTTCCTGCACCACCAATCAAAGTATCACTTCCACCTTCAGAGATGATTGTATCGTTTCCGGCACCACCATTGAGTGTCTGCGCATCAGCATCACCATAAATGATGTCATTTCCATCTCCAGCACTATCATTATCATTCAGTGTCACCGTTGCGGTTTCGCCAAGAACTCTCACTCCGCTGGTATTACTGATCTTCATCTGAATGGCTTCTGCTTGTTCTACAAGCCTGTCATCATTGATGTTTAGTGTCACTGTCTTTGTGGATTCACCGGCAGCAAAGGTTACTGAGCCATTGTGAGGTACCTGAGTTGTTAGATCGTTTGTCTCGATCGGTGATTTACCAGATCCTGTTACCGAGTAATTGACATCCAAACTCTCTGTCGTTGGACCGGTTCGACTGATCTCAAAGGAAACGGTACCAATATCTTCCTGAACTGTATTTGTGACCGCCTGCACGAGAATTCCCGTGTCGTCGTTAAGTAAAAACCCTTCTACTTCCGTTACGGGAAAGTTTACCCCATCCTTGGAGACTACTACTTTAAACTGTTCATCTTCCTCTACGGTATTATCAGCCTTGCTGTGAATCGTCAGTTGTTTGGTCAACTCACCTGCTGCAAAGCTAAGCGTGCCTGAGGTAGCCACAAAGTCATCCGCACTTGCAGCACTGTCACCTGAACCTTCAATTGCCCAATTGACTGTCACAGCTTCACTTGCATTTCCATAGCGATGCAGTTGAAAAGTGAAAGCCTGATTTTCATCTGTTCCTTCGTCATGACGCTGGTCCTCTCCATTGAAGAAAATGCCTTGATCATCATTGGTAATGGTTGCTGCCACCCAGGCTGCACTTTCTTTGATGATCGCATTACTACTTGGGTCACTTAGAACCATCTTGAATTGCTCGGTACTTTCTCCGATTTCATCACCAAAAACTTTAACAGTGACTAATTTTTCAGATTCTCCGCTAGCGAACTGTACAGTACCAAATGGGAAGCCTTCAGATCTAAAATCCACTGCATTTGCCTGGCTTTCACCATATCCCTCAAGCTTCCAGTCAACTGAAACGGCTGCATCGAGATAACCGGTTCTGGCTACCTTGAAAACATAATCCACACTCCCTGTATCACCTTCCGTTTGGGTGGCGTTCTCTATGCTGACAAAAATTTCAGAATCGTCGTTTTTGATTTTTCCGGTAGCTTCCCCAGCAATCAGGTCTGCACCACTTGCATTGGAAAGCTTAACCTTGAAACCTTCATCAGCTCCCGGAATCGGATCTGTCTTGGCCTGGAAGGTAATTGTCTTGCTCGTTTCATTCGGTGCGAAAGTGAGTGAACCTGAAGGAATGGTGTCATTTACAAAGTCGTTCGCGCTAACCTGAAATGTTCCATCACCGACAACATTCCAGTCGACTGTTGAAGTACCAGTTAACGGTCCTGTTCTAGTAACCGTATACTGAAACTCAGTTGTATTCTCATTTCCTTCAAAATGCTCTACTGCAGTGGATTGGATAGCCAATGCTGTATCATCGTTGATTAACGTCACCTGGACAGGCTCACCCAGAACATCTGCACCTGCAGCCCCTTGCAAAGTAAACGCAAAGGATTCATCAAATTCACCACTGCTATCAAGATTGATAGGAATGGCAATTGTCTTTGTTGTTTCACCGGGTGCAAAAGTGATATTCCCACTGGGAAATTCACCGCCGAAATCACCCTCACTTGCTGCGTTGTCTCCCGAGCCTCCAACATTGAATGGAACACTGGATGTTCCTGTAGAGTCTCCGCTTCGAGTTATTGTATAGGTAATAAAACCACCTGTGTCGCCTTCTACTATGGTTGGGTTCGCTGTAGCCACTGTAAGTACTGGATCGTCGTTCACAACTGTCCCTACTGCGCTGACTGTCTGAATTGTAGAACCAAAACTTGGATCAGACAAAGTAACAGTGAACCCTTGATCGTAGGCTCCGGCTTCATCTCCATTAAGCTGTATATTAAGCACTTTTGATGATTCGCCATCAGCAAAAGTAAGTGTGCCCGTCGCAGCCACCAGCCTGGACACATCCAGAGGATGATCAGAACTACCAGTTACCGTCCACTTTACCGTAGCCTCTCCTACGCTACTCGAACCTCTATCAACCTTGAATTCATAATTCGTAACATCACCAGCTTCACCTTCAGCCTTGGATGCGTTCACTGCTGAAATTGCCAAGGTATCATCATCATTTGCCAACGTAGCGTTCAAAGTTCCACTGTTTATTTGAGCATTACCAGAAGGATTGGAGAGAGTAACAGTGTAGGATTCGTCTGCTTCCACAACACCATTTGGATTGAAGGCAACTGTCACAGTCTTCGCAGCTTCTCCTGCTGCAAAGCTAACGGTTCCGGATGGAAGACCACTGTTGGTCCCCAAGCTATCCTGACCTGTGGCAAAGTCATCAGTAGCTGTTGACCCGTTAGCAATTTTGTAGTCTACTGTGGTAGCACCGGAAGTATCACCTGTACGGGTAACCAAAAAACTAAAGGTTCCTCCAGTGGTGTCACCCTCATAAACAGACAGATTTGTACTCGAAGGACTCAAATCAATATCCTGGTTCGTAATTAGTCCCGAAATCGTGCCATTGGTACTTGAAACTGTGCTTCCTGCTCCTGGGTCGTGAAGTTCAATAGAATAGCTCTCATTTGCCTCAACATCGAGATCTCCCAATACCTGGATTGTTACATCCTTACTTGATTCCCCATCCGCAAAGTTCACGATGCCTGAGGTAACATTAAAGTCAGAACTATCGGTTTGAGAAGAACTTGCCATTCTCCACTTTACACTTGAGTTACCAGAGGTACTGCCAGTTCTTGTAACGGTAAAGGTTAGTTCCTGATGACCTGAGTCGCCTTCTGTGAAGTTCGTTTGACTGGAGGCGATAGACATGACGTCATCGTCATTTTGAATAGTAAAGTTGGTACTCGCAGTGGCCAGATTATTCGTTCCAGAGCCGGTTGGATTACTGATGGTCAAGGTGAAGCCTTCATCTTCTTCACGAATACTGTCGGTGGCCACCTCAAATGTTACTGTCTTTGAGGTTTCACCAGAGGCAAAGTTCACTGTCCCGGATGGAAAGGCTCCTCCTGAAAAATCTGCAACCACCACAGGATTCGCCCCCTGGGGAGTCACAGCATAATCAATGGAAGCTGCCTGATCGACCTTCCCGGACCTTGTTATTGTTGCCGTAAAAGTGGTTGTGGAGGAATCCCCTTCTGCTATCTTTGCTCCAGAGCCAGCAGCAGCTACCGTCCAGTCAATATCATCATTTATCAGATTTGTTGACACACTCGCTGTATTGATAACAGCTCCGGTAGAAGGGTTCGAAAGAGTTAAAGTCAGGCTTTCTGTGGTTTCCACATTGCTGTCACCCTTAATCTTGACTGTGATTGTTTTACTGGTTTCACCAGATGCAAAGTTAACAGTTCCACTTGGAATCGTGTCATTTTCAAACTCAGTGTCTGTCAGTCCATTTGTGGTAACAGCATAATTTGCAGAAACTGCTGAGTCCGTGTTTCCAGAACGAGTAACAGTATAAGTTAAAGTTGTCAAAGAACCTGCTGCACCCTCATTGACTGATGTCTGTGAAGAAGCCACAACCAGTACTGCTTCATCTTCTTTTACGGTTGCATCAGCATGACTTGTCGTCGCTGTTGTCCCATTAGGTGCTGCAATGGAAAAACGAAATCCTTCATCCGTCTCTCCTTCCAAATCACCTTTGACGCTCACAGTTACTTGTTTGCTGGTTTCGCCTGCTGCAAATAATACACTGTCAGCTGTACTCACCAATTCACTATTACTTAAAGGGTTCGAACCATTTCCCGCAGCTGTCCAGTTGACAGTTTGAGAACCGGAGGTATCACCAGATCTTGTGATGGTAAATACAAAATCTGTTGTTTCACCTGTGTCTTTTTCCAACTGGTTGTTGGTAGCGGGACCACTGACTACAAAGTTAATGTCTTCATTTGTTATTGTACCCACTTCTGTTGCATCACTAATGCCAACATTTGCACTTGCGTTACTCAAGGTGACAGTGAATGTTTCATTCGCTTCTACCAAAACATCTCCACTGATTGGCACAGTAAGAGTTGTATTTGCCTGCCCAGCGGGTAATGTTACCGTACCCGATGGGATACTACTTCCCACGAAATCCGCTGCATCAACTCCTGTTCCTGGGGTGATTACATAATCCACTGTTGCTGCATTGGTCAGGTCACCGGTTCGAGTAATCGTAAAGGTCAGATTGGTAGTTCCGCTATCACCTTCTGCTTTGGTGGAATCGTTCGCAACAAGACCAATGGTAGAATCTTCCTTGAGTATGGTTGCATCCGCAGTTGAAGTGACAATATCGACACTGGTTGGGTTACTCAATGTTATTCGGAATGTATCAGCCTCTTCTACTACCTTGTCACCAGCAATTTGAATGCTGATGGTCTTCACACCTTCTCCATCAGCCCAGTTCACTGTCCCAGAAGGCAAGCCATCGTTATTTCCGAGTGCATCCTGACCAGCTACAAAGTCTGCTGCATTCACAGTACCTGAAACCTGGGACAGTTTCCATTGAACACTCCCTGTACCAGAGGTATTACCCGAGCGTGTTACTGTAAAGTTGAAGGTACTGTTTGCATCACCTTCAGTAATGTTGGTATTCGCAATGGCCACGGCTGCCGAGGCGTCATCATTTATGATTTTACCGCTAGCTGTATTGTTGGCACTAATAATCACACCACTGGACGAACCGGGGTCAGTCAAAGTAACGGTAAAGTTCTCATCACCTTCACCGGTGGTATCAGAACTGGAGTTTACGGTAATAGTTTTCGTCAGCTCTCCAGGATTAAAAGTCACTGTGTTTGTAGGTAAAGTCCCACCAAAGTCGGCAGCATTCACTTGATCACCGCTCACTGTCCAGCGAACTGTTTGTGCCTGCACAGTATTTTTATCACGAGTAATCGTGAAAGTGTGTGCTGTCCCACTGTTTTCGGTTTGATTTGCACTCGTTGCTGCTATAGAGAAATTCGAATCGTCATTATTGATTGTTCCAATGGCTTCTACATCGATAGCTTCATCCACATTAGTCAGACTGGACAAGGTAACCTTGAAGGTTTCATTGTTCTCAACGGTTGCATCACCTTTTGCCTTGATTGTAATAGTCTTGCTGGATTGTCCAGCTGAAAAACTCAAAGAGCCGGTCAAGCTACCATCAAAGTCATTTGCATCAGTGCTGACATGAGTCACACCGTAATTCATCGTTGTTGTCGGTGTTAAATCACCGCTACGGGTTACCGTGAACGTTATGTCCTTGGTTCCTGAGTTACCTTCAGTAACTGCAGTGGCATCTGAAATAGAAATCCCCGTGTCATCCGTTGTTATTGTTGCAGTTGCTTGCGAAGTTCCAATCTTTCCGGAAGAAGGATTGGAAATTACCATTTTAAATCCTTCACTATTCTCCGCAGACACATCACCCTTAACCGTAACGTTTACTGTCTTGGAATACTCACCATCTGCAAAAGAGACTGTACCTGAAGGTAGGCCACCATTGTCTCCCAAGGCATCAGATGTACTAAAATCAGCTGCGTCTGGCTGATGAGTTCCGTTGCCCGAGACCCTCCATTGGATAGTAGCCGCATCATCATCACCACCTGTATCTCTGGAAATTGTAAAACTGAAAACACTTGTTTGTCCTGTATCGGACTCAGCCTTGGAACTACCACCCGTAGAATTTACATGGTAGGGGGTATCATCATCTTCAATTGTTCCGGTGAAAGTCGCTGTTGTTGACCCTGTTGTATTGCTTGATTGATGGAACAAAGCTCCTGCTGTCGGATTGGACAGATCAATCTCAAATGTTTCATCACCTTCCTTAGTAGTGTTTGTAGTTACTGTCGATAGAACGAAAGTCTTGGAAGTTTCATTTGCATTCAAAGTTAAAGTACCCGACCTGGTTACAAAGTCAGATGTTTCCGTTGTATTACTTCCATCAACATCAATATTGTAATTAAACGATACTGCTGTTCCAGTGTAGCCTCGTCTTGTTACTGTAAATGAAAGGTCAGTAGTTCCTGAATCTCCTTCAACCACAGAAGTATTGCTGGCCCACAATCGAATGTCATCATCCACCACTGTAGCGTTTACAGCCACATTGAAATCACTGAACGAGTCAGTCCCAACCAATTGAGCAGGCCCACTCCCAGTGTTAGCTGTAGTTTCAGAGAAGTACATTGTAAAGTTCAAATCGCTTTCAATATCATCATCTTCCACGATTCCAACATCAAGTGTTGCTGTGGTTTGTCCTGCAGCTATCGTGATGTAACCTGAAGTTGACCCGTCCAACTCGTTATTTATGGACCTCTCCCAATAGAAAGTAGAAGGATACGTAAGATTTCCGGCCCTCCCAGCAATATCAGTTCTAGTCAAAGTAAACGTAACATTGGTTGTGTCACCTGTTCCCTCCAACTGACCGGTTTCTGCAGTTACAACTACTGTGGGGTCTGGTTCATCATCAACCACACTGACTGTAGTTGTCGGCTGCAACTGAGATACAAATACCGAATCGGAACCTGTCCCCGTTACTCCATTACTCAAAGTGATTGTGCCTGACTCAATGTAAGTTTCAACCAGTTCATCAGCCTTTACGCTGAAAGTAACCGTCTTTGAACTTTCTCCATCTGCAAATGACAATGTCCCTGACTTAACAAGACCTGCTGCGAAATCCGCGTCTTCCAGTTTGTACCACGCAGAAGTCGTTGTCAGGGACTCGTTGGTCGTTTCTGTTCCCGGGTTCGTCAAAGCCCAGTCTACCGTCGCCGCCCCCTTGGTGTCTCCGGTTCTCAAAGCAGTAAATGTATATGTAGTTGTTCCATTTCCATTACCTTCATTCACATAGTCTGTTGTGTTTTGAACCTTGAACAATGGGTCATCATTCAGGATCTGCGCCTGGTCCAAAAGTGTGTCTGAAATAGTTGTGCCAGCGCTGGCGTTGGATAGGGTTATATCAAAGGTTTCGTTGTCCTCCCCATTGTCATCTGCTTTCACAGTAACGCTGATGTAAGCATATTCTTCACCATCTGCGAATGTTAACGTTCCTGAAGGAAGGCCACTGTTATCACCGAGACTGTCTTGACCGGCTGCAAAGTCATTTGCATCCGCCTCAGCAGTACCACCAGTATCTGTCACCCTCCATTGGACTGTTGTTGTACCTGAAGTAGATACTGTTCGCTTCACAGCGAAGACCATCACTTTGTTTGTTGAGCCAATATCTCCTTCATTCTGGTAGGCTAGATAACTTGTGTTTCCAACCGCTGTAACCTGATGATCAAGAATATCGAGGTTAGCTTCGTCACGCTTGATCTCACCTTGAACTCCATTACTGGTATTCGTTTCATTATCTTCCGCACCTACTATATTGCTAAGGTTAAACTTGAACCACTCATCATCTTCTATGGTCGCGTCACCCTTTACATTCAGAGTGATTGTCTTTGTCGTTTCACCAGCAGCGAAACTAACGCTACCAGAAGGAAAGGCATTCCCGACAAAGTCACTGGCGGAAGCTGCATCTTCAGTGGTTCCTGATGGGTCATAGCCTGTGATGTTATAGTTGAAACTGGTTGTACGATCCAGATTTCCTGACCTTGTGACTGTATAAACAAAAGGTGTTGTTCCTGATAACCCCTCGGCTTTACTGACGGTACTGGAAAAATCCAGATAAGTATCATCATTGGTTATAGTTCCAGTTGCTGAAGAACTGCCACCCAAAGAAGTACCCGCACTTGCGCCGGACAACACAAGATTAAAGGCTTCATTGCCTTCCACTGTGTTGTCCCCGCGAACTTTCACAGTAATTGTCTTTGAAGTTTGACCACTGGAGAATGTGAGCGTACCACTGGTTCCCACAACTGTATTGTCGGCAACAACATTAACAAGATCGCCACTGGTAGTGTTTGTGCTGAATCCAGAGTTATTGCTTAAATTCCAGTTTACTGTCGAGGATTGTGAAGTATTTCCTGTACGATTGACAGTGAACACAAAATTATCTGTCTGCGATGAATCGACTTCCACTCTTGTAATTGTGGTTGCTGCAAAATTTAGCTCTGCATCATCATTATCAATCTGACCATCAGCTGTTGCAGTTCCAATAACTGAACCACTGGAAGGATTACTCAACGAAACTCGAAAATCTTCATTTTGCTCTTTTACACTTTCCGCTGCTACATTAATTGTCAGAGTTTTACTGGTCTCACCTGATGCAAAAGTAAGAGTTCCACTGGGTAAACCACCATTGTCACCCAATGCATCAGTTGTTGAGAAATCCGCTGCATTAGCCGGATTGGAACCAATCCCGGTTATACGGTACTGAACTGTATTGCTCTGGTTTGTAAAGCCTGAGCGAGTAATAGTAAATGTATAGGGTACATTCCCCGAGTTTCCTTCAGCTTTGTCTGCGAGAAGTGCTGTTACCGCAAATGATGCATCATCATTACTGATTACAGTATTCGCAGTTGCTGTTGTGATTCCAGTCCCAGTAGAAGGGTTGGATAGTGTGAATACAGCTGTTTCGTCAGTTTCTACAGTTGTATCACCCTTGAGTGGGATAGTTACTGTCTTCGTGGTTTCACCAGCACTAAAAGTAAGTGTGCCAGTTAGATTCGTTCCTGCTGATACATCTGCTGCATCGATCCCGGTTACTGCATAGTCGACTGTTGAAGTACTGGAAGTGGACTCAGTTCTTGTCACAGTGTAGACAAGGTTCTGGGTACCACTTTGTCCTTCAGTTATCGAAGAGGAGTTTACTGAGAC
>Ga0181589_10002925_pt1 | contig 13493 bp, 11 predicted proteins | sample 071ome_25_FD_132444 | JGI IMG/M metagenome (GOLD analysis project Ga0181589, IMG submission 132444) | Coastal salt marsh microbial communities from the Groves Creek Marsh, Skidaway Island, Georgia - 071410BT metaG (megahit assembly) | ecosystem: Environmental > Aquatic > Marine > Intertidal...
ACCCCTCTACGAGGAACTGCCTGGCTGGAAAGAGTCCACCTTTGGTGCCAAGTCCCTGGATGACCTGCCGAAGAATGCGCTCGATTACATACGCTTCATTGAGGAAAAAATCGAAGCACCTGTGGACATCATCTCCACGGGCCCCGACCGCGAGGAAACCATCATCCTCAATCATCCTTTCGCGTGAGCGCTACGCGCTCCCGCAAGAGGCAAAACACCTAGAACCGTACCCTTACTCCAAGAGTCGCGGCGCGGGGCGCACCCACGCCGAGAAAGATGGGACGATTGTCCTGCAGCGGCAAGACTTCAGTTGGATCTTCCCCCAGCAAACCAAAATTCTCATACTTCTTGTCCAGCACATTGGTCACCCGGGCGAACACGGAGAAATTATCTCCCACCTGGTACAGCGCTCTGAGGTTTACCAGGGCATAACCACTCACCTTTGCCAGATCATTGCTTTCATCACCCCGCAGATACTGGCTGCTGTTATACATGGCCTCGGCACCCAGGGTCAGTCGCCCCAGATGGTAATCACCGCCGATCTTCAGCAGGTTTTCCGGGACACCCGGCAAATGATCACCAGCGTGAACCATCACCACGCCTTCATCATCAGCACCAGGATTATTGGGACTCAACACATCGAAATCATCTTCAAAGGTTGCCTTGATGACAGACAACGACGCATACCAGTCCAACCGGTCCAGTGTGCCGCTGAACACGGACTCAAATCCCATCCGGCGGGTCTTGTCGACATTGGCGAACAGTCCGGTTGAGCGGCCAGTGGTCTGGAACAGGATGTCATGGGTGTTTTCTGTGTGAAACAGACCAACCCGGTAAGTAAGGGTATTAAAAAGTCCACGCACGCCCATCTCCATGCTCTGGGTCACCACATCATCCAGGGGAGGATCAGCAAGGAAGGCGTTGGGCAGCCTGCACTCAAATTCGATATCTTCAGGGTCTTCACCTTCAGCCAGCGCGAACTCCTGTGCCAGCGTGAACACCCCTTCATTGCAGGCCAGTTCAATGGGCGTGGGCACACGATTGGATTCACTGTACGACAGGTAGGCGTTCAGGTTATCAGCTGCATCAAACGTAAATCCCGCTGAAGGATTGAAGCGGGTGAAGGTGTGATCGCCGTTGAGTTCAGGCCTGACACCGGATCGGTCTCGCAGCGTAACGTCGGTGTGATTGTAGCGCCCGCCAACCGTCAGGGTCAGGCGATCTGTCAGGTCCAGGGTGTTGACGAAAAACAGACTGAAATTTTCCGTTTCAGTTCGCACTTGAGTGGCCGCCTCTTCAACAAAAGAAGCTACTCCCAGTCCCTCGGTACTGCGCATCACCGGATCCAGCCCGGAGAGTTCCACGACAGAATTGAAGGCAGATTCACCATGTAAAAATGCGCCGCCCACTGTCAGCAGGCTTTCATGCCCGAACAGATCACCGCTGTATATCAGTTTACCGTCAAACCCGGTGGTTTCCTGGCGTATATTACTGATGTTGTTGATGGCCTCATCGATGAGGACGCCTGTGCCGGAAAGCTCATCAGTAATATCCTCCGGCATGTAGTCATCCGGTTCCAGCCCGGCAAGTACGGCCTGCCCTGCGATCAGACTTTCCAGCTCAGCCAACCCGGTAACGGCGGGCAGCTCACCTTCGCAAATCGCTTCCAGATCAATGCCCAGTTCTTCATCCAGTGCCCTTTCAACGTCTTCAAACTCCTCGAACAGGGATTGTTCCCCGCCGGCAAACTGGCACAAGCCATATTCAGAGGCATCGCCATTGAAGGAATGGGTGCGGTTCTTGCGCCAGAAGGCAGAGCCGACAATCTGGATATCCGGTGTCAGGAAATGCGTGACATCAAGTGTCACCATATCCATCAGGTTGTCTGTGATATCTGGCGCGGTGAACACATCCTTGCGATTGACTGCCATCAAACCGACAGGCGTGGGACCATTGCCTCGCAAATCGCTGTCGCCGCGCTGATAGGTCAGATCAAGTGTCGATGAGTCGTCTTCTCTCCAGCTGATGGCACTGTAGAACTTGCTGCTTTCCGAATGAGAAAACGGACGCCAGCCATCTTCCTGGAAATGACTCAGGTTGACGTAGTAGCCCAGAGCGCCGTCATTGCCGCCGCTTTCAATATGACCATTACGACGCCCCCATGATCCGGTGCCGACTTCAGCCTGATTTCCAGTGAAGGTGAAGCCATCCTTCATTTTCAACACCAATGCTCCACCCAGGGTATTTAGACCAAACAGGGGGTCTGCACCACTGATGACATCCACACGGTGGATCGCTGACTCCGGCAACAGGTCCCAGTTAACGGAATCGCCCAGTGGTTCATTGATCCTGGCACCATTCTGGTATACCGCCAACCCCTGAGGCAGGCCAAGCAGCGGCGAGGCTGTAAATCCCCTGAACAGCAAGTCAGGCTGCAAGGGATTATTCTGGGCAGAGTTGATGTTCACACCGGGAGCGTTGTGGTTCAGGTAATCGGTGAGATCCAGGCTCTGCGCCTGCTGTAGGGAGCCGTCTCCTATGGAACTGACCGCGAAAGGAATCTTATTGATCGGCACACCAAGACCCGAGCCTGGCGTAGTCCCAATGACCACAATCTCTTCAATGGCAGAGTCTTCCTGGGCATGCAGGGAGGCAGCAACAAGCATCCCTGTCGATAGCGCCAAGATGGGCAATTGTTTAGGCATTTAAAAACTGATTGGTCAGAAATGAAAGACTGAATTATACAGATTCAGACCGGCTTAGTCACAACTATCACATATGGATGATGCCGTTGCTGATTGCCAGCTTGATCAGTTCGGTAGTGCTGGAAACACCGAGCTTTTCCTTGATCTGCGTCTGGTAATTGGCGACGGTTTTTACACTAAGATAAAGATCAGCTGCAATGTCATTGGCATTGAGCCCCTCTGCAAACATGCAGAAAATCTGAAATTCACGATGCGACAGATTTGAGAGATCAGATCCCTTGCCCAGTTTATGCTGAACATTCATCTGATCTTTCAGGGAGGGCTCAATATACGTTTCACCTGCTGCTATTTTTGCACTGCCTGTACCAGCACATTGGGCGCATTATTTTTGGTGATGTATCCTGAAGCCCCTGCATCCATGGCATGCTCCACAAAAGATACGTTGTCATGCATGGTGAAAACCAGTAATTTGATTTCCGGATTCTTGGCCTTGATCCGGCGAATAGCCTCCAGGCCGCCCATGCCAGGCATGGAAAGATCCATGACGATCACATCGGGTGCCAGCTCCCTGGCCTGCTGATTGGCCTGTTCTCCGCTCTCAAGTTCGGCGATCACTTCTATTTCTGGATCATTTTCCAGCAGCAGCCGGTACCCGGTGCGCACAACAGCATGGTCATCCACAAGAATGATTTTCAGCGGTTTATCGGTCACTGAGTCTTCTCCTGAAATTATCCAGTCTCGGGAATTCTATCTGAATAGAGACTCCTTTACCCGGCTTGCTGGCTATCTCCATGGCGCCACGCAGCAGGGTGACACGATCCCTGATGCCCGTCAGACCCATGTTCTGGGTGATTTCACTCATCACAAAGCCCACACCATCATCAATGATGATCAGCGTAATAATTTCATTGCCGCTAAGGGTTACAGATACATTTTCCGCCCTGGCATATTTGGAAATATTGGTGAGGGCTTCCTGTATGATTCGATAGAGATTGATCTGCTGATCTTCATGCAGTGTGGCAAATTCACCATCGATGCGCTGGCGGCAGAAAGTATCTTCATGGTGAAGATTCCAGTCATCCACCATCTGGTTGAGCCCTGCCACCAGTCCCAGTTCATCCAGCACCTGTGGACGCAGTGAGGTCATCAGCTTGCGCACACTCGCGTAAGCCGTGTTGGCAATTTCCTCTATATTCCTGGCGCTGGCGGCACTGGTTGGATCTGTTTGCCTGGAACGCTCCTCGATAGAAACCGCAATGGCCTTGATAGCACTGACTGCCTGCCCCAGGCTATCGTGCAGTTCCTGGGCAAGATAGCGACGCTCCTGCTCCTGCACTGTGATTGATTTGCGGGTGAGACGTTCGTTTTCCGACTTGCTTGAACCCAGCCAACTGGTCAGTCGGTTGATACGATCGCTCACGCGTCTGAGCTCAGGCAGATCAAAAGTACGCAGACGCCGGCTGAAATCCCCCTGCTCCACGTTATCCAGCACCTCGGCCACGGATTCCAGCTGTCCCATCCAGCGTCGGGTGAAATAGGCAAGTACACTGAACAGCACCAGCAGGAACAGCAAATTGGCGATAAGCCTGGCACGGGTATCAGCCCAGATTTCAGCAATTTCATCACCGGGATCGGCATAAATACTGATGATATCGCCGTTGTCCTGGGTGAATCGGCGAATCGGATGCCTGGATTCAGGCAGAACCAGAGCCACGAACCAGGCCGGAGCATCGATATTATCGGCACCCGCAGCGTTAAGCTGCGGATAATCAAGACCTTCGGATTCCAGGGTGATGTCGATATGGCGGGTATTTTCGAGAGCAATCAGCTCCCGGAGAAAGGCCGGTTAATTTTCATGATTGAACGGAGAGTCCTCTTCCAGTTCAGCCATGGTGAACATCCGATCAACCAGACTGGCCGATGACTCCAGTTCCGTCTCAATCATGTCATCTGCCAGTATTACTGCACGCAGTACTGCGCCCGCCATGGCAATCGCAAAAAACACCAGCATGATCAGGCCCAGCCGTGTTTGCAGATTGTGTTTTTCCATGAATACCTACCGATACCTGAAAGCCGTACCCGGGTTATTCCGGGACTGACTCATCCCATACCTGGTAAGCCTCGGAATTGTCAGCACTGAAACCCTTGGCGTCCAGCGCTTCCTTCCAGCGAGTCAATGCCAGCCTGGACAGGGGCGCATACATGTGAACTGCATCACACAATTCATTGGCAATTCCCACATCCTTGACCAGCAGTCCCAGGGCGAAACCGGTGGCATACTGCTCGCCAATCACGTGATCCTTCATCACCTTGTCAGACATGAAAGTGTGGCCTGTGGAAACATTCACCACATCAATAAAGGTGCCCAGATCCAGGCCAAAACGTTTGGCGGCCAGCATGGCTTCTGATGTGGACACAAACGTTGTCGCTGCAATCAGGTTGTTCAGGGCCTTGGTTGCATGCCCCGAACCTACAGCGCCGGTTTCAAACAGCCGATCACCCATGGCATTGAGCAGCGGCCTGGCACGTGCCAGGGCTTCCTGGTCACCTGCACCAATCATGATTGCCAGGGTACCGGCTTCTGCCCTTGGGACACCGCCTGATACCGGGGCATCAATCAGAATGACTTCGTGTTTGGCCAGCTCTTCACCCAGGGCAACTGTTCCCGTTGGCTCGGATGAACTCATGTCAATCACGATGCAACCCGGCTTGATGTTGTTGATGAAGGCACCACCTTCTGCTTCCAGCAGCACTTCACGGACCACATGACCATTGGGAAGCATGGTGATCACAAAATCCATATCAGCCAGTTCTGCCAGGCTGGCAGCACATTTCGCACCGGTTTCCACAGCAAATGTTTCAGAACGGACGCTGTCCATGTCAAACACGGTCAGGTCATATCCTGCCTTGAATACATTCATGGCCATTGGCCAGCCCATGTTGCCGATAGCAATAAAACCGACTTTTATGCTTTTCAAACCGTCCAAAATCACAACCTCTGTTTTTTTATTGATGCTTAACGATGACTGTTCAGATATTTTGCCTTGAAAACAGGGCGACTATTATTATAACCCTGCTTTGGACAAACACCCCACGACCCTGCTGCTGCACTTACCGGCGATTTTTAATCCAGGCCCTTTTCCTTCAGCACTTCCTTGGCAGCGTTGATGGCCTCCACGCCACAGGGAATACCGGCATATACCGCACTGTGGATAATGATTTCACGGATTTCATCCACACTGACACCATTGGCGAGCGCGCCCAGGATATGTACTTTCAACTGATTCGGTTTCGTAAGCGCTGTCAGGACGGCAAGCGTGATCATGCTGCGGGTTTTGGGATCCAGTGATTCACGGCACCAGACATCGCCAAAACAGTACCTGGTTACCAGGTCTTCAAAAGGCCTGTTGAAATCGGTGGCCCTTTCTTCCCGGGCCTTGGCCACCTCTTCTCCCCACATTTTAACGGCCAGGTTGTAGCCATCTTCATAGGCTTTATCACTCATACTGCTCTCCAGTGTTTACTTCAAAAAACGTTATCTTCAGTCCCTGCTGATATCCCTGTGGCAGGTCTCCGGCAGGAAAAACCCAAGCACCAGAACACCGATCAAGGCCACCGTAAAGGGATACCACAAACCGAAATGAATATTACCTTTGGCTGCCACCATGGCAAAGGCTATGGCCGGCAGAAACCCCCCAAACCAGCCAGAGCCGATATGGTAGGGCAATGACAGGGCTGAATACCGGATCCGGGTAGGAAAAAGCTCCAGCGCCATTACCGTACAAGGGGCATACACCATGGTGGAGCATACCACCAAAAGCAGCATCAGAAAGGTCAGCAAGGGAACACTGACTTCGCCGGGAATGACATTTTCAGGGTAGCCAGACCGGGTCAGTATCTCACGCAGGTTGGCTTCAAACAGATGCCGCGCAGCTGCCAGCTCGCCGCCCTCAAGCCGGGTTCCCTCAATGCTTTCAATGGATATCTCGCCTACAGTCACCAGTGCCAGGGTGCCGGGAGATCCTTCCCTGTTCTTATAACTGACGCCCAGCTGCACGAGAGCGCTTTTGGCGATATCACAGGACGTCACAAATTCTGCCCTGCCCACCGGATCAAACTGCAGGGAACATGACCGCGGATCAGCCGTCACCGAAATCGGAGCCTCATACTGAGCGCTGACCAGCCGGGGATTCACCACTGAGGTCAGTACCTGGAAAATGGGAAAGATAAAAAGCACAAAGAGCAGGCCGCCGGCCAGGATGCATTTTTTGCGGCCAACTTTATCCGACATATGGCAGAACCAGACATAAAGCGGCACGCTGATGGCCGTGACAACCAGCATGATCAGGTTCACGGTGTTGGCCGGCAGTTTCAACACCTGCATCAGGAAAAACTGGGAATAGAAATGGGCGGTGTAAAAGATGACCCCCTGCAGTGCCATCAAACCGAACAGAACCGCCATCACCTGTTTCAGGTTCTTCCATTCACCGAAGGCTTCCCTGACCGGTTTCTTCGAGGCCTTGCCCTCTGACAGCATTTTCTGGAAAACAGGGGACTCCTGCAGGGCCATGCGCATCCATAACGAGATGCAGAGCAGCAGGATCGATAACAGAAAGGGTATCCGCCAGCCCCAGGACTCAAAGGCAACATCCCCGACAGCAGTACGTGTCAGGTAAATCACCAGAAACGACAAAAACAGGGCAAAACCGGCTGCTCCCTGTATCCAGCCGACAAACAGACCCCGTTTGTCAGCCGGTGCATGCTCCGCGGTATAGACCACAGCACCACCATACTCACCGCCAAAAGCCAGCCCCTGCAACAGGCGCAGCGTAATCAGCAGGATCGGGGCGATCAGACCAACCTGCTCATACGTGGGAAGCAAGCCTATGGCAAAAGTGGACAGGCCCATCATGGTGATGGTGATCAGAAAGGCTTTCTTGCGCCCGGTGCGGTCGCCGATACTGCCAAACACAAGGGCGCCCAATGGACGAATAAAATAACCGGCGGCAAAGGTCAGCAGGGCGAATATGAACGCGGCGGTATCGTTGACCGCAGCGAAAAACTTCACAGAGATTATCGGGGCAAGCGCACCAAACAGAATGAAATCATAGGCTTCAAATACGGTCCCCGCGGATGTGGCGAAAACCACACGCGAAAGATTGCCCGATTTGAAAGGTGATTCAGCTGCTGTGAACATGCCTTTTTTGCCAGAGTGTCCTTGTATCCTGAATGAGCCTAACATACTCAATTCCATACAGAATTTGTATGTTTAAACGCCAATTTCCGGGGAAATTCCAGACCTTGCCCGCCTGGTACCTAACAGGTCACAATGGCCTGTATTTTGACCCGAAAAGGGGGCCGATTTGACCACCACCGCTTCACTGCTCAGGACACCACTGCATAGCCTGCATACCGAGCACAATGCCCGTATGGTGCCCTTTGCAGGGTACGAGATGCCTGTCCAGTTTGAAGGCCTCAAATCAGAGCACCTGCATACCCGCCAGGCCGCAGGACTGTTTGATGTCAGCCACATGGGACAGGTGGTAATCAGCGGCGACACAGCGGCCGAAGCACTGGAAGAACTTGTGCCGGTGGATCTGATCGACCTGGCTGAATACCGGCAGCTTTATACCCAGCTGCTCAATCATGAGGGCGGGATTATTGATGACCTGATGATCACCCGCTGGCCTGGCAATCGTTTTTTTCTGGTGGTCAATGCAGCGTGCAAGGTCAAGGACCTGGCATGGCTGACCGACAACCTGGGCGGCGTCACTATTGAGACACTGGACAACCAGGCTCTTGTCGCCTTACAGGGGCCGGCAGCAGCCGATGTTCTGGCAGAGCTCATCCCTGAAAGCCATCCCCTGAAATTCATGCATGGCATCCATGCCCGGTATAACCGTGCCGACATTTTCCTGACCCGATCAGGCTATACCGGTGAAGACGGTTTTGAGATTTCCCTGCCTGCGAGTGTGGCCGAAACGTTTTGTCGTCAGTTGCTGGCCTACCATGACGTGAAACCTGTCGGTCTGGGAGCACGTGACACGCTGCGTCTTGAGGCTGGCCTGTGCCTGTATGGGCACGATCTGGATGAGACTGTCACACCGGTTTCCGCCGCCCTGACCTGGAGTATCAGCAAGGCACGCCGGCAGGATGGCGCCAGACCCGGTGGTTATCCGGGCGCAGACAGGATACTGGAACAAATGGCAAAGGGGTGTGAACGGCGCCGGGTAGGCATACATGTCAATGGCCGCGCCCCGGTTCGGGAGGGTGCGACCCTGCTGGACGACAATCACATTCCCGTGGGGCATGTCACCAGCGGCACCTTTGGTCCCAGTGTGGATGCCCCGATTGCCATGGGTTATGTCGACAGCGCCCTGGCCAAGCCGGGCACAAACCTGTTTGCCGTGGTCCGGGATAGACCGCTGCCAGTCACCGTTGCCACCCTGCCCTTCATCCTGCATCGCTACGTTCGCTGAGGAAGTTATGTCTGACCTGTTTAAAGACGCTAAAAAGGCCTTTATTGCCCGTCATATCGGACCAAGCCAGGATGAAATGGCGCAGATGCTGGCCACACTGGATTACCTGGACATGGACAGCTTTATTCGTGATGTCGTGCCCGCAAGCATTCTTGAGAATACGCCTCTGGCGATGGACGGCGCCATGACCGAGCAGGAGGCCCTGGACAGCCTCCAACACCTGGCCAACAAGAATCTGTGCCTGAAATCCTGCATTGGACAGGGTTACCACGGCACTCATACCCCGGCTGTCATCCAGCGTAATCTGCTGGAAAACCCGGCCTGGTATACGGCGTACACGCCCTACCAACCGGAAATCTCCCAGGGCAGACTGGAAGCACTGATCAATTACCAGACCATGATCTGCGACCTGAGCGGTCTTGATATCGCCAACGCGTCCCTGCTGGATGAAGGTACTGCAGCAGCTGAGGCCATGGCATTGTGCCGACGCATGAGCAAGGCAAAGGGCAATGTGTTTTTCATTGATCAGGATTGTCTGCCCCAGACCATCGAGGTGCTGAAAACCCGGGCTGCTCCTGTTGGCTATGATCTGGTGATTGGCCATCCGGACCAGGCTGACGACCATGACTGCTTCGGCGTGCTGCTCCAGTACCCTGGCGCCAGTGGCGACGTCACGGATCACACTGACCTGATTGGCCGCCTGCATGACAGGAATGCCCTGGTGGTGATGGCAGCCGACATTCTGAGCCTGGTCATGCTCAAGTCACCGGGAGACATGGGAGCAGATGTCGCGGTGGGCTCCAGTCAACGCTTTGGCGTGCCCATGGGGTTTGGTGGCCCCCACGCGGGCTACATGGCCTGCCATGATGACTATAAACGTTCGATGCCCGGCCGCCTGGTCGGCACGTCTGTCGATGTCCATGGGAACCCGGCACATCGCCTGGCCTTGCAGACCCGTGAACAACATATCCGCCGGGAAAAAGCCACCAGCAATATCTGTACAGCCCAGGTTCTGCTGGCGGTCATCGCCAGCATGTATGCGGTCTACCATGGTCCGGGAGGGTTGAAGCACATTGCGCAGCGCGTTCACCAGTTAACCTGCCGTCTGGCATCCGGGATACAGGACCTTGGTGCAAGCCTGGCAAACAAGACATTTTTTGACACGCTGACCATGGCAACGGGAGAACAGACTCAGGCCATACACCAGCTGGCCAGGGAAAAGGGATTCAATCTGAGAGAGATTGATGACCGGCATCTGGGCATTTCCCTGGATGAGACCACCACGGAACAGGATGTCGCCGACCTGCTTTCCCTGTTTGGCGGCTCCCGGATTCCGGAAGACTCACCAAGCCCGATTCCTGTCAACCTGCTGCGGCAGGACGATATTCTGCAACACCCGGTTTTCAACACGTATCACTCGGAAACTGAAATGATGCGCTACCTGCGCAAACTGGCCGACCGTGACATTGCACTGGACCGCGCCATGATCCCGCTGGGTTCGTGCACCATGAAACTCAATGCCGCGGTGGAAATGATGCCTGTCACCTGGCCGGCCTTTTCAGGCTTGCATCCGTTTGTCCCGGCAGAGCAGGCAGAAGGCTATCTCTCCATGATCGCCGATCTGGAAGCCATGCTTTGCACCATCACCGGCTACGATGCGGTTTCCCTGCAGCCCAATGCTGGCTCCCAGGGGGAATACGCCGGCCTGCTGGCCATCCGCGGCTATCATGCCTCGCGAGGAGAAGGCCATCGTCATATCTGCCTTATCCCCGCCTCGGCCCACGGTACCAATCCGGCTTCAGCCCATATGTGCGGCATGGAAGTGGTCGTGGTGGCCTGTGATGACAAGGGCAATGTGGACACAGTCGATCTGGAAGCCAAGGCCGCAAAATACAGCAATGATCTTGCTGCCATCATGATCACCTACCCATCCACCCATGGTGTGTTTGAAGCGGAAGTGAAGCGGGTCTGCGAAATTGTCCACAACCACGGCGGCCAGGTGTATATCGATGGTGCCAATCTCAATGCCATGGTGGGACAGGTCATGCCTGGGCATATCGGTGGCGATGTCAGCCACCTGAACCTGCACAAGACGTTCTGCATTCCCCATGGTGGCGGCGGTCCCGGCGTGGGCCCGATTGGGGTCAGATCCCATCTGGCGCCTTTTCTGCCCGGGCACCTGACCCTGGATAACAAGTCTGGCACTGTTGCCTCAGCCGCCTATGGCAGTGCCGGCATCCTACCCATCACCTGGATGTACCTGAAAATGATGGGTGCCAGCGGGCTGAAACAGGCCACTGAAGCCGCCATACTCAATGCCAATTACATGGCAAGGGCCATGTCAGCCGATTACCCGATTCTGTACACCGGCAAGAATGAGCTGGTTGCCCATGAGTGCATTATTGATCTGCGCCCCCTGAAGGAAGCCTCCGGAATAAGCGTCGAGGATGTGGCCAAGCGCCTGATGGATTTCGGTTTCCATGCCCCCACCATGAGCTTCCCCGTGGCAGGCACACTGATGATCGAGCCTACAGAAAGCGAATCCCTTCAAGAAATTGACCGCTTTGTCGGCGCTATGAAAATCATTCGCCAGGAAATCCAGGATGTCATTGACGGGAAAGTGCCGGCCGACCAAAGCCCCCTGCACCACGCCCCCCATACGGCGGCCAGCCTGCTTGTCGCCGACTGGGACAAACCCTACACCCGGGAACAGGCAGCTTTTCCGACACCGGACCTCAGGGACAACAAATACTGGCCCCCGGTAGGGCGCATCGACCAGGCCTATGGCGACCGCCACCTGGTTTGCACCTGCCCGCCCATGACTGATTATCAACAGGATACCTGACACCATGCAGCAACAAGACAGTTTTCTGGATCTGCTCAAATCCCTGATCCGTGAACCCAGCGTGGTGGGCGCAGAGCACTCCTTTTTCCGTGCACTGCAGCGCGAACTTGAGGAACGCGGGGCCACGGTCAACTGGTATCAGGGTTTACTTGTCGCCCAGGGCAACGCCCCCAGAAGCGCCTATTTTTCTGCCCATATCGACAGGCATGGCCTGATCTGCACCGGCCCCAACGAATTCCAGTATGCCGCGTTTGTCGCCGGCAACCGGTCCGACCTGCTGGGTAACTCCGTGTCGGAAAAACTGATGAAGAAAATTACCACCCGCTTCCATGACATCCCCGTCATGGCCTATGAACCCTGGTCAGGGACTTACCGGGGCAAGGGCATGATTGAGAACGCCCGTATCTGTGAATTCCGCAATAACCTGATTTTTGATGTCAGCGGCCTTGAACACCTGGTGGCAGGCACACCAGTGGCCTTCACTGACAGCCTGTCTATAAAAGACAACCTGCTCAGCGGTCAGCTCGACAATGTGCTGGGTGCCGCCCACCTGGTGCACCTGTTCAGCCTGGGGTTCCAGGGCACGGCCTTTTTCACCGCAGAAGAGGAAGCCGGCAGCAGCTGGCGCTACCTGCTGGAATGGTTTCGTCGCTTCGGCGGCAAGACTGACAACCTGGTCGTGGTGGATACCAGCCCGTTCCCGGATCGGGAAAGCTGTGACCGCCAACAACTGGTTCTGCGTCGCAAGGATGCCAACGCGGCATTCAATCCTGACATGACCACCCGCCTCGAAGGCATCTGCCAGGATCAAGGCATCAGCTACCTGTTCAAGGATGAATTCATTGATGCCCAGAACGCCAGGGCCCAGGCAGAAGGTGGAGACACCCAGTCCCTTGGCAGCACGGAACTCGGGCGTATCGTGGCGGCCTCCAACGGCTTCGTTCAGGGCACCACCCTGCAGATTCCCACCACGGGTTATCACACCATGGAGGAGTCCTGCACCCTCACAGCCAACTCAGCCTTCAGTGAAGTTTGTATGAACGTGGCAGGGTTGGTGTGAGGCAGGAGGCAGGAGGCAGGAGGCAGGAGGCAGGGACGATAATCGTTTTTCGGGGATAACCGTCAAGACCTTTTATCTACCTCAAGTAAAAATAACGCCCTGAAACCCAACATCTTCCAGAAACAACCCTGCCTCTTTTCTCCTGTCTCCGGCGCGAAGCGCCTTATCTCCCCTGATCCCGACTCGACCCTGCCAGCATCCGCTTGCCAGTGGCGGCCAGCAGGATGGAAGAGGCATTGACCAGGGGTTTGCCATTTCGGGCAAGGCTGCCTTCGACATCGATGACATCCCCGGCCTTCAGATCATTGCGTTTCCAGCCCAGGCGCAGGAGCGCATTGGGTGCACCCAGTTCCAGGGCCCAGTTGACTACCTCATCAGAGTCTTCATCCTCAACATCCAGGTAA
>Ga0181589_10002928_pt1 | contig 13484 bp, 14 predicted proteins | sample 071ome_25_FD_132444 | JGI IMG/M metagenome (GOLD analysis project Ga0181589, IMG submission 132444) | Coastal salt marsh microbial communities from the Groves Creek Marsh, Skidaway Island, Georgia - 071410BT metaG (megahit assembly) | ecosystem: Environmental > Aquatic > Marine > Intertidal...
TCAGACGCGGTTCCTCGCGCGGGAAATCGTTGCGCTTGTGGATAGAGGCGTAATTATCCCACATCACCATATCGCCCAGCCGCCATTTATGTTCGAGCACGATCGACGGGTCTTCGGAGATATCGAAGAGCTGATTGAGCACTTCTTCGTTCTCTTCCGGCTCCAGCCCCTCAATCTTAGCGCTCATCAGACGGCTGATATAAAGTGCCTTGCGCCCGGTCACGGGATGGGTGACGAATAAGGGCTGTGCGTATTGCAGCATGCCGGAAATATCGGTGTTGTAGATATCGATCCGTTCACGGCGTTTGTAATCGTGAATCTGCAGCACCTTGCGCCCTTCCAGATGGTCGCGGAGGTCTTTGGGAATATTATCGTACGCCTTGTACATGTTGGAAAAGCATGTCTCTCCGCCCCAGCTCGGGATCGTCACCGCATATAGCAGCGTCGCCTTGTGCGGGTTGGGGTAATAGCTGGTGTCGTGGTGAAACCACATTTCACCGTCACCGAAAGCGCCGATGGGTTCGCCCGTTTTCTCATCCTTGATATTGGTCACCAGCATAAACGGCGTGTCATAGCTGCCGCCCGGCGTGTGGCCATTGGGCGATTGACGCCGTTCGCCGAGCCCGCCGAACTGATTGGCGAAGGCGATCTGGTCGTCATCGTCAAGGTCCTGGTCGCGAAACACGATGACGACATGTTCATGAAAAGCGTCCTCGATCGTCTTTCTGTCCGCGTCGCTGAGCTTTTCACGCAGATCGACCCCTTTGATTTCCGCCCCGCAGGCGTCGGAAAGTTTTTCAACGGTAATGGCCATGGCGTTACCTCATCGTCAGAAAATGGTTGCCGGTTCTAAATATCACGTTCGCGCCTATAATAGACCCGATCCGCCCACCGGCCAATCGCGCCGGGCGGCAACCCTCACGCGATGCGCCCTTACCGTATCGCCCCGCAAGGCCGCCAGAATTGTCCGAACCAGATATCAAAGAGCCCCGCTTCGCCTTCTGGGGCCGACTGCCGCCAAATCTGCGCGGCATTTTGTGGCTGATAACGGGCACCTTCATGTTCGCGACCGTGGATGTCTTGGTCAAACATCTGGGCCAGACCTTTCACCCGCTAGAGCTCGCCTTCTTCCGCTATCTGGTCGGCACGATCATGCTGTTGCCGGTTTTTGTCCGCCTCGGCGTCGACGGCATGAAGACGGAGATTTTCGGGCTTCATTTTCTGAGGTTGGGCCTCGCCTATGTCGCGCAGCTTTGTATCTTCGTCGCGGTCATTTATATGCCGCTTGCCGATGCAACGGCGCTCAGCTTTTCCAAACCACTTTTCACCACCATTGTCGCGGTCATCATCCTGTCGGAAGTCGTCGGCAAGGTCCGCTGGATCGCGACCGCGATCGGGTTTGTCGGCGTTCTGGTCATGGTCCGGCCCGGATCGGGCACTGTCGATCCTGTCGCCTTGTTCGCGATCCTGTCGGCCATGTCCTTTGCCTGCGGCAATGTGCTGATCCGCATCCTCGCCCGCACGGAACCCACAACACGCATCCTGTTTTATTATCATTCGGGCGGGCTGGTGATCGGGTTTCTCACCGTCATCTGGGTGTGGAAGACGCCGCAAGGCATCGAATGGCTGTTGCTGATCATCATCGGGGTTATCACCACCTTTGCGATGATCTGTTATGTGAAAGCATTTTCGGTGGGCGAGGCCAGCGCCGTGGGGCCGAGCGAATATATCCGGCTGATATACGCCGCCGCGTTCGGCTATTTCATATTCAGCGAGCTGCCGGATCTCTGGACCATCGCGGGCGCCTCGATCATCGTCGGCGCGGCGCTGTTCATCGCCCAGGACGAAGCCAGGGCCGGCGGCAAATCCCGGCCGGGTTGAGGGTTCAGTTTTTTTGTTCTGATTTTTCCGCCGCGCGCTGCGCCCGTAAATAGGCCTCCCGCCGGGCGATATAATAGGTGCTGGCGAAAATGATCAGCGCGCCCGCACCGGTCCAGAGATCGGGCAGTTCCGCGAACATGAACACCCCCAGCACCGCGGCGAAGGGCAGCTTCATGAAGTTGAACGGCATGACCACCGCCGCCTCACCCGCCGCCAGCGCCCGCGTCACACCCTGCACCGCAAGCAGGGACAAAAGCCCGAGCGCGAGAATCCACGGCACATGCTCCCATTCAACAGGATTCCAGCTATAGATCGCGGGGCCGAGACTGAGCAGGGTCATACCGGCGAACACATAAAGGACGATCTTGCTGCTGCTGTCGGTAACGGACAGGGTCTTGGTGGTCACGTTCACCAGCGCATAAGCGGCGCTGGTGGCCAGCACGGCAATCATAGACCAGGAAATCTCTACAAATCCCGGGCGGATAATCACCATCGCGCCGATAAATCCGATAATCAGGGCGGCGCCGCGCCGCATCCCGACATGTTCGCCGAGGATCGTCGCGACAAACAGGACAGTAAAAAGCGGCGTTGTGAACATCAGCCCGGTAACGGTCTGTAGCTCCAGATTGCCGAGCGCCCACATCAGCAACACCATGCCGCCGAAATTGAGGGCGGTGCGCGCCGTATAGGTGCCGACCTTGTCTGTCCGCATCACATTAATGCCGGACTTGAACAGCCAGGGCAGCAAAAAGGCGACTCCGAGGGTCGAGCGAAACAGCACGATCTGGAAGGTTTCGAACCCTTCCTTCGAAAGATAGCGAACTGTGGCATAAGTCGCGGCATAAAAGGCTGCAGCGAACAACATCCAGAAAATGCCGCGGGTATTTCCCGGCAAGGCCTTGAATGCCGTGGTGGCGCGGGTGATCCCGTTCATGTGGCGGGGCCCTTCGCGAGGAGCGCGTCCACCCGGCGGCGCAGTTCGGGCAGGACCTCTTCGACGAACCAGGGGTTCTTCTTCTGCCAATGGGTCGTCCGCCAGCTGGGATGGGGCGTCGGCAGAAACGCCGGCAGATAGTCGCGAAAATTGCGCACGGTCTCGGTCATGGTCTTTCTTTTGGTCTTGCCGAGATAGAACGCCTGCGCGTACTGCCCGACCAGCAACGTCAATTCGATATTCTCCAGCGCTTTTTGCAGCGGCCCATGCCATTGCGGTGCGCATTCGGGACGCGGCGGGTTGTCCCCGCCCTTCGGATTGACGCCCGGATAACAGAACCCCATCGGGACGATGGCGATCAGACTATCCTCATAAAATGTTTCGTCATCCATCGCCAGCCATTCCCGCAATCTTTTTCCGCTGGCGTCATTCCAGGGGATGCCGCTTTCATGGACTTTCGTCCCCGGCGCCTGTCCGATGATCATTAGCCGCGCGGATTGCCGTGCGCGAAATACCGGGCGCGGGCCGAGCGGCAAATTTGCGGCGCAGATATCGCAGCCACGAATCTCGGCGCAAAGGTGACCGAATCCTGTCATGGGAGAAGAGGTAACGGGATCGCAATTTCCACTTCGGACAGTATGATGCGGCGGGAAAGGACTGTCGAGAATGGCCGAAGAAACCCGACCGGTCCGTGTGTTGTTCGTCTGCACCGGAAACATATGCCGTTCCCCCATGGCGGAAGGCGCATTCCGCGCGATGGTGGAGGCATGCGGCCTGGCCGGACGGATTGAGGCGGATTCGGCGGGCACCATCGATTATCACGTGGGCGAGGCACCGGACCCGAGAGCGGGGGATACCGCCCTTACCCGGGGTTTCGATATTTCCGGCCAGCGGGCGCGCCGGATCGGCGCGGAAGATTACGACCTGTTCGATATTCTGGTAGCGCTGGATGAATCCCATCTCGCGGCGCTGGCGAGACGCCGTCCCAGACAGGCGACGGCGGAAATTCGCCTGTTGCTGAAATCCGCGCCCCAGACGGCCTGTAAGGACGTACCGGATCCCTATTACGGTGAGTTATCGGATTTTCAATCCGCTCTGGATCTGATCGAGGCCGGCTGCGCCGGGTTGCTCGACGAAATCCGGCGCGGGCTTCAGGAGGCCGACCGGGCCTTGCGCGACGCGCGTTCCTCTCCGTTCACATAATCCAGAGGCAGCGCGGTGGTGAATTTCAGCTCTTCCATCGCGAAGCTGGAACTCACATCCTGCAAATCGACTTGCTCAATCAGCCGTTTGTAGAATTCGTCATAAGCCGCGATGTCCGGAACGACGACGCGCAACAGATAATCCACATCGCCGCTCATCCGGTAGAACTCCACCACCTCCGGGAACGATTTCACCGCATCCGAAAACTGCTTGAACCAGGCCGCGTTGTGGTTGCTGGTGCGGATTGAAACAAAAGCGGTGACCCCGACATTCAGGGATTTGGAATCAAGCAGCGCCACGCGCCGCTGAATGACGCCGTCCGCTTCCAGCCGCTGAATCCGGTTCCAGCAAGGCGAGGTCGAAAGCCCGACCCTTGAAGCGATTTCGCTGACCGGCAGGGTCGCGTCATTCTGCAGACATTGCAGAATTTTGAGGTCTATATTGTCCATGACAGATCGAAGGTAAAAATTTTTTTGATGACGAGAATATCAGAATTATTTCCCTCAAACATGGCCTGAAAAACAATACAGGAAAGAATTTTTCTGCTCCCTAGAATCAGGGGAATTCAGCAATCGGAAAGTAGGCCGGGCCTTCACCGCCGAGGCGGCTTTCGAACAGGACGAATTCTCCGACCCTGAAAGGCCCGGCCCGGAACAGGCTGTTCGCGGCGATCCAGCCCTGTACCGCGTCGGAACGCGCGCCTTTTAGCCGGGCCAGCGTGACGTGCGGTTTGAAATTGCGTGTTTCTGGGGCGCATCCGGTACGGCGTAGAGCCGCTTCGATTCTTGACTGGAGCTCGGCCAAAGCGGGCTCGCCGGCGAGCCCCGCCCACAAGGTACGAACCCACCCGCGAGTCTCAAAATGGCCGACCCCGTCAAGGAAAAGATCAAACGGATCGAAGGCAATCCGATCCAGCGCCGGCACGATATCTTCCACCGCCGGTTCCGGTACCTCGCCGATAAAGCGCAAGGTCAGATGCAGGTTTTCAGGCGCGGTCCAGCGCGCGTCGCGCACGCCGGCGCAGATCATTTCCAGCCGGGTGCGGATGTCTTCGGGAAGGGCGATACCGGCAAAAAGGCGGATCATCTTATCCGATCAGGGTCAAAACGCCGGTATAGCCGTAAAGGCGATTATTGGAGATTTCGCCATTGGCGAAGAAACCGACCAGCGGCAACTCGCCAAGGATTTCCTCTATCGTCTTGAGCTCGACCGAGCCCTTGCCGAACAGGTTGGGGCCGCGCGCCACGCAGGAAAAATAAAAGGCGGCTTTCGGTTCGCCGTCAGCGCGGCGCTTGAGATCGGACGCCATGCGTTTCAGATCGGCGATCGCGCTGGCACCGTCGCGCCGCACAAACATGATCCTGTCTCCGGGCTCGACCAGCTCACCCACGGCGACCGAACCGCCGTCCGGCGATACGCCGATCAGATTGCGCACCACGTAATCGCCGGTATCCGAACCCGTTATCGGCAGGGCGACATGGACATATCCCTGTACGCGTGAGAGATCGCGCGCCAGCAGATCGCCGATATCCTCGCGAAACACCTCGAAGGCCGGCCGGTTATCGAGCGACTTGATGATATTTTCATCCGCTGCGGTGACGGTGTGGATATCGCCGATCGGGCTGCACCCTTGCGTCAGCGCGGTATGGGCGGTGATTTCCGAGCCGAACAGAATGCCGGAAACCCCGCCATCGATAACCTCATCCGCGACCTGTTCATGGGCGCCGCGCGATGCGGTCATGCCGCCAACCAGAAAACAGCCGGTCCGGTTCTGGATCATATCCAGCGTCTTTTCGATGCCGGGCACGCGCGGATCGGTATGCACAATCCCCAGCAGCGGATTGTGTTCCGCCGCCCATAGGGTGATGTCATCCGGCAGTTCGATATTGTCGGGCGTGATCACCGGCAATACGCGAAAACTGTCTTTCGGCAGAGCGCCGACCATCACCGCCATGGCGGGCAGGTCGAACAATTCCTCACCGGATACGCAGATACCGAACCCGATCGTGCCGACCCAGTGATGAATATGCGTCTCCGCCCGCAGCCGGTTCAGGATGGACCGCACGTCCTCATCCAGGGAATCTGACAGATAAACAAACCCGATATTGGCGCCTTCGGGCGGATCGCCCAGCCGGTCCAGACAGGCGCGGGTCAGATCGTTCCAGTCGCCGCCCGTGGCATGAACGACGCGGAAGCCGGAAGCTGCGATTGCCATTTATTCTTCCTTCAGACTATCCAGCAAGCGCAGCACATAAGATGTAATCCGGTCAACTATAACGCGTACCCCGTCCCGGTTGGGATGAATGCCGTCGCGCTGGTTCAGCGCCGGTTCGGCGGCGACGCCGTTAAGAAAAAATGGATAAAGCGGCACAGCGTGCTTTTTGGCGAGGGACGGATAAACCGCGTCGAATTCAGCGCCATAGCGCGGACCGAAATTAGGCGGGGCGCGCATCCCGGCGAGCAAAACGGCGATGTTCCTTTTTTTCAGGGCGGCGATAATGGCGTCGAGATTGTCCTTCATCTGGGCGGGTTCCAGCCCGCGCAGCCCGTCATTCGCGCCAAGCTCCACGATCACGGCATCGGATTTGTCGGCCAGCGCCCAGTCGAGCCGCGCCCGCCCGCCCGCGCTGGTATCGCCCGAGACCCCGCCATTAAGAACCCGGACGTTGCGCCCTTCCTTCTTCAGCCGCTGCTCAAGCTTCACCGGAAAGGCCTCTTCCGGCGCGAGCCCGTATCCCGCGGTCAGGCTGTCGCCCAGAACGAGGATGTTCACCGGCGCGGGCTGCGCGAATAGCGGAAACGTCCCGCCGAGCAAAACCAAAAGCGCGGCAATTCCGCGGAAACGGTTGATTTTCACCATGGGTGCGACATATCTCCTGAGCATCCGGAATTGCATTGATGTCGTATCTTAACGGCAAACTATCAAGGAAGCGGTTTTATGATCTCATTGAAGGACGTCCGTCTGACGCTGGACGGGCCGGCCGGAACGGTCAATATCCTGAAGGGGATCGATCTGGACATCGGCGCGGGCGAAACGGTCAGCGTCGTCGGCCCATCCGGGTCGGGCAAGACCTCCATGATGATGGTGATCGCCGGGCTGGAGAAGGCGACCTCCGGCGCGGTCCAGATCGACGGCACGGAATTGACCGGGCTGGACGAGGATGCGCTCGCGCTGTTCCGCCGTGACCGCATGGGGATCGTCTTTCAGAATTTTCATCTGGTCCCGACGATGAGCGCGCTGGAGAATGTCGCCATTCCGGCGGAGTTCGCCGGCGCGTCGGATGCGTTCGACCGGGCGCGGGCCGGGCTGGAATCGGTCGGGCTGGGACACCGGGTTGATCACTATCCGGGACAGCTATCGGGCGGCGAGCAACAGCGCGTGGCGCTGGCCCGCGCCTTCGCGGGCGGGCCGAAAATCCTGCTGGCGGATGAGCCGACCGGCAATCTCGACCGCGATACCGGCGCGGCCATCATCGAATTGCTGTTCAAGCTCTCCTCCGATCACGACACCACTTTGATGCTGATCACCCATGATCCCGCCATCGCCGCGAAATCGGAGCGTGAAATCCGCATCGGCGACGGCCGCATCAGCGGCGACGGCGCGGCCGCATGAGGGAACAAGGGCTGAGGCTCGCCTTTCGTCTCGCGGCGCGCGATCTGCGCGGCGGGCTCAAGGGGTTTCGCGTCTTCCTCGCCTGCCTCGCGCTCGGTGTCGGCGCCATCGCGCTGATCGGATCGGTCTCGCAGGCCATCGTCTCCGGGCTGGCCGCCGACGGACAGAAGCTCCTCGGCGGCGATGTCGCGCTCCGGCTGATCCATCGCGGCGTTTCGGAGGAACAGCGAAACTGGCTGAGAGCCAATGGCGATCTTTCGCAGATGGTCTCCATGCGCTCCATGGCGCGGACCGGCGACGGCAAACGCACGCTTATCAATTTGAAGGCTGTGGATAAATCTTACCCGCTTTATGGCGAAGTGGTTTTCAATCCGAACGTGACGCCGGAACAGGCCTTCGGGTTGCGGGACGGCGCCTGGGGCGCGGCGGTCAAACCGCCCATCCTGTCGCGCCTCGGGCTCAAGATCGGCGACCAGGTGACGGTCGGCCGCGCGACATTTCAAATCCGCGCCCTTCTGGAAAAGGAACCCGACCCCATCGGCGGCGTGCGCGCCATCACGTTGGGGCCGCGCTTTCTGGTATCGGAAGACAGCCTGGCGGCGACCGGGCTGGTCACCAGGGGCGCGCAGATCACTTTCGAATACCGGCTGCGCCTGCCGCCCGAAACCGACCTCACCCTGTTCCGCGAAACGCTGGACGCCGCCTTTCCGGAGGCCGGCTGGCGGGTACGCGACCGGACCGGCGCGACCGTCGGCGTCGAACGTTTTATCAACCGGACCACGCAATTCGTCACGCTGGTCGCGCTCACCGCCCTGTTGATCGGCGGGGTCGGCGCGGGCAACGCGGCGCGCAGCTATATGGCGGGCAAGACCGGCGTGATCGCGACGTTGAAATGTCTTGGCGCCGCGCAGGGGCTGATCTTCCGCATCTATCTGATCGAAATGGCTCTGATGGCGGCGCTCGGCACGCTGATCGGGGTGGCGATCGGCGCGCTGATACCACTTGCCTCCGCCGCGGCGCTTTCGGAAGTCTTGCCGGTGCCGCTGAAAGCCGGGATCTATCCGATCCCGCTGCTGCTCGCCGGGGCTTTCGGAATCCTGACGGCGCTGGTGTTTTCTCTCTGGCCGCTGGCGCGGGCCTGCAAGACACCGCCGGGGACCTTGTTCCGCTCCCTTATCCTGCCGGGCGGCGCGGCGCCGGGACTTGCCGTCTGGATCGCCCTGGCTCTCTCAATCACCGCGTTGGGCGCGCTGGCGATCGCGACCGCGCAGGACAAGCTGATTGCAAGCTGGTTCGTCGGCGGATCGATCGCGGCTTTCATTATTTTCCACCTCGCCGGAAAGCTGGTGATGTGGATCGCCTCCAAAATCAATGCCGCGCGCGGCACCGAGCTGCGGCTAGCACTTGCCAACCTGCACCGGCCCGGCGCGCAGACCGGCAATGTGGTGCTGTCGGTCGGGATGGGGCTGACCGTGCTGGTCGCGGTAATGGTGGTGGAGGCCAATATCGGCAGGCAGCTCGCCGAAAGCCTGCCCGAACGCGCGCCGGATTATTATTTTATCGATATCCAGCCCAACCAGACCGAGGAGTTCGACCGTACCGTCCGGGCGGCGGGCGGCCTGCGCGATCTCGACCGGGTGCCGATGCTGCGCGGCCGCATCATGAAGGTGAACGGCGTCGATGCCCGCAAGGTAAAAGTCGCGGAAAACAAGCGCTGGGTATTGCGCAACGACCGGGGGCTGACATGGTCCCGCCATCCGCCGCGCGACGCCGCGATTGTCGCGGGTGAGTGGTGGCCGCAGGGTTATGACGGCCCGCCGCTGGTGAGTTTTGACGCGGGCGCCGCGGTAGCGATGGGGGTCGGTGTTGGCGATACGCTGACCGTCGATGTGCTGGGACGGCCGATTACCGCGCGGATCAGCTCTCTCCGGCTGATCCGCTGGGGCAATCTCGGCATCAATTTCGTGCTGATATTCTCGCCCGGCGTGATTGAAAAGGCGCCGCAGACCCATATCGCAACGGTCCGGACCGCGCGCGATGCGACCGCCGATATCGAAAAGATCGTCACGGACAGATTCCGCAATGTGACTGCGGTGAAGGTCCGCGACGTGCTGGATACGCTGACCGGGCTGATGGAAAGGATCGCCGGGGCGATTCGCGCCGCCGCCGGGATTACCCTGCTGGCGGGAGTGCTGGTGCTGGGCGGGGCGATCGCGGCGACCCACCGGAGACGTGTCTATGACGCGGTGATCCTGAAGGTGCTGGGCGCGCGCCGGCGTCAGGTGCTGACGGCATTTCTGCTGGAATACGGGTTGATGGCCGGGGCGACGGCGATCCTCGCGGCTATTATCGGGTCCCTCGCGGGCTGGGCCATCGTCACCCAGGTGATGCGGGCCGAATGGGCGCCGGTGCCTGAAACCGTGCTGGCTACCGTTGCGGGCGCCGCGATTCTGGTGATTTTCGCCGGTTTGATCGGCACCTGGCAGGCGCTTGGCCGCAAAGCCGCGCCGTTATTGCGCAACGACTGAACCCCTTGATTTTCGCGGCATACACCATCAGATTTTAACCGGATTTTCACGACCCCTTTTGAGAGGCAGAAAATGGCATTCGGGAACGAAAGAACAGCATATCAGACACGCACAATTGACCGCGCCGAGTTCGACGCCGGTCTGCGCGCCCATATGCTGCGGGTATACAACTATATGGCGTCCGGCGTGGCGCTGACCGGCATTGTCGCGGTCGTCATCGCCCAGATGGCGATTGTTACAAATGACGCCGGGCAGATCACCGGGCTGACCAGCTTCGGCCAGACGATGTTTGCCTCCGGCTTGAAATGGATCGTCATGCTGGCGCCGCTGGCCTTCGTCATGGTGCTGAGCTTCGGCCTGCACAAGATGAGATCATCCACGGCGCAAGCGGTATTCTGGCTTTTCGCCGCCGCGATGGGCGCGTCGCTCTCGACCATCTTTATCGCCTTCACGGGTGAAAGCGTCGCGCGGGTGTTCTTTATTTCCGCGGCCGCCTTCGCGGGGCTTAGTCTGTACGGCTACACCACGAAAAAGGACCTGTCGGGTCTCGGCACCTTCCTGATCATGGGGCTGTTCGGCATCATCATCGCGATGATCGTCAATATCTTCCTGGATAGCTCCGCGCTGCAATTCGCGATCTCGGTGATCGGCGTTCTCGTCTTTGCCGGGCTGACGGCCTATGACACGCAGAACATCAAGAACGAATATGCCGCCCATTACGATGAGGAAACCCAGGGCAAGCTCGCCATTTCCGGCGCGCTCCGGCTCTATCTGGACTTCATCAACCTGTTCGTCATGCTGCTCCAGCTGCTCGGCGACAGACGCTAAATCGGGCCTCGCACTGGCGAGACTTCTTAAAGGGCGTCCCTCGGGACGCCCTTTTTGCTGGACCCCGGATCAAGTCCGGGGTGACGATTGTGCGGAAACCAACGATCCGGCCGCATGACCTGTTACGTCTATATTCTGGCAAACGAACGAAACGGCACATTGTATGTCGGGATAACCAACAATATCGCGCGCCGTATCCACGAACATAAATCCGGTGCGATTGAAGGCTTTACAAAACGTCACGGAACAAAGCGGCTTTTCCATATAGAGGCCTTCGAAACTGCTCTCGAAGCCATTGCGCGCGAGAAAAAACTGAAGAAATGGCGGCGGGCCTGGAAACTGAATCTGATTGAGGAAAGCAATCCGGAATGGCGGGATCTTTATGATGACCTTAACAGGTGAGACTCGTTCTCCCCGCCCATCACCCCGGACTTGATCCGGGGTCCAGAGAATCCTCTCAAGCGGCGGAGCGTGGAACTAATCCCGGAGCGCGTTGACAAACGCCTCGATGCCTTCTTTCAGCGTGCCGTCATTGACCACCCGGACGGGATCGGTACCGGGCGGCAGGCGGACATCGCGGGCAAGCCGGGCGCGTACCGCATCGGCGTCTTCCCGCCCCCGTCCGGAAAGCCGTTCCGCCAGAATTTCAGGCGAGGCCGTGACCTCCACCACCCGGACCGGCGGATAAAGACGCTGCGCCTCCGCGATCACGGTGCGCGACACATTGGCGATGATCCGCGCCCCCGCCGCCAGATCATCCTGCGCCTCGATCGGAATGCCGTAGCTGTTGCCATGCGCCGACCAGCGCAGCAGGAATTGCCCGGTACCGGCGCGGACGGCGAATTCGGCCGCGGTCACCGGTTCATGATCCTCACCATCGGGATCGGCGGGGCGGGTAATCACCCGGCGGGTAAAGACGACATCCGGATCATCCGCCAGCGCCCGACGCGCACCGGCGAGGAGCGAGTCCTTTCCCGCCCCGCTGGGGCCGGCGATTAAAATTAACAGGCCGGAACGGGACATGAGGCGATCACCCGGGCAACCAAAAGCCCGTCACCCCGGACTCGATCCGGGGTCCAGACAATCGGGAAAAGAAAAAACTCTGGTTCCCGGATCGCGCTTTCGCTTGTCCGGGATGACAGCACGAGGGGAGGCGCCGCACGTGCAAACCTCCCACCGCCACTCTTCCTACTCCGCGGCGGCGGCGGACTGCCCGGCTTCCTCCGCCAGGATGCGTTCCATGATACGGCGCGCCTGATTGCCGCCCGCGTCCTGGTTGAAATCCAGCTGCGGTGGCAACCCTTTATCGAAGGCGCTGATATTTTCCTGCTGCTTTTTGATGACGAACAGATCTTCCTGGAACGCGGTCCAGACCTGGCGATAGAGCAGTTCCGTCACGCTGGGGTCATCAATATTGAAGTTATGCGCCTGGGCCCAGAAATAGTGGGTCGTGGTGTCGGTCTCCGGCGTGATGGCGTTGAGATTGCGCATCGAAATGCCGCTGGAGCGGTCGCCGTCTATGGTGGCGGTGCCGGTCGGCGCGCCGCCGACATCAAGCCGCACAAAGGCCGGCGGGGTGTATTCGATCACCTGCCAGCGGTCGATATGCATGTCCGGATCGAACCCGCCCGCGCGCTGAAAGAACGGCGGCGGCGGGCTGTCCGGGATCCAGCGCGTGACCCGCACCAGATTATCCTCGCGTTCGGTCTTGATCGGTTCCTTGGCGATCGCGTTGGTGCCGAGTGTGGTCGGATGCACGAATTGCAGATGGGTGAGGTCGAGCAGGTTTTCGACCAGCAGCATGTAATTGCCATCCAGCTGCAGCCGCGTGCCCTTGGCGCGCCAGTCGGGATCATCCATCCAGTGGAAATCCTCTATATCGTCCGGGTTGGCGAGCGCGGGATCGCCCATCCAGATCCAGATCCACTGATAGCGTTCGACGACGGGATAGGACCGCACGCCGGTGCCCGGCGGCACCTTGTCCTGGCTCGGGATATGGACGCAGGCGCCGGACGGTTCATAGACCAGCCCGTGATAGAGGCATTCGACGTTATTTCCCTTGAGAACACCGTCCGACAGCGGCAGATGCCGGTGGCAGCAGCGATCCTCCAGCGCGACGGGGGAGCCGTCCTCCTGCCGGTAGAACACGATCGGTTCATTACAGATGGTGCGGCGGAAAAGCTCCTGCCGGCGGACCTCGTGATCCCAGGCGGCGACATACCAGAAATTGCGCGGAAACATGTTTTTCTCCGTCCTTGTCCTGCGTCTCTCTTCGGTCCGGATTGAAACGCCAAGAGGCGCGAAAATCAAGCGGGATGGATTGCCGCACCCGCGCGAAAGCGTGAAAGACCGTACCCCCGGCTGTCCGGATTAAAGAAACCCCCTTCCCGGCCTTCCCCCTTTGGAAGGGGGAAGGGGTAAAAGGGCCACGCATCCCTGAATTCCCCTCCCCCTCCGGCGGAGGGCCAGGGAGGGGAAAGAGCTGGTGGAGGGGGAA
>Ga0181589_10002943_pt1 | contig 13455 bp, 11 predicted proteins | sample 071ome_25_FD_132444 | JGI IMG/M metagenome (GOLD analysis project Ga0181589, IMG submission 132444) | Coastal salt marsh microbial communities from the Groves Creek Marsh, Skidaway Island, Georgia - 071410BT metaG (megahit assembly) | ecosystem: Environmental > Aquatic > Marine > Intertidal...
AAGACGAACTCTATGATCGTCTCCGCGGCCCCGCAAAAGATGTTAGTGTGCTTGCCGCTGCATTTGCCAAAGTGGACACCGGAGGATCCGGAGAGTGGGAACCGATGCTGATGACAATCCCTTTCGGAGAAGGCCGCGTTTTTCACACCACATTGGGACACAATACCACTTCCATGGGTGATGTCGGCTTTGCCGAAACACTCAAGCGCGGAACGGAGTGGGCCGGAACTGGTTTCGTAACTTTTGCCCCGCCAGCCGAATGGCAGATGACGACAGAAAAAGTCGTCATGACTGAGGGCGAAGCACTAATCGAAACAGTGCAGTAGCAGGGACTCAACAGGGTTACGTCGACCATTTAACCTTGTCAGGACGTTGAGCAAACAGGGTTGAGTTTCTATTTCGGAGCGACTCGTTAGACGGCCACCGGCTCGGCGTCGTCGATTGAGTCTCCTCCGTGTTCATCGGATCGCTTGTCCCGTTCGGCTTTCTCTTTACGCTCGCGGACGACCTCTTCAGCAGCTTTGCGGCCGGCATTGGAGCCGTCGCGAAGTCCATCGAGAATGTTTTCTGGTGTGATCTCCTTGAGGAGTTCGGTTCCGAAAATGGTTGTGTATGATACTGCGTAGGCAAGATCGTGGACACCTTTTGCGATATCTTCTTTCGCTTTCGGAATCGCTTTTTCGAATGCCTTTTTGGCATCTTCCGCGCCAGTCTTGAACGCATCTTCCACTGATTTGGTGAAGTCACGCTTTGTTGGCTCCTCGACGGGAATTTCTTCCTCAATCGGTGGAGAGTTGTCTGATTCTGAGTTGGTCGGATTCATAGGATGTTCGTTTTCCACTTTTATATAATCCCGGAAAATTTACGAACTCTCGACTACAAAAGGAAGAGTGATTTGTAATCCGACCGATTCAGGAATCAGAGAGGTCGGCCTTCGTTTTTCGCCTTTTTGGGATGATTAGGTCGTTCCTTTTTCGGCTGGGGCGGCGGGGTAGAATTACTTGCGTTAGGTGGAGTTACCTCGGGAGGGGCTTCAGCAGATGCTGCTTCGGCAGCCTGTGGTTCTGGCGGTGCATCTGCATCCGTCCCCTTTGCTCCGGCCGTTTCTCCCGCCTCCTGGGTGGCTGCGGGAAGCATCTTGGAGACTTCGGTTTTTGGCTTCTCCTAGGTGGGTTCGAGCTTGTTTGCTCAGCCAAAATAAGTGAATGCCCAGATCGCTGTGCCTACGAAAACGAGCGTCCAGAAATCTCTCCTCCACCGTCTCCGCAGGTTTTCGACTTTATCTTCGATCGTATCGAGCCTGGCGGATTGGTGCCGAAGCTGTGCTTGGATGTAGTCTTCGGGTTCGATTTCGCGTTGAACGGTGATGAGGTCGTTTCCCTCGCTTTTGCTTTTTGCGGATTCCAATTCTTCGTGTGCTCGGAGCATGAGGGGTTCGAGTTTTTCAAATTCGACAGGTTTGCTCAGGAAATAGTTGGTGAGAAGACGTGCCGAGCCGAAGCTGTGGAATTTTTCTTCGATTTCCTCGGATGGGTAACCTGTAATCATCGTCACGCTGAGGTGACGGCGCGTCGATTTGCTCAGTTCCTTGAGAACTTCAATGCCATTCATGTCGGGCATCTGGTAGTCGAGAGTGATGACTTCGATAGATTTCTCGTTTTCGATGAAATCGAGAGCTTCTTTGCCATCTGCGGCAGTGAAGACCCGGGAAAAGCCCACGTATTCGCGCAGAAAGGTTTTCAGGCCCAGTTGAAACGCGGGATCTTCGTCGACGACGAGGATGACAGGAGTCAGCAGGGAGATGGAGGGATTCGAGTGGGCAGGATTCGTTAGGTATTCCGATGCTAATAGGCCGGCGCAACAAGGGTTTCCTCTTTTTTGAGAAGGGAAGCCGGGAAGTCTAGATTTGTTGCTGTTTTTGGCATAATTTCCTGCGCGGGTTTGCCTTGCGGGGGACATCGATCTCGCCTTTCTTGCGCGTTATGCGGCTATTGCATGACATCGACCTCGGCTATTGCACGAATATCCATCGAGGAGAAACCTGGGAGGAAACTTTTGCCGGCCTGCGCGACTATACGGATCAGGTGCGCGAGCGTATTAGTGGGGGAAATCGGTACGGTATTGGCCTCCGGCTCGGTGCGAAGGCAGCAGAGCAACTGTCATCGAATCAAGCGGCGAAGGATCATTTCCGACGGTGGATGGATGAACGGAATGCCTACGTTTTTACGATCAACGGTTTTCCTTACGGCACCTTTCACGGGAGTCGGGTAAAGGAGCAGGTCTACGTGCCCGATTGGTCCACCCCGGAGCGACTGGAATATACGAATAAACTTTTTGATCTGCTCGTCGAATTGGCGCCTGAAGAAAAGTCTTTGAGCGTGAGTACTTTGCCTGGGTCATTCAAAGAGTTCATCACCCCGGAAAACGAGGCGGGAGTGATTAGGGCCATGGTAGAAAATTTGCGGGCCTGTTCGCAGCATATGGAGTCGCTTAGAGAAAAGACGGGCAAGGACCTCCATCTCGGTCTTGAGCCTGAGCCGCTGGGGCTTTTTGAAACAACACCCGAGACGGTGCGCTTCTTCGAAGCTCTTCACGACGGCGCCACGGAAAACGAGAGCGCTCACATTTCGCGGAATCTGGGGGTCAACTACGATACCTGCCATCTTGCGATCGAATACGAATCGCCGGAGGAAGCTGTCAGTCGGCTTCGCAATGCCGGGATACGGATCAGTAAGATTCACTTGAGTTCGGCACTGCGTCTGAAGCCAAGTGCTGAGGCAGTGGAGAGGCTCGGATCTTTTCAAGACGAGGTGTATCTGCACCAGGTTGTGGTGAAGAAAGGGGAGGAAGTGACGGAGCGATTCCGCGATTTACCGGATGCGATTGAGTGGTTCGAAAGGAATCGAAACGATGCCGGTGATGAGTGGCGCGTGCATTTCCATGTTCCGATTCATTCGCAACCGGAAGCCCTTTTCGCAGATACGCGCGATCACATTTCCGGAATTCTTAATCTGCTTGGAGACGAGCCAGGTTGGTGTACGCATTTCGAGATGGAGACCTACACCTGGGAAGTGTTGCCAGAAGAAATCCGATCCCGTGACGTGGTTGATCAACTCGTAGCCGAATACGACTGGTGTCTTGGCGAGTTCCGGGCTAATAGCCTGGCTTGAGCTCTATCGATCCAGTCGATTTTGCTCGCTTTCCGCACCGCTCTCCCGCTGTGGGAAAGCAAAGTCTAGTGCGGGAGTGGCATCACCTGAGAAAGCGCTACCGCTAGCATCGCCTGCGGTTCCTTCACCGAAGGCAGGGAGTTCCATTGCAGGACCTACTGCCGCGTTATTCCGCGACTTTCATGACGCCGTTCATGATTGCCCAGTGGCCTGGATATGTGCAGAGGTAAGGGTAATCGCCTGGCTCCTCCGGTGCAGTGAATTCGAGCACATCCTCTTCACCAGGTTGGAGTAGCTTGCTATGAAACAGAATGTCCTCTGACTCTGGAATCGCCTGCTTCTCAGTGAGAAAGGTGGGATCGGAAAGGCCAGCGTTGGAGGCCATACCTACCACGTCTTTCTTTCCGGGCTTCACGATCAAAAGATTGTGAGGTTGGCGATTTACGCTGTCCGAAGGGTTGATGAGAGTAATCTTCACTTTTTGTCCCGGCTTAACAGTAAACTCCTTCACGTCGTAGAGAAACTGGGTCTTGTCGGCCGTGATTTTCACCTCGTGCGCATCGTCTGCTGGAACACCGGATGCACCCAATAGAAGGGAAACAGTAACAAGAGTCGTCAGGATTTTTTTCATGGTAGGTCAGTTTTAAATTAGTTTGTGATTTCCTAGCGTCCAATCTCCACAATTCGTGTAAATGGTCAATGATGATACGCTAGAAACAAAAAACGAGGACCGAATGAATTCCGGCAAATTTTTTTAAAAAAATATTTGGAAAAACTTAATAATACAGTATTTTTATAGTAATTAGATTTTTCTACAGTAATTCGACGTCCTCCAAAAAACAGAATGAAACGTGTTTTGATAGTAGCAGGTGAGCGCCAAGCTGGTGAGCGATTTCAGCAGGCTCTCGGCCAGGCAGGATTTCAGACCGCCCTGGTGTCGAACCCAATGCAGATGGTAGAGTTTTGCCGTCAGCATAAGCCGGACTCTCTGATTACCGATCTCGATCTCGCGGAATATGGTCTTTGGACGGCTGTTCAGGCGGTCCGCGGGATTGGCACACTTGCCAACATTCCATTTTACGGCCTCGCTTCTACGGAGAATCCGCAGTTGATTGAGCAAGCCAAAGTGGCGGGATATTCTCAGGTTTTTCCTACCCACGAAGGATTCAAGCCCGTTATTGATGTTCTTGAAGGCAGAGCCAAAAAGCAGGAAATCGAGGAAGGGGCTGAAATTGAGGATAATGTTTCGCGTGACCCATCACTCAACCGCTTGCGCGAAGTGACTCGTGATATCGTCAACACGGCGGTCAGGCTCAAGCCGCGAGTCGGTGAATACGGCGACGACGGACCTGAGCTTTTTGGCTACATTGAGACTTCCAGTATCGCGATTCGGAAAAAGCTCAACGCAGTGCAGGACTTTTCACTCCATGATAAAGAACTGCGCCACGACTTCCGAAATATGATTGGTTCGGTAACGGGGTTTGCGGAGCTAATCATGATGGAACCCGATATCTCTACCGAGTCCACTCACGGATTGAGTCGTTTGCGTGAACGCTCACGCGAGTTTGTTGACTTGCTCGACGCACAGAAGGCGGAAGCCACCCCCTGATCTTCGGTAAATTCCGGGGCAAAACGGAATCGCTTGGCAGCGTGGGAGTTCCGTCCTAGTGTTCTCCGAGTCCGCGAAGTTAGGGACTCGGGACCGAGAATGAAAATCGGAATCACCGGCGCACGAGGTTTTTTGGGGCAGGCAATCACGGCTGAGGTGAAAGCCCGTGGCTGGAGTGTCGTAGCATTTTCCCGGTCTGCCGACAAGCCTGTGAAAGGAACGGAAGAGGTTCGTTCACTCCAGGATCGGGAATCCATTGATGTAGCGCGTCTCGACGTCGTGATTAACCTCGCTGGTGAGCCAAGCCCAGGACTTAGGAAAAAAGAAAAGAAGCGGAGAATTCGGGAAAGTCGTATTCACCTCACAGCCGATCTGGTCGAGGCGATGAAGCGAATCTCGCGAAGTCGGCGTCCTTCCGTATTTCTCTCGGCCTCCGCGATAGGCTACTACGGATCGCGAGGTGATGAGTGGCTCGACGAGGAATCCGATGTCGGCTTTGGCTTTCTCTCCGAAGTCTGTCGCGATTGGGAAGCGGAGGCTGGTGCCGCCACCAAACTGGGCGTTCGTGTCGTGATTCCTCGGATTGGACTCGTTCTTGGAGCTAGGGGATTGCTGAAAAAACTGCGTCCGATATTTAGAATGGGACTCGGTGGCCGCCTCGGAAGCGGTCACCAATGGATGTCCTGGATCCATGTCAAAGATCTCGCGAAAATTTTTGCGGATGCCGTTGAAAACACGGGAATCCATGGGCGCGTCAATTGCGTCAGCCCGCATCCGGTTACAAATCGTGAATTCACCACGATCTATGCGAAAGCCCTCGGACGTCCGGCAATTTTTCCGGTCCCGAGTTTTGTGTTGAAACGGCTTCCCGGTGGTATGGAAAGCCTTTTCCTCGCGAGCCAACGCGTCGACCCCGTTGTGATGAAGGCGTTTGATCACGAGTGGAAATATTCCAGACTCGAAGATGCTATGGGAGATATTGAAGGAGAGTAGAGCCATTTTGGCGCTCCTTACCGCATGCGGGTTCCCTAAAACCATGGTAGCTTTGCAACGATCATGGCATCACCGCAGAATACCATCGGGATCGTTTACGACTACGACCAGACTCTGAGTCCCACCTACATGCAGGACGACGTTCTGTTTCCAAAATTCGGGATCAATCCCACGGAATTTTGGAAACGGTGTAAAACGCTCGTTGACGAGGAAGGCTACGAAAGCGAACTCGCTTACTTGAAGGCGATGATCGACTACCTTGAGATGGATGGGCCGAGCAATGCTGATCTCGAAAAGCTAGGTAAGGATCTCCAGTTTTTCCCCGGCTTACCCGAAATCTTTGAAGAACTCAATGAGTTGCTCACGGATGAGCACAAGGCGATGGGGGTAAATATCGAGCACTACATCGTCTCCAGCGGAATCAAGGCACTCCTTGATGGCAGTCGGCTCAAACCGCATGTGAAGGAAATATTTGGCTGCGAGTTTGCGGAGAATTCAGCGGGACGGATTTCTTTTCCGCGCCGGGTGATCTCTCATACCGCCAAGACTCAGTATCTTTTCCGAATTAACAAAGGCATGCTCGATCCGAACGAGGACGTGAATGATCACATGCCAGACGAGCTACGTCCGATCCCGTTTCCGAATATGATCTATCTCGGGGACGGTCCCACCGACGTTCCTTGCTTCACTGTGATGAAGCGTTTCGGCGGACATTCGATCGCGGTTTACAATCCGAACGACAAATCGCGTGTGAGTTTTCGAAAAGCGTTTCAGCTCGCCGGGGTGGCCGGGCGTATCAAGCACATTGCACCTGCAGACTACCGGGCGGGAAGTCATCTGCGATTGATTCTTGAGGAAAGCGTCCTCGAAATCGCTTCGCATATTGTCGAGGTGCGCCGCCGCGAATTGGTCGATAATACCGTCGCCGCTCCGACGCACTAAGTCAGCTTCGCGAGCAGATCGGAAAGCTCTTTCGCCGACCACTGGCCGGGAGCATTGGCTATACGGAGATATCCGTAGTTCAAACACGAACCTGCCTGGGCGAGAACAAGCCGGGAGAGGCGACCGAGCGGCCCCATTCCCATTGCGGATATGAAGCGGCATTCACTGCGGTGGTATTCGACAACCTTCACCAAGGCAAATAGATCCTCCATCGAATCGAGAACGACTGCGACTTTGGCAACTTGTGCACCCAGTTCGTAGGCGGTGTCGATCGTGTCCTCGATCACACCAATCCCGGGGAATTTCTCAAAGTCGTGGAATGAAGCAACGACGGCAGCTTCCTGACAAAGACTTTGGAAGGATACGCTTCGGAGCGAAGCGACTTCCACGTCGATAAGATTAGCGAGGGAAAGAGAATTTCGATACATCTCCAGCCGCTTCTCATTGGAGAGCTCGTTGGCTCCACCTTCGTCCGGCCTGCGAACCGTAACAAGCGAGGGAGTCTCGCATTCGTTGAGAATAGAAAGCACTTCCGCTTCCTGATCGACCAGATCGTCGAGCCGATACTCGAGAATATCGGAAACAGGTGTGGCCTGACTTTTGACCAAAGCCAAATCGTCCGGCTGCGTAACGGTAGCCACGACAAGCGGCTTTCTGGAAAGGTCTATATTCAAGACGACTAGAGTTCAATCAATCGGCGGCGAAATCAATCGCGGAGTTTCGATGCGAGGCAAGCGGGGCAGGTCTTGACAAAACTTTATTTCACAATCATAACCCCCTTCATCACGACCCAGTGGCCGGGAAAGGTGCAGAGAAATGGGTAGTTGCCCGGTTTTTCTGGGGCGGTGAAGCGCATGATCTCGCCGGTATTGGGTTCGAGCAGTTTGCTGGCATGCAGAATTTTCGGACTGTCTGGAATAAATCCTTTTGCCAACCCGCCGGGATCTTTCGCCATCTCATTTCCGGCCATGCCGACCTCCTCGAGTGCACCGGGTTCCACAATGACGAGATTGTGCTGCGTTGCGTCGGGATTGGTGAAGGTGAGTTTGACGGGTTGGCCCGGCTTGACACGGAATTCGGTCAGATCGTAGAGCAAGCGTTCTGGAATACAGCCGATCGGTACGTCTTTGAGATCTGACTGTGCGTCGAACTTTTTGTCCGCGGCGGTGGGTTTGCTGAGGCTTTTCTGAATTGGATCGGGACCGGCTGTGGCGTTTACGAAGGCAGCCAACTTGGGATGCTTGGCAAGGTAGCCTGCGCTGCCTTTCCAAATCCTGGCGATGCGTTCCGAGCCCAGGGCACAAGTGGTCGCATACGCGAGATGGGTATCCATCGGCTTTTCAAAAACCCCGGTTATTGCGTCGAGTGCGCCGGCCGTTCCGATGTAGCTCGCGGCATTAACGGCCTCGGTGCGAACAATGCCGTTTTCGTCTTCGGCTCGTAGCTGGAGTTGCTTCAGGTTCTCTTCTAGCCCGAGCCCATTGTCGGCGAGCCCTGCCTGCCAGAGTGTTTGCCCGGTTGCTCCTGCCGGATACCGGAGAAAGCGTGTCGCTGCGGCACGGGCGTTATGGTTGTCGCAATTCAACACCTCAACAAGCAAGTCAGGCCGGCTTTCACCGATACTGCGATAGAGCCAGAGAGCTTCAACTTGATGGTGGCGAAACCGAGTGGCATTGCTATCAAGCTTGCTGACCCAGTCATCGAGAGCAGCAGCGACGTTAGCGGGATCGTGTTCGTCGCGCAATTCGCGGCGGGTCCAGTAGCGGTAGCGGTATTCCCGACGCTTCAAGTTATCCAGAAGCGCTGGGATTTCGGCTCCGTCAATTTTCGGCGGATCCTGGAGCCTTGCTCCCTTGGGAACGATGCGCCAGATGCGCCCGCTTTTTCTATCGCGTCGAGGATCGCGGAGGGAATACTGCGCGTGGCCTTTGATGGGGTTGTACCAATCGCAGACATACATGGCACCACGCGGTCCGTATCTCAGATCCACCGGAATGAAACTGAGGTTTTCGGAAAAGATGAGATCGCTGACGTATTCTTCGACAAAGTGATCATCCTTTTCGATCCACTTGTGAATCTCGACACGATTGGTGGGCTTGTAACGCACCTTCACGAATCCTCCCTGCATTTCCTCGGGCCACATCGGGAAATCCACAAACTCGTGCCCGCAGACTCCCGAATAAGCCGGGATCCCGCTGGCATTGGGATGTTGGTTTGGGTAAGGAGGATTGGTGGCATGAAACGCAGTCGCGAAAATGGGGTGGCTTGCAACATGGTTGCCCCAATCGTCGAATGTGACTCCCCAAGGATTGGTGTTTCGATAGGCTCCGAAACTGACAAGCTTTTCCGTGGATGGACGATACTGAAACCACGCCGAGTTTTTGGCCCGAATCGGGCCGTAGGGTGTCTCGATCTGGGAGTTGTGAAAGATAGATTCGCGAAATAGCAATTCGCCATCTGGAGTCCAGACAAAGTCGTGCAGGGCGTGGTGGGAATCTTCGGTTCCATATCCCGTGGAAACGAAACGTCGCCAGTCGGCCTTGTCGTCTCCGTTGGTATCGCGAAGGAGACTTAGGTGTGGTTCTTCGGAAACGTAGATGCCATCCTGGTAAAGTTCGAAGGATAGCGGAATGTGAACATCGTCTGCCCAAACGGTCGACTTGTCGGCTTTTCCGTCATTATCGGTGTCTTCAAGAATGACAATTTTGTCGTTCGGTTCATTTCCAGGATAGACGTGGGGATAGGTGGTGGAACAACTCACCCACATGCGACCCTTGGAATCCCAGCGCATCTGGATAGGGCAGGCGATTTCGGGAAAGTCTTCTTCGCTGGCGAAAAGATTCACCTCGAAGCGCGGATCAACACGGAACGCCTTCCGTTCGTCGGCGGGAGATAGCCATTCGTTTGCGCCTTTGGATTCGGAGACCGTATCGAGGGAAGGCACGTTGGAGTCGTCGATGGGTTTACCTTCAAACGAATTGCCGCGGGCGATTTTCCATGCTCGCTCTTCGCGGTTTGCGGTCATGATCTCGAAGTTCCTCATCGCGGGAAGGAAATCGAGGTAGCCATACTGTTTGTTGCGGCCCCCGGTGTAGTAGAAGGTGTTGAGCGGGCGATAACGGCGAAAGTACTGCCGGTTTTTGTCGACGAGAACCTGTCGGAGTTCTTCATTCTGGTCGGGCGGTGAGGCTTCGAATGTTTTCTGAAAGAGTTCGTCGGAAAACACCTGGTATCCTTTGGCCAGAAGATGAACGCCGTTGAGGGTGAGATCACTTTTCGGGTCGTCGAGTGCAGCACGGGTCGCGGTAAATACGTCGGCGAAGCCGACCTTTTCCGCTTTCGCGACTTCTTCCATCACTTTGACATAGGCAGCGACCCGATCATTGTTGAGATCGGCTGCGGCGACGCTGGAGATGTTCTCGTTCGCGGTCGGAGACACGAGAACAATACGCGGACCTGTATCGCCATTGAAGGCGCTCGTTTTGAGATCGATCAGCCATGTAGTGAGACGAGCGCGAAAGCTCTCCAATTGGTCCAGCCCCCCGAAGCTCTCGTTGTATCCAAAGGCGGCAAAAATCACGTCGATCTTTTCACGGGTGAGGTGCTGCTTCACAGTGGCGAAGTTGTCAGGGCGAGGTTGCAGATCGACTTCGTCGGCCGACCACGCGAAATTACGGATGACAAGTTCGTGCTCTGGATGGCGGAGATGTAGATAGGATTCGAAGAAGGCGAATTCCTGGGCGCGATCGAAGAGGGTGTTCCCGATGAAAGCAATGCGATCACCTTCGGATAACTTCAGCGGGAATATAGTCTCAACGGGCGCTGTTTTGTCAGGGTTTGGGGCATCTTTTTCATAGATCCCGAATTCGGCGAGGGTGGGATCTTTCTCTGGTTCCGCTTTCCCGGTATTGATGTGCTTTCCATCCTTCTTGTTCTGCACGCGAGGGTTACGCCCCGCTTCTGACGGAGGCATGCCAGCGTCAGATTTGTTTCCGGTTTGTTTCCCGGATGCGCTCACCTTCTTTTCAGGTGCTATGACTGCGGCGTAATTGGTATTGATCCCAGGAGTTGCTTGGATTGCATTGATGGGAGATTCTGCAGCGGGAATAGGTTTGTCGGCTGCCCAGTGGATGCAGTTGATGAAAAGGCGGACCCAGTTCGGGTCGGCAAATGCCTGGGGGTGTCCGATGCTGGTTCCGAAAACCCGTCCGCCCCATTCGTTCTCCCAGGTCCAGGCGACATTGTCTGTCATTTCAGCTTTGAGCTCGTGAGTGCCGAAGCCATTTGTGACGGTGCCGGTTCTCTTGAATTTCCCGGTGCCCTGGAGCAACACGTTCGCGGTTTTCGGGAGGTTCGTGAGGTAAAGTGTGCCGGGAGTTTTTCGTGGTTTTGTCAGGTCGACACCGGTGAGGATCGGGTGATCGGCTACCTTGGAGACTGTGGTTCCGCCCTGACCATGGATGAAATACTTCGTTCCCATGGCTCGTTTTCCGAAAGCGTCATTCCACTCGTGAAGTGGGTGACTCTTGGGATAGGCGAAAGCATGGCTGGTGGTTCGGAAAGCGACGACGGGCTTTCCGGATTCGAGGTAGCGCGTGATGTGGTCCAGTTGCTCCTTCGGAAGGGTCAGGAATCGCAGATAAAAAATGGCAACATCCGCTTTTTCCAGTGCATCAAGACCGGGGAGTCCGGTAGCCTTTTTTTCCGGGTTGGAGTCGGGCTTGATGACGGTGGTCTTCCACCCGAAGTCCTGTTTCATCTGCTCGGCAAGTGGAGGTAGTGTCGCGGCAGGATTGTAGTGAGGGGTTCCCACGACGAATACGGCGTGAGGTTTTTCCTCAGCTCCTGAGGTGGCGGCGAAGCAGAAAAGCACGAGGATGGCGAAAATTCGAAATTCAGACATGATTGCAGATATATGTGAACTGCAATCCTTATCGGTTTCCCACGCGCAGGTCCAGATTGCGCAGTGGCGAAATCAGGGAAAAAAATTCTGTGAGATTCGCCGAGCTGGCAAATCACACTCCGATGAAATCGGGTTTCAAAATCGAATAGGGAATGCGGAGGTCTTCTTCGTCCCAGGTATCGACGACTTCCACCTTTACGCCCCGCTGGGCGTGTTCGTAGATGATTGGAGCGACTGACTGCGGAAGACGGATGCAACCGGCTGATGCAGGGTAGCCGGGCAGATCCCCGATGTGCATGCCTATGGAAGTTTCGCCGAGGCGCATCCAATAGGGCATGTAGACGTGATAGAGGGTCGAGATCTTGCCGCTCTTGATCTTTTCGGAAATGCGAAAGGTGCCGCGTGGGGTGTATTTATTCCTGCGAGCGGTCGAGACCGCGCTGTCAACCGCAACAAGACCGTTCACAACGAGAAAGGCGCGCTGACGCTCAATATCGACAACGATTTTTCGCTCGGCCTCTGGTTCCGTGTCGAGAAGCAGATCGTTGATGAAAGCATCTTTGTGCTCGTCACGATACCAGGATCGATGGCGGGGGCGTGGCCTTGCCGGAGTCTCGGCAGCCTTTTTTGCTGCCTCGATGGCTCGCATTTTCGCTTGTCGCTTCTCTTTTAACTTCTTGAAGAGATTCGCTTCCAAATCTGGTGGAGCAGCTGCAAATCCGAGGGCGAGGACGACGATCGCGAAACGTCTGGTGAGGCTATTGATGTGACTGTCTTTTTTCATGCGCGATTCGAAGGGGATCGCTCTTAAAAGATGATTCACACTTCAAGGTTTTGTATTTCGAGCTTGCTGAACTGAGGTTTCCCGCATCAGCAGGTTTCGTGCGAGGCAGCTGAGGAATATCCTGTTTTTGCCGAGTCGAGGAAGTTGCGCAGTAGACGGCATTTTTGTATAGTTACATTACGCGAAAATTTCTTTCACGACGCGTCCGCCTTCGGGTCCCGTGAGTCTGTGGTTTCGTCCGGCGTGGCGGTAGGTCAGCGCATGTGGATCGAGCCCCATCTGATACAGAATTGTGGCGTGGAGATCGCGAAAATGCACTTTGCCATCGACAGCCCTTGCTCCGGTGCTGTCGGTTTTCCCGTGGGTAAAGCCGGGCTTTACGCCGCCTCCGGCCATCCAGAATGTGAAGCCATTCGCGTTGTGCCCTGTTTCGTTTTTGCCGTTACCAGGGGTGAGTCCTGGTCGGCCAAATTCTCCGCCCCATACGACGAGTGTATCTTCGAGCAATCCACGCTGATCGAGGTCTTCGAGCAGAGCGGCGATGGGGCCATCGGTCGCAGCACAGTTTGCTTCGAGGTCGCGACGATGGTTTTTATGTTGATCCCAACTGCCATGATTCAGTTCGATAAAGCGGACACCGGCCTCGGCGAAGCGACGAGCGAGGAGACATTGCCGACCGAAATCAGACATGCGACAGGTGCCGATCGGCGCCTTTTGTTTCCCGACTTGGTAGCGATCCAGCGTTTCCTGAGTTTCGGTGCTGAGGTCGAGCAGATCCGGCGCAGTGGTTTGCATGCGATAGCCGAGCTCCATCGAGCGAATCACTCCGTCAAGTTTGGCATCGTCCGGACGAGCTGCTTCATGGTTCCGATTCAGATACTGGATGTAATCGAGCTGTTTTCTCTTTGCGGAGAGAGGAAGATGGGAGCTATTCACGTTTTCGATGGTGGCTTTTGCCATTGCCTGACCGTTTGTGCCGATCGGCGTTCCTGTGTGGATCGATGGCAGGAAGGAACTCGAATAAGCCGAGGGGCGCGAAGTGTTCAGACTAACG
>Ga0181589_10002946_pt1 | contig 13450 bp, 9 predicted proteins | sample 071ome_25_FD_132444 | JGI IMG/M metagenome (GOLD analysis project Ga0181589, IMG submission 132444) | Coastal salt marsh microbial communities from the Groves Creek Marsh, Skidaway Island, Georgia - 071410BT metaG (megahit assembly) | ecosystem: Environmental > Aquatic > Marine > Intertidal zone...
ACGTCATCGGCATGCGCATGCCCGTGAACACGGACGGTACCATGTGCGGCGTCGGCACGTACATGGGTTGCGGGGGCACCGCCATCGGCGACTATGCGAGCGTTACACGCCGTGGAACACTTGGTCTTGAAGAGTTCGGTGAGCACCTCTTCGGTGACGTCTTGGCCGAGATCGCCCACGAAGACGCTGTATTCGGCGCCTTTGCTCTCCTCTTCGCCTTGATGGGTGTCGTCCATGGACGTATCCGCGGATGCGTCCGAGCCTGACTCGCTCACCGGCGCGAGCACGGTGCGCGAACTCGTCGCAGACTTGAGCGTCGGCGCCGTCTCGCCCGCCGCCGCCTCCTCGTCGTCGTCTGGATTCTCCTCCTCTTCGGCATCCTCCTGCTCCTGCTCCTCTTCTTGTCGCATCGACGGTGGTTTGATCAACGCCCAGTTCAACACGAACGCGTGCATCGTCCCCGGCATCAAGTGTCCCGGAAACGTCGCCAACGCGAACTCGGCGTCTCGCTCGGTGACGAACTCCACGAAACCGTATCCCTCATTCAACCCGGTTTGTCGATTTCTGATAATCTTCACGTGCGAGATCGTCTTATACACCGACGAAAACGCATAACACACGTACGCTTCATCCATCCAGTACGCCAATTCACCGATCCACAGCGTTCGTCGTCGTCGACGTCCCGCCTCGCTCGCGTTCTCGGCGGGTATATACTCTTCCGCGTCGCCCGCGGCGTCTCTCGGAACCATCTCGACTTTCTCCCGCGCCTCGCGCGAGCCGTCGTCGACGCACGCACCCCCCTCGGTCATCACGCGCGTCCACACCGCCTCCGCGCTCGTCGCCTCTGCGTCTCGTCGCTACGCGTCGTCGATCGATGCACCCTTCGCGATCGCTTCGCGACGTTTCACGTTTCGATTCGTCACGCCCACGCGAACACGCACGTCACCGCACGCGTCGACTTCACGCGCCGTGCGCGATGGAACGACGTCGACGGTTATCCACGCGTCTTTCGGCGTCGAGCGGTCCTTCGACGCGCGCGCGTGTGACGTGCACGACGTCGCCGACGCGCACACGTGCTCCAGCGGAGAATATTCTCCGTCGCCCACACCCTCACGAATATGACGTGACCTATACCCTATTCGTGGTATCTCGTATGGGTAAACAGTGACACGGACGGTATCGAGTATCGGGCAACGGTCTCGTCCGCGTGGCGTGGTCCTTGTTGGGACTTTATATATTTAGATTGTCTTTAATATACATTAAATACGGTGTATGCGAGCGATAAAAAGGGACGTCACGGGACGATTCATCGATTCATCGCGCGCGGGGACGACAAGTCGTCATCCGCGCGTCGTCCAATCTCGCGTCGCGTCGCGCGGACGACGGTCGCGGTCGCGCGCGCGACGATGTTGGACGCGCGCGGGTCGACGACGATGATGCGAATCGCGCCCCATCGTCATCGTCATCATCGTCATCATCACGATTCGGTCGAGCCATCGTCGTCGTCGACCCGACGACGCGCGCGCGCGTCTCGTGCCGGTGCGTCGTCTTCGTCGGCGTCGCGCGCGCCGTACGACGTCGTCGTCGTGACCGGTGGACTCGGATTCATCGGGTCGACGCTCGTCGCGCGCGTCGTCGCGCGATTGGACGAATTCGCGGCGTCGGGCGCGACGACGGTCGTCGTCGACGACGTCGACGAACGCGGGCCGTACCCGGCGTCGTGGAAACGCGCGAACGCGACGCGAACGCGGGCGCTCGGACGTCGCGTGCGCGTGGTGGAGCGCGCGTGCGACGGCGCCGCGCTCGACGCGTGCGTCGCGGGCGCGAGGCGAGCGGCGTTTATTCACTTGGCCGCGCGGTCGGGAGTCGGCGCGGCGGCGAGCGACGTCGAGGGCGCGTGTCGAGCCAACGTGGAGACGGTGGCGGCGGTGTACGCGGCCGCGGCGAGGGTCGGGAACGGGTCGAGGGTGGTGTTCGCGTCGTCGGGGTCGGTGTACGGAGACGAGGCGTCGTCGACGCGCGCGAGCGCCGTCGGGGACGACGCCGACGCGCCGACGTCGAGTTACGCGGCGACGAAACGGGCGGGTGAATTGTTGGGGAAAGTGTACGCGCAAAAAATGTTCGGCGTCGAGGTGGTGGTGACGCGCGTGTTCACCGTGTTCGGACCGCGCGGGAGACCGGATATGGCGATTTGGAAATTTATTAAACAACTCGAGAGCGGCGCTTCGTTGACGCGGTTCGGCGACGGGAAAACCACCTGGCGAGATTACGTGTACGTGGACGACGTCGCGGACGCCCTCATCGCCGCGCTCGTCGCGGACGTCGAGGACGAACCGTATCGAGTCGTCAACGTCGCCGGCGGCGCGCCCGTGTTTCTCCACGAAATTATAGAGGCGTGCGAACGCGCGTGCGGGAAATCCGGTCGCGTCGAGACGCTCCCGCAACGTCCGGGCGACGTCGGTGGGACGTTTGCCGACATCTCGGACGCCGTGAAACTTCTCGATTGGCGACCTCGGGTGTCGCTCGAGGAGGGACTTCGTCGAACCGTCGAGTGGTGGCGCTCGCCGGACGCCGACGCGTACCGAGACGTCGACTGAGCGTTTCCGAGCGCACCCGTAGCCATTAATTAATCGATAGAATCTAGATCTCGATACATCGCCTCCGAAACCTCCCCCAAGGGCGTGTACTCGCCCTTCTCCGCGTCTTTAATCCAATCCTCGACGCGCGGCTCGGGCCCGACGCCTACGCTCGCGTCGTACTCGACGCGTCTCGCCGGTCTCGTCGTCACACCCCGCGCGTCGGTTGTCGTCACCAACGGCATTCGTTCCGCGCGTCGCAACGCGAGCGCTGTTTGCCCCATCGTCTCGTCATCCTTCTCCTCGTCCGTCTCCTTCTCCTCCTCGGGTCCGCTGACGCCCTCGTCCTCCGGATACGTCAAAAATCTCGGCCCGCGCGCCGTCAATCCCAATCGATCCATCTCTCGAATCTTCAACACCGCTCCCGGCGCCGTGAGATCATCCACCGAATCCCCTCGATCGATCACCGCGTATGCGCGCGCGATGCGAGCCTCGGCGCGTTCGATCGCCTCGCGAACGCCCGCGGCTTCGTGCGTCGCCACCTTGTACCCGTGATGTTTACTCGACGACGTGCTCGCGAATTCCTGCGCGCGCCGCGTCGCCGCGCGTCAGTCGACGGGACGAGGATAATTTTCCCACATCGTTCGCGAGAGAGAGAGGGACGGACGCGCGCGCGACGAGCGCGACGCACCTCGTACTCTAATTCGAGCATGATGGCGTTTCGAGCGTTTTCGTCGCGTCGTCGTCTCGCGCGTCGCTTTCGTCGCTTTCGTCGCGCGTCTCGCGCGACCGACGCGTCGAGTACACCGCGAACGCGTTCGCGTCGATCTCGCGTCGCGCGTCGCGCGTCGTCGTCGCGTTCGTCGCGTCGTCGAGTGACGCCATTATGTCTCGGCGTCTGCGAATCGTCGTCGTCGCGCTCGAGTACGATCGCGAATGCTTCTCGGGGAACGCGATCCTCGCGCAGGGGCTCGCGCGCGGTCTCTCGGCGCGCGCGGACGTGTTCGTCGTGTGCGCGCGACCGAGCGACGACGACGACGACGACGATGAAGATGAAGATGAAGAAGAAGATGGCGTCGTCGCCTCGACGTCGACGACGACGCTCCTCGTCCGTCGCGCGCGCGTGCCTCGATCGAAATGGTTCAATCTCACCGTCGACGGCGCGCACGTCGAGTTTGCCGACGCGTGCGCGCGATTTCGGGAGGAGACGCGCGCGTTCGGCGCCGACGTCGCGCTCGGCGTCGATTTTTCGTCTCGCGCCGCCGCCGACGCGTTGGGACTCTTCGACGACGGTGGGCCGCCGTTCGTGTACGCGCCGTTTCGATTGTTCACTCGAAGCGATGGGAGGCACGCGGCGTTGGAGCGGGAGGCGTGCGAGAGGGCGAGCGGGGTGTTGGCGTTGTGTTCGAGCGACGAGCGGTTCGTCGTCGAACGATTTTTATCGACGGAGAAATCGCGCGACGAGCGGTGTATTCGGGTGACGCATCCGCCGCTTCGCGCGAGCGTTTCAGAGTTGGCGAGCTCGATGACGTCGAGCGATGATGACGGTGTTCGTCGACGCCGGTACCTGACGTGCGCGGTGCGCGTGAGCGAAGAAAAAGCGCCGGATCGATTCGTGGCGGCGTGCGAAGAGTTGGCGAGACGCGGTGCGTTCGATTCGGGCGAGTTGACGCCGTTGTTCTGCGCGAACGCGAGTTTGGTGGCGTCGAGCGCGTACGCCGCGGCGCTCGTGGCGCGGTTTCGAGCGTGTGCGCCGAACGGACGCGTCGTGGAGACGTTTCTGTCGCCGGAGGAATTGGGCGCGATTTTTAGAGAGACGGCGCTCAACGTGCACCCGCCCTCGCACGACGCCTTCGGGATGACGGTGGTCGAAGCCGCGGCGTTCGGTGCGCCGACGATGCTTCATGCCGACGGGGACATAGGCGCGGCGGAGTTTTTACGACCGGGAGTTGAGTGCGTCGGCGCAAACATGGAGGCGTCGGCGCGGGACGTCGCGGATCGCGTCGAGGAGACGCTCGTGGACCCGAACACGCGCGTCGTCGCCGCCGCCGCCGCGTCTCGGGCGTTGGCGTGGGATGAATCGAGTTTCGCGGAAGAGGTGTGTGATTTTTTAATGAGTCTCGTCGCCGAGTGATGAAGTGAGCGAGCGCGTGTTCAATGTACAGCTAGAGCGGCGTCTCGGCGTCTTTCAATCCCACCAATCCGTCCGCGTGTTTCGCGTCCGACGAGTCCACGACGAGCGAACGAATCCGTATCGAGTGATGCCGTCGCGCGCGTTCTAACACGTCGTGCGTCGCTCGACGAATGTCGGGATCGCCGTCGGCAGCGAACTCAAAGACGCGCGCGATGTAGTCGCCGGCGGAGGCGTCGTCGCCGAGCGCGTCCAACGCATTCGAGAGACACGTCACCGCGAGGAGCCGTTCTGATTTCATCCCCGTGTTTAACACCTCGAGCGCACGTCTCGCGACGGCGTGTAGACGCGCGCGCGCGCGCTCGGGGTTGGCTTCGCAAAGCGCCCGGTGGAGCGCCGCAAACGCCGTCGCGCGCTCCTCGCACGCGAAACAATCAAAGTTTTCAATCACCTCAGCGACGCGGTCGGCGCGTCCGTCGGAGGCCAACCATCGCGCAAGTACGCATCGTCGTTTTTCATCGCAGAAATGGGCGAAACACGTCGATGCGAGCGTGCCCAGCGCGAACTGCGCGTCTCGAGGATTCCATCGCAGACGCGACGCGAGCGCGTCAAACACGGGAAAAAAGTCGGCGTCAAAGCCGTCGACATCCCGCCGCGCTAAACGATCGAGGACGTGTGTTCTGCACAGGTAGGCGTTGAAGACTCTGATGTAACTCTTCGCGGCGAGTAAAGACTGTTCGGACTCGCGCGCTGTCGGAGGTTTGTCGCTCGCGTCGACGTTTCGTCGCACCAAATCGAACACCTCCTTCATCAACGTTCCATCGCGAATGCATTCGAAAAAGACGGCGAAGACGCCTTCGGGCGTCATGCACGCGCCATCGACGCCTGTGCGCGGTGAGGGCGCGCGAGACGTCGAGTTATCGTCGAAAAGCGTCGTGAGACGGTTGAATATCAACCGCCACTCGTCGGCGCCGTCGGTGGACATACGACTCAGTCGCCTGGCTTGCGACGCGATTTCGTCGTCTTCGTACACGTCGTATATGGACGCGTGTATGATGGTCAATGTGCATGAATGGGCGGCAATGTCGCGTCTCACTTGCGTGACATCTTGATCGTCGGCGAAGACGACGGCGCCGACGTCTAAAAGTTTGTGACACGAATCGACGACGGCGACGACGCGACACGCCGCGGCGGCAACCTCTGGCCGAAGCGCGACCTCGAGGAGGTCGATGATATCTTTCGCGTCCAACTCCAACTCGTGCGACGCGGCCCACGTCAAGACGTACGAAGACAAAGCGACGGCTTCGAGGAGCGCCGCGCCATTGTCCTCACGTTCTTCGACGCGGTCGAGGACGCATCGAATCCACGCGCGTCTGATCGAAGGCGCGTACGTCAACGCGCTGTGCGCGACATCCAACGCATCGTTTCGATCATCGTTCATCATCGTCGCCAAGATGTCCAACACATCTCGCACGCGGGGCGCGACGGCGTCGCCGAGGTGTTCGCACGCGCGCGCAACCGCTCTCGCTCTCGCGCGACGGACGCGCGCGTCGTCCGAATCCCACACCTCGTGCGTCTTCAGGCACCGCAGCATTTCTTTCACCGCAAACATCGCCACCGATCGACACCCCTCGCCCATTGTCTTTCGCGCGTGCGCGGCGTTGATCTCTCTTAATCTCTCCGCCGCGTACTCCTCCGTCTCTTCGTCGCACGCGAACATCGCGCACAGTAAATCGGCGTCCGCGTCGCGTATTGTAAACGTACCCGCGTTCACGCGCGCGATGAACACTCGCGACACGGCGAACGCCACCGCGCGACGCACGTCGCTCTTTTCATCCACGCTCAGACGTAACATCGACGTCCCGAACGCGTCGTGCGCGCGCGAATCGCCGCGCGAGAGGACGACGCGCGTGACCAACGCACCGCACGCCTCGACGGCGGCTCGCCGCACCTCGCGTCGCCGGTGCGCTAAACAATTCGAACGCACGCTCCAATACACGCGTTCAACTGCGCGCGCGAGTTCTGTCGATTCGTCCGTCTCGCCCTCGAGGGCGACGATTCGCGCGTCCGACATCGCCGTCCACGCGTCCAACGCTTTGACCACAGCCTCGGCGTCGTCATCGCGAGAAAACGAGTCCACCGTCGCCAACGCGCGCATCATCTCTCGCGCGGACGACGTTCCGACCGGCGTCGCCCGCATCAACGCGTCCACGATTTTCCGCCGCGTCGTCTCGTCGCGTTCTTCACGCGATCTCGCGGATAAAACCTCTAAAAACAATTCTCGCGTGCGGCGCCGTCGTCGCTCGGCCCGTGCTCGACGTCGTTCCTCCTCCATCCTTTGTTCATCTTTCTCCTCCTCCGTTTTCGTCACCTCTCCTCGCTTCTGGTTGCTCTCGTCTCGTCGCGCCGCCGCGTTCCTCGTCGTCTCCAACATCGTCCCCGCGAATTCCACGCACGCCCTCCTCGTCTCCGCGGTCGCGTGACTCGCGGTGCCGTACGTGACTAAACGCACGATCTCTTCCACCTCGGCGTCGGCGCGAGCGTCGTCGTCGTCGTCGTCGTCATCGTCGTCGTCGTATTTTCGTCGCGGCTCGGCGGCGCGGCGAGTCAACTCTCGCAGCGCCGCCCTCACCGCGGAGACGTCCGGGTCAGACGCGACGACGCGCGCGAGCTCGAGATCGCGCGCGCGAGGCGATCGGGACATTGTGTACTATTGTGTGTCGTCGTATACTGCTAGCTCTACGTCGTCGACGCGTCGCGAGGCGTCGTCGAGTGACGTCCGCCGTCGGCGCGCGTTGACCTAAAAAATTACGCAAGACGCGTTCACGCTTGGTCGCGCTCGACGCTCGCGAACGCGCGCAAGATGGCTCGCGCTTTCAATTCAATCTCTTCCCACTCTTTCTCCGGATCGCTCAGTATCGTGATCGCCCCGCCGGCGCCGATCCATTGGTCGTCGCCGCGCGTCGTCGCGCTTCGAATGACGACGTTTAAATCAAACGCGCCGTCGAAATCGAAATATCCGATCGACCCGCTGTACACCATCCTCGGCGAGTCCTCCAACGCCTCGATGATGTCCATCGTTCGAATCTTCGGCGCGCCCGTCATGCTTCCCGGTGGGAACACGGCGCGGAGGACGTCCATGGACGAGACGTCGGCGCGAGGCGTCCCCGTCACGCGACTCACGAGTTGGTGCACCGACTCGTAGGATTCAATCTTCGCCAACGCGGGCACGTCGACGGTTCCGACGTCGCATACGCGCGCAAGATCGTTTCGTAGTAAATCCACGATCATTAAATTTTCTGCGCGTTCCTTGACGTCTCGTTCGAGCGCGAGCGCCGCGGCGACGTCGGCGTCGCACCCGAGCGGAGAGACACGCGCGCACGTGCCCTTGATCGGTTTCGCCTCGAGCGCGCCCAATCGGTCGCGACGTAAGAAACGCTCCGGTGACGAACACGTCACGACGACCGGAGCGTCGGTGTCGATGTCGGTGCGCGTTCCCGCGCCTATGGAGAGGAACGCGGCGTACGGCGCCGGATTTCGTCGACGGAGTTCGGTGTACACCGCGCGAGGACTCGCGCGCGATTCGGCCGATCGGCGTCGACGCAAGACGTTGGTGAGACAGGTCTCGTACGTCTCTCCGCACGCGATAGCGTCTTGACACGCGCGTATGTCGGTGATGTATTCCTCGCGATTGCGCCGCCACGCGAAATCCGTCGCGCGCATTAATTCGTCAGACGTCATGGCGTGGACCGTTTCGTTCGCGGCGTCGATCGACGAGGTATCGGCGATGGATGCGTCGGTGATGATTTCGCCGATGGACGCGGCGATGGACGCGACCCATTCCGTGGTCGTGGACGACGCCTCGTCGTCGTCCTCGTCGTGCGCACCGACGACGTAGACGACGCGTTCGAGATGATCGAACGCGACGTATCGATCGCACAGGAAAAACGCGGCGTCCGGAAGTGGAGAATCGCGCGCGGGCGGGAGAGAATCGCATTCGTCGCGCATTTCGTATCCCATGTACCCGACGAAGCCGCACCGGAAATCAAAAGGGAGCGTCGCGGCGTCCGCCGAGCGCACCGTTCGACGACGCAGGTGATCATCGAGCCAAGCGACGAACCCGCGCTCGAGAGTTTCGGTGGAGACGTCACCCCGCGCGTTTTCGACGCGGAGGACGCCGGGCGCGCGACGGCGCGACGCCGCCGCGGCGAATCTCCGCGTCCCGTCGGCGTCGGCGGTCAGCGCGCCTCGAGGCGCGGGCGCGAGGTCGAAGAGCGCGCGACGCCAGAGCGGACCGCCGCGCGCGCCCATGAAACTGAATCGACCTTTACTCTCGTCCGCGGTGTCTAACCAAAAGCAATCCGAGGCGACGGCGTTCGAGTCATCGGCGCCGCCGCCGAAGAGTCGCCAAAATATATCCTCGGTTATTCTCGTCGACGTCGTCGCGGACGCGTCCACGGTTTCCACGCGCAGTCGCAAGCACACCGAATCACTCACCGCCGTCGGCGACGGGTCGCTCGTCGACGGTGTGGACTCGAGACGGGCGCTCGCCTCGACGAGCGCGCGCGGCACCGAGACGCCGCTCGGCGGCGCGCCCGTCTTCGACGTCCACCACGCCTCGCTCGCCGACAAAAAATTCGCATAAATCGCATCCCCGTGCGTCGTGCACACGCTCTCCGGATGAAACTGCACGCCGTACCTCGGTAAACGCTCGTGTTCGAGCGCCATGATGGTTCCGTCGTCCTCGGCCCACGCGCACGCGCGATGTCCCGCGCCGCACGCCGTCACCGCCAACGAATGATACCTCGTCGCCACGAACCCATTCGCCGATCCCGACGGCACCCCCTTAAACAACACGCTCACACCGTCGTGTCTCACCCCACACACGCGTCCGTGCACCGCGCCCGCGGGGTTTTTCGTCACCGCGCCGCCGTCGGCGAACGCCGCCAACGCCTGGTGTCCCAAACACACCCCGAACACCGGCACGTCCGCGCACGCCCCCGTCGCGCGTAAAATCGCCACCGCCACCCCTAAATCACTCGCCCTCGTCGGCGTTCCCGGCCCGGGACCGACGACGACCCGCGCGAACCCGCCATCGCCGCCCGAAAGCGCCGCTCGAATGTCGTCGACAGACACGTCGTCGTTCTTCACCACCACCGGCGCCGCGCCTTCGACGCGCGCGATGAGATGCGACAGAATGACGGCGTAGGAATCATAATTATCTATCACTAACGTCCGTCCGCGAGGCATGACGCGCGCGCGTCGATGACTGACGCGCGCGGATGTGTTCACACGCGCGTTGGCGGGCGACGCCGCGCCGCGCATCCGGAAAAGTGGTTCCGCGTCTCGTCACATCGCGACGCTCTCGCGCTCGACAGAGCGACGCCCGCGAAAGACGCGTGAATTCTTTTCGCGTCAGAACGCACCGGTGAACGCCCTCGAACGACGTCGCGCGCGCGCAGAGCGTCGTCAGAGCGCAGACTATCGCATCACACCTTTTCCGAGATCACCATGAGCGGTAAAACCGACGCCGCGAACAAGCCGTCGTCGCGAGAGAAGTTGACGTGGATTTTGGTGTATTCTCTGTGTTCGTCCACGATGCTCGTCATCAATAAGCTCGCCGTGTCCACGAACGGGCTCCCGACGGTGGTGTCGGGGGCGCAGCTCGCGGTGAGCGCGTTGGTGGTGGTGGGCATGGAGGTGAGCGGGATGAAGGTGCTCGGTGCGTTCGAGCGCAAGAGAATCTTGCCGTTCGTCGCGTACACCACCATGTTCGCGATGGGGCTGTTTTCGAACATGAAGGCGTTGATGCTGACCAACGTCGGGGCGGTGATTTCGGCGCGGTGCTGTTTGCCGCTCGTCGTGTGTCTCATCGAGTGGGCGTTTATGAATCGAATGTTTCCGAACGTGCGTTCGATCATGAGTTTGATGGGCGTGGTGTTCGCGGCGAGCGTGTACATCTCGAACGATACCGGTGTGAGCATCGATGGAAGCGCGGGGATGTTTTGGTTACTCGTGTGGTGGCTGTTGCTCGCCGTGCAGATGACGTACGGGAAACATCTCACCGAAAACATCTCCATGACGCAGTGGGAGCGAGTGTTTTACACGAACACGTTGGCGATTCCGCCGACGATCGTTTTGTATTACGCCACGGGCGAGAACGAACAGATGATGAAGGATGAGGAGGGAGCGATGTTTTATTTACTTTTGAGCTGCGTGGTGGGCGTGGCGATTTCGTACAGCGGATGGAAGTGCCGATCCGTCATCACGGCGACGACGTTTACGCTCGTGGGTGTCATCAATAAGATGGCCACGATCGCGTTTACCATCATCGTCTGGCCAAAGGATTTCTCCGTGATGAAGACGCTCGCGCTCTTGGCCTCCGTCGGGTTCGGATTGCTCTACACCGAGGCGCCGCTTCGAAACAAGCCCAGGGGGTCGTCGTGAGCGAGCGAGCGAGTGAGCGCTCGATTCGATTCGTCGACGTCGCGAGATCGACGCGCGCATTGACGTCGCGTCGCTACATGTTCTACTTAGCGTTTGATGAAGGATTTGTGAATAATTTCATGTTAAGCATTTGGATGATAAGATTGCACGTGTCGTTCATTCCTTTTGTTGTTTAGACGGTCGCGCGTGCTTTTCCGAGAAAGCTGAGAGAAGACGCGTGCTATCTCATCGCTGAGAAGGCACGCGCGTCCTCCGCATCGTGGAAAAAATACTGCTCTTTCCCATCCTTAATCCTCCTCCTCTTCTTCCATGCCGCCGGCTTGCGCGGAGTCGTCCATATCGGACGTCCAGAGCGTGAGGTTATCGCGCAGCAATTGCATGATGAGCGTGCTATCCTTGTACGACTCCTCGCCGAGCGTGTCGAGTTCGCTGATGGCTTCATCGAACGCCTTCTTCGCCATTTGGCACGCGCGCTCCGGGGCGTTCAAGATTTCATAGTAAAAGACGGAAAAGTTGAGCGCCAAACCGAGGCGAATCGGGTGCGTCGACGCAAGTTCAGCCTCAGCGGTTTGCTCGGCACTCTTGTACGCCAAAAGCGTCTCTTCAGCGGCTTCTTTGCGTTCCGCGCCTCCCTTGAACTCGGCCAAGTAGCGCCAGTAGTCGCCCTTCATCTTTTTGTAAAAGACCTTGGACTCGCCCGCCGAGCACCGATCCTCCAAGTGTTCCTTTAACAAACCCAAAATCCTCGTGCAAATGCTCGTGAGCTCAGCCTCCACGTTCGCCTTGTACGCGGCGATCAATTTGCACTTGTCGCTATCCTTCGAGTGCTTCGCCTCCTCCTTGGTCTCGATGGAGCTGACGATGCGCCACGACGCGCGGCGCGCGCCGATGACGTTCTTAAACGCAACGCTCAGCAAATTTCTCTCCTCGACGCTCAGCTCCTCCTCGCTCGATTTCAGCGTCACCTCGCTCATGTAATCCATCATCTCCTCATACCTATCGTCGACACACACACACACACACAATAGTCACGTCACACCCGTCAGTCGTCGCCCTACGCGTTCGTCGTCCGTCGTCTCGCCGCGGCGTCGCCGATCCCGAGATCCGCGCGGCGACGGGATCCGCGCCGCGCGCCTCCACACCACCCCCTCCCACACCCCCACGAACGCGCGCGCTTCGCGAACGCGCGCGCGGAACGTCGACGCGACCGTTCACGCGTCCATCACCCGCGTCCGCGGCGCGCGACGCGCGCCCGACCCCGTCCGCGATCGGGCGCCTCGACGGTGCTGACCGAGGTCTTAAAACGACGAGTCGTGACTCATCCAGAGTCCCCCTTCCCACACCGCCCATCCCGATCGCACAATCATCGATCCGTCGCGCCGCGCGTCGTCGCGTCCCCGATCGCGCGCGCGATCGATCGATCGATCGCGCGATCGGGATGGGCGCCTCCGGTCGCTTTCGTCGTCGAATCGCGCGCGATCGGGGACGCGCGACGCCTCCGCGCGACGCCTCCGCGCGACCCGTCCCGTCGTCGTCCCCGCGTCCAGTCCGAGTCGAGTCCAGTTCACGCACCTCTCCGCCTGTTCGGCGAGTTTAGCCTTGTACACGAGATCCTCGCGCGAGTACGCGCTCAGATCCTCCTTCTTGCCCTCGTCCGAGCTCACCATCGCGCGCGACGATCGTCGGCCGAGGAGGCGTCGACGATTGGCGCGCGTCGGTCACGAGTGGATGTCTCGTCGCTCGCGCGCGTTCGCGCGGAGTAGGCTGGACAAAAAACAAGGACTCAGGGCGAGTCACACACCCCGAAAAGCGAGCGACAACCTCCATGGCTCGCCACCCGACCCGTGGGGGAGGAGACGAAAGAGGCTGGACACAAAACAGGGACTCCGAAGGGTCGTGACTCAGAGAAAGTAAGGAAAGTCTGTATGCGTGTGTGTGTGCCACAGTACGTCCGTCATCAAGGTTTTGTATGGTGTGTCTCGTGGGAAAGACGTACGTGAATGCACTTTGTATGGTGTGTGAGTGTCGATTGTATGAGACGGATGTGCACAGATGATGCGACCGATGGGACGTGGACGTCGGAGTGGGTGACGCGCGATCGCGATCGAATCGAAGCGCGCGTGCGCGAGTCGAGTCGACGACACCGAACGTCTCGCTTTCGTTGCGTCGCGTCGTCTCGCTCGACGACGAGTTCGACGGGATGAGCGGCGAAGAGACGACGACGCGATTGAAGTGTGAATTGCTGTTTTGTGGGGCGACGGATTGGCAAAACATTGGGAGGAACAAAACGAATCCG
>Ga0181589_10002947_pt1 | contig 13443 bp, 8 predicted proteins | sample 071ome_25_FD_132444 | JGI IMG/M metagenome (GOLD analysis project Ga0181589, IMG submission 132444) | Coastal salt marsh microbial communities from the Groves Creek Marsh, Skidaway Island, Georgia - 071410BT metaG (megahit assembly) | ecosystem: Environmental > Aquatic > Marine > Intertidal zone...
CAAATGCTTTCATGCCGCCAAATTAGCTAAAAGCAATTGATCTTAATTTTATTTAAAATAAATCTAAATAGACTTGTTCGAAACAGTTTTGGGTTTTAGTTTTGCAGTGTAAAAATTGTTTTTAATCAGTCTAAATAAATGAAAAGGGAAAGAAGTATTTTGGGTCTCGTGGGGTTGTTTGTTGCAGGTTTAGGAGTACTTTCTGCACAATCTGAGCAAACCCCTTTAGACTCGGTTCAACGTCTCGATGAGGTCATTATTCGCGCCAATACCATCTTAGGAAACAAGTATGTGGCACAAAATCGCACAGGGGCCTCGTATTACGTTTCAGCTGAAGAACTTGAAAAGTTTGGATACGTGGATATCAATCGTGCCCTGCGTGCGGTGCCCGGAGTTAACTTTTACGAAGAAGACGGGTTCGGATTACGCCCAAATATTTCATTGCGTGGTACCTCTCCTCAGCGTAGTTCAAAAATCACCTTGATGGAAGACGGAGTGCTTATCGCTCCGGCCCCATACAGTTCTCCGGCGGCCTATTATTTTCCGTCAGTCGCGCGTATGCAAGCGGTAGAGATTCTAAAGGGGAGCAGCCAGGTACAGTATGGTCCCTTTACTACTGGGGGTGCCATTAACCTCGTCTCTACAGCGATTCCTGACACCTTTAAAACCAATTTGCGCACCAGTTACGGAAGCTTCAATACAGGCCAAGTCTATACTTCGGTAGGACAGTCTTCAGAAACTTTCGGATACGTACTCGAATACTTGAATTTCAACTCAGACGGATTCAAGCGTTTAGGCCCCGATGTCAATACAGGCTTTGATATTAACGACATTATGGGTAAAGTGCGTTTTTCTTCAAAGGCAGACGCAACGATTCAGCAGTCCCTTGAGGCCAAGTACCACTTCTATGACGAGCAGTCGAACGAAACCTATTTGGGGATTTCAGCCGCTGATTTTACTCAAGATCCGTACATGCGTTATGCTTCTTCACAATTCGATCAGATGAATGCAGAACAGCGCCAGCTTATGCTCACCCACGTGGTAGATTTTTCTGACCGTTTCAAGGTGATCACCAATGCGTACACCAATAAATTCTCCCGTAACTGGTACAAACTTGACGACGTGGTCTTTGAGGGGGACGAGCAAAGTTTAGCAGGGGTGCTTAACGATCCAGAGGCTTATCCGAATCACATGAGTCTGCTCAACGGCGCTGCAGATTCGGGTGCCGATGCCCTGCTGCTCAAGGCCAACAATCGCGTGTATTACTCGCGTGGAGTCCAAACTAAAATCGATTACCACTGGTACGGAGCCAATGGATCGTTTCATGACATTGAAGTGGGTGCCCGTTATCATTACGATGCCGAAGATCGCATTCAATGGGAAGACGGATACAGCATCATCAACGGCGACATGGCACTTACCTCGAACGGCCCGATGGGTGATCAAGGAAACCGCATCTCAAGTGCCAATGCTGTTGCAGCTTATGCGCTATACAAATACAAGTTCAATCAACTTACGCTCACCCCAGGGGTGCGCTATGAGAACATCCAGCTCATGCGCGAGGATTGGGGGTTAGGCAATCCGAATCGTACTTTGGCTGCTTCTATTCGCGAAAACAGTATCGGCGTGATCATTCCGGGTGTAGGATTCAACTACAGCTTTTCAAATGCAGCCTCGGTCTTTGGAGGAATTCACAAAGGGTTCTCACCTCCGGGGAATGCTCCGGGTGAGAAGGCTGAACGCAGTATCAATTACGAGTTAGGCTCTCGCTTTAATATCGGTGGCGTTAGCGGAGAACTCATCGGATTCTTCAACGATTACAGCAACCTATTGGGCTCTGACCTTGCGGCGAGCGGAGGAACCGGTTCTTTGGACCAATTCAACGCCGGAGAGGTCAATGTTAGCGGTCTTGAAGTGCTATTGAATTACGACCTCGCAGTGCCGAGTGCCAAGGTGCAGGTTCCTTTATCTGCGGCCTACACCTTAACGAATGCTATTTTTCAGAACGACTTTGGCAGCACCCAGGGCATCTGGGGGACGGTGAGCACCGGAGATCGTGTTCCCTACATTCCGCAGCACCAATTCAACCTCACCGCTAGTTTGGTCCATGCCAAGTACGAATTCAATCTAAACGGACGCTACAATGGTTCTTTCAATACACAAGCCTCTAACGGCAGACTCGACCATCCGATGACGCTCGACGACAATATTGTGGTAGACCTTAGCGGAAAATACCACCTCAACAGCCAGATCAGCCTAACGGCTCAAGTGATCAATGTGTTTGATGAGGTGTATGCTGCAGCTCGTGTTCCTGCGGGCTTCAGACCGGGCCACCCCTTCGGAATTTACGGAGGCGTCGCCTTTAGACTTTAATTGTTAGTTCTAGGTTTAGTTTGCAAGTGCACCCTTCGGGGTGCCTTTTGTGTTTAAGTTAAAAGAAGTTAAATGTGTTACTTTACGTAAAGTAATTTCTTGTTTATGAGCACTCGTCAATGGCCTTACCGCTTTTATCTTTTGGCACTCGTTGTCTTGGTTTCGACCGATTTTGTGAAAGCTCAAGAGTCTAAAACCGCTGCATTCCTTGACGGTACCCTTGGGGTCACTGTAGGTGATGGATTTTATACCATTAACATCGGAGGGCCGTCCTTCTCACTTGTGCTTGATAATGGGATGAAGATAGGAGTTGGAGCGCTTCCTTCTCTTCATTTCGAAGGGGGTAAGGTTACACCTAAGCTAGGTTTAGGCCCACGTGTAGATTTTAATAAGGTTTCAATTATTGCACCGTTCTTTCCGGCACAACCTGCCGGTAAATGGGTCGGATCTGTTGGGTTAGCCTATAAGTTTGGTCGTAAGAAAGGTATTTGAAAAGAGGGGAGTGCATTAAAAAACGGCTTCTGCCACTGCTTTGATATTGGCGGGGCGGCTCATGGTGTAGTAATGCAAGATGGGTACTCCGGCTTGCATCAGTTCTTTTGACTGCTGAATACACCATTCGATCCCTACTTGGTACACCGCGGCATTGTCTTTACAGCCTTCTACCGCACTGACTAGGTCGGCCGGAAGGTCGACGTGAAAACGATGGGGCAGCAGGTTGAGTTGGCGCTTAGTTGAGATGGGTTTGAGCCCCGGGATGATGGGTACGTTGATCCCCATGGCTTTGCACTTTTCGACGAATTCAAAGAATTTTTGATTGTCAAAGAACATTTGTGTCACGATATAATGGGCTCCGGCGTCTACCTTGGCCTTGAGCATTTTGAGGTCGTGATCGAGCGATGGGGCCTCCATGTGTTTTTCGGGATATCCGGCTACTCCAATACAGAAATCGGCAGCGGCTGAGTTTTCTAGGCTGGCATCTAGGTATTTCCCGTTGTTGAGGTCGGCAATTTGGCCGACTAGATCAGAGGCATAGGCGTGCCCGTCTTTTTCGGGCTTGAAATAGGTCTCTGATTCCATCGCGTCTCCGCGCAGGGCCACGAGGTTGTCAATTCCGATAAAGTTCAGGTCAATCAGTAGGTCTTCAGTTTCTTGGCGGGTGAAGCCTCCGCATAAAATGTGCGGAATGGCGTCTACCTGGTATTTGTGCTGAATGGCAGCAGTGATACCTAAGGTACCTGGGCGCTTGCGAGTGATGCGTTTTTCTAAAAGGCCGTCGGGGCGCTCTACGTATTCGAAATCTTCGCGGTGGTAGGTAACCTCGATAAAAGGCGGATTGAACTCCATCAGCGGATCAATCGCCGCATAAATTGAATCGATCGTTTGGCCCTTGTTGGGGGGCAGTAATTCAAAAGAGAAGAGCGTCTTGCCCTCGGCGGCTTCTATGTGCTGAGTAACCTTCATATCAGTCTTCTAAATTAGGCATTAACCACTTCTCGGCCGTCTTGATGTCTACCCCTCGGCGCTTGGCGTAGTCTTCGAGTTGGTCGCGTTTGATTTTGCCAAGCCCGAAGTATTTCGCCTCAGGATGCGCCAGGTAATAACCCGACACCGAGGCAGCGGGCCACATGGCGAGGCTTTCGGTTAGGGTGACGCCAATGCGCTCTTCTACCTGCATCAAGTCCCATAGGGTGAGTTTCTCGAGGTGGTCAGGGCAGGCAGGGTAGCCGGGAGCCGGACGGATCCCCGTGTACGACTCTTTAATGAGCTCTTCACCTGAGAGTGCCTCGTCAGGAGCATAGCCCCAGACTTCTTTGCGCACTTTTTCGTGCAGGTATTCGGCAAAGGCCTCGGCCAGACGATCTGAAAGGGCTTTTACCATAATGCTGTTGTAGTCATCGTGATCGGCCTCGAATTGGGCGGCGATTTCATCGGTGCCGAATCCGGCGCTGACGCAGAATGCCCCCACATAATCCAGATGACCCGAGTCAACCGGAGCCACATAGTCGGCCAGTGCTAAACTCTCTTTGCCCCCTTTGCCTCCTTGCTGGCGCAGAGTAAGTAGGCGCGCCTGTTCTTCACTGCGATTCTCGTCTTTATAGAGCACGATGTCGTCTCCTAGGCTGCCGGCGGGGAAGATGCCATAGACCGCTTTGGCCGTGAGTTTGTCGTTCTCGATGAGGTCGGCTAGCATGGCATGGGCATCGTCTAGCAGCTGCTTGGCGTGCTCCTTGAGTTCAGGGTCTTCGAGTATGTCTGGGTATTTGCCGTGCAGGTCCCACGTCCAGATAAAGGGGCTCCAGTCGATGTAGGCGATGAGTTCACGCAGGTCTTGCTTTTTGATGGTAAAGACTCCGGTTTGTTTTGCGGGCACGGGTGGGGTGGCGTCAAAGTCAATTTTTAGCGCAGCCTGTCGCGCCTCTTCTAGCGTTCGATACGCTTTGTTTTTCTTGCGATTCGGGTATTCGATGCGAAAGTTCGCGTACTCTTCGGCAATGGCTTTTTTGTATGCGGCGCCGGTTTCTTTACCCAGTAATTGGCCGGCAACGGTGACGGCGCGCGAGGCATCGAGTACGTGAACGACGCCTCCGTTGTAGACCGGGTCTATCTTAATGGCGGTGTGGGCGCGCGAAGTGGTTGCTCCACCGATAAGTAGAGGGATATTAGCGCCGATGCGCTCCAATTCTTTGGCCACAAACACCATTTCGTCAAGAGAGGGGGTGATCAGCCCTGATAGCCCGATGATGTCGACCTGTTCTCTGATCGCAGTCTCAATGATCTTTTCAGGAGGAACCATCACTCCGATATCAATAATCTCGTAGTTGTTGCAGCCTAAAACGACCCCAACAATATTTTTGCCGATATCGTGCACGTCACCTTTTACAGTTGCTAAAAGGATTTTCCCCGCTTTCTCTTGCTTTCCTGAGGCTTCTGCCTCGATAAAGGGCAACAGGTAGGCCACCGCTTTTTTCATTACGCGGGCTGATTTGACCACCTGCGGCAGAAACATCTTACCTTCACCGAATAGGTCCCCTACGATATTCATTCCGGTCATAAGGTGCCCTTCGATCACTTCGAGCGGACGCTGCACAGATACCCGAGCCTCTTCCATGTCTTGGGTGACAAACTCATCAATACCTTTCACTAGGCTATGGGTGATGCGCTCTTGAAGGGGCAGCTCGCGCCATTCGTTTTTGGCTACTACGCCTTCGCGCACATCAGATTTGACACTCTCGGCAAAGTCCAATAGGCGCTCTGTGGCGTCGTCTCTTCGGTTAAGCAGCACGTCTTCAACGTGTTCGAGCAGATCTTTCGGAATATCGTCGTAAACCTCGAGCATGGTGGGGTTGACGATTCCCATGGTCATGCCGTGCTTGATGGCGTGGTATAAAAAGGCGGAGTGCATGGCCTCGCGCACCCGGTCGTTACCCCTAAAGGAGAAGCTGACGTTAGAGACGCCCCCGCTGACATGCGCGTGTGGAAGGTTTTCTCGGATCCACTTCGTAGCTCTAAAGAAGTCTAAGGCGTTGGTCTTGTGCTCTTCCATGCCGGTAGCTACGGGGAAGATATTCGGATCAAAGATGATGTCTTCAGGGTTGAAGTGCACCTTGTCGACCAAGATGCGGTACGAGCGTTCGCAGATTTCGATGCGGCGTTCGTAGCTGTCGGCCTGGCCGTTTTCGTCAAAGGCCATGACGATGACTGCGGCTCCGTAACGCTTGATTTTTCGTGCCTGAGCCTTAAAGTTTTCTTCACCTTCTTTGAGGCTGATTGAGTTAACCACAGGTTTGCCTTGCACCACTTTAAGCCCAGCCTCTAAAATCTCCCACTTCGAGGAGTCAATCATTATCGGAATGCGTGCGATGTCTGGCTCTGCGGCGATGAGGTTCAAGAAGCGGGTCATGGCTGCCGCCCCGTCAATCATGCCCTCATCGAAATTGACGTCTAGAATCTGAGCTCCCCCATCTACCTGTTCTCGGGCCACCTCTATAGCCGCTTCGTAGTTTTCGTCTTGAATCAGTCGCAGAAACTTGCGTGAACCTGTGACATTGGTGCGCTCGCCTACGTTCACAAAATTGGTCTCTGGGGTGATAATCAGTGGCTCTAGCCCCGAGAGTTTGGTGTAACGCGCACTCATGGGGTTCGAGGTTTTGCTTTGGCCGCTAGATCGGCAATGACTTTAATATGATCGGGGGTGGTGCCGCAGCATCCGCCGATTATGTTCACTAGACCCTCGACTAGATAAGGTTTAATAAGGTCTCCCATTTCTTCGGGGCTTTGATCGTACTGCCCGAACTCATTGGGTAGGCCTGCGTTCGGATGCGCCGATACATACTGTTCTGTCGCAATGTTTCCCATGCGCTGCACGTAGGGGCGTAGCTGATCGGCCCCAAGGGCGCAGTTAAAGCCAACGCTTAGAAGCGGAATGTGGGCAATCGATATGAAAAAAGCCTCTGCGGTTTGACCTGAAAGGGTACGGCCACTGGCATCGGTGATTGTTCCGCTCACCATTACAGGGAGATCATTGCCTGTCGCTTCTTTGTATTCTTCAATAGCAAAAAGCGCGGCTTTGGCATTTAAGGTGTCAAATACGGTCTCAACTAGCAGCAGATCGATGCCGCCATCGACAAGGCCTCTGATCTGTTCGTAATAGGCAGCTTTAAGTTCATCGAAACTAATGGCGCGATAGCCCGGATCGTTCACGTCGGGCGACATACTCGCCGTTTTGTTGGTAGGGCCCATGGAGCCTGCCACGTAGCGCGGTTTATCTGGAGTTTTTGCTGTATACTCATCCGCAGCCTGTTTAGCTAGTTTGGCCGCCTCAACATTGAGCTCGTAGACTAGGTCTTGCATGTCGTAATCGGCCATGGCCACAGAGGTCGAAGAGAAGGTGTTGGTCTCTGCGATGTCGGCCCCGGCTTCAAAGTACTGACGGTGAATCTCCAAAATGGCCTCGGGCTGGGTGAGGGTCAGTAAATCATTATTGCCCTGCAACGGTGAAGGGTAGTCTGCAAAACGCGCCCCGCGGTAGTCTTCTTCACTGAATTTGTGGCGCTGAATCATGGTGCCCATGGCCCCATCTAGCAAGAGAATGCGCGATTTTAGCAGGTCTTGAATGGCGGGTTTTTTCATGATTTTTTTTGTGGGTTGCTGCAGAGATGCCACTAACACCAAGCGAAAGTACGTGCAATCTTGTTTTTTTAAAAGTTTTAAAAGGATAGAAACGTTTAAACATCAATTATTCAATTCAAAATCATAGGAACTACACTGTTCTTTTCTATATTCACAGCCATTTGGCGCAGTAAATTGCGTCTGAATTGCTCATGAAAATCACCCTGCATCATGTCATTTTAAAAAAGCGCTTTCCGCTGGCTATATCGCGCGGAGTGCGCTATGATTCTGTAAACGTTTTCGTACGCCTAGAAGAGGACGGATATGTGGCATGGGGCGAAGGGGCTCCGGCCGCCTCAGAAGGGGCGGCAACTCCAGAAATCATGCAGTCAGAGCTCGAGCGTTTTATTGCTACAGGCCTTGAAGGTCAATCGATTAAAGCCCTTCAGCGCCGCTCAATTGAAATGAATATCGCCCCATGTGCCTATGCGGCTTTAGATATGGCCCTATGGGATCTTATGGCTAAAAAAGCCCAGATGCCTTTATATCAGCTGCTTGGGCTACATAAGCCGACTGCGCCGACATCGGTGACTATCGGTATTAATCCGCCCGTGGTGGTGGCCGAGCGCGTGCCGATTCTCATGCAAAGTCATCCGACTATAAAGGGTCTCAAGATAAAGCTCGGATCGCCAGAGGGCATTGAAGCAGACAAGGCCATGTTCGAACAGGTGGTCAAGAGCGCAACTCCATACGGCCTCAAATTACGCGTAGATGCTAACGGAGGCTGGAGCCCCGAAAACGCCAAACATATGCTGCAGTGGCTGGCCGACCGAGGGGTTGAATACGTAGAACAGCCCCTGGTTGAGGGCGCTGAAGCAAAGCTACCCGAACTTTTTAAGAGCCGCGCTCTGCCCATCTTTGTAGATGAGTCGTGCCGATTTGCCCATCAGATTCATGCCTATGCCGATGCGGTGGACGGGGTCAATCTCAAACTCATGAAATGCGGAGGCATCACCGAAGCCCTGAACATCTTGAGTGTGGCCCAGTCGTATCAGTTAGAGACAATGATTGGCTGCATGTCTGAATCCTCGGTGGCAATCGCAGCTGGGGCAGCCCTTACTGGAGGCATCGATCACGTCGATCTCGATTCGCATTACAATCTGAACCCTGATCCGGCCACCGGAGCCCCTATGGTCAATGGTATCACCATGCCCACAGACGCAACAGGTCACGGCGCCACTCTAAACCCTGAATTCTATGCTTAAGCCCTCTGATAAGGTAGCCATTTACATGCAAGACCAGTTGAACGGTGAATCGGGCAAGATGGGCTTTGGTGCCATTCGTTACCTTCAAAACAAAATCGTTGCGGTGATTGACAGCGCTCAAGTGGGTCGATCGATCAACGTTTTTATAGATACCAAACTCGACATACCTATTATTGCTACGATTGAAGAGTCAAAGTCGCTTGGGGCCAACGTGCTCTTACTCGGTATTGCTCCGGTGGGCGGAAAGATTCCTGAAAGCTGGATTCCGCTCATTGACAGTGCCCTTGACCACGGGCTGTCGATCATTAACGGGCTGCATGATCTGCTGCAACCCCGCTATGCCGAAAAACTCAAAGCTGCTGATTCACCTTGGATTTGGGATGTTCGCGTACCCACCTTTACCCCAGCCATTGGATCGGCAAAGGCCCTTACCCATAACGGTAAACGCGTGCTTTTTGTGGGAACAGACGGTGCGGTCGGAAAAATGACTACAGCCCTTGAACTATTCAGTGCGCTTAAAGAAGCCAATCACAAAGTTGGATTTGTTGCCACCGGGCAAATAGGCATTACGGTTACGGGTCGAGGAATCCCACTAGACGCCTTTAAAGTAGACTACGCCACAGGTTCGGTGCAGGCCGCGGTAATGGAAGAGGCCGAGAAAGACATCATTTTAATAGAAGGTCAGGGTTCTCTTTTGAATCCTGGCAGTACCGCTACGCTTCCCTTAATGCGTGGCAGTTGTCCCACCCATTTGGTACTGTGTATGCGCGGAGACCTTTCTACATTAAGGGATTATCCGAACATTAAGATCCCCAATCTCAAAGAATTTATCAAACTCAACGAAGCATTGGCCACGGTAAACGGAACCTATCCTGCCGCCAAAGTCATCGCCGTTTCAGTGAATACCAGCAAACTCGATGATGCGTCCGCTCAAAAAGTACTCAAGCGTGTGGCCGATGAAGCCGGTGTTCCTGCGACCGACCCCGTGCGGTATGGCACCGAGGTGTTGTATAAGGCTCTTATGGGTTAAGGGCTTTACTGTTTCTTTTTTGCTATCTTCTGCAAAAACTTAGCACAAGATGATCTCAATCACTAAACCCTTTCAACGAAAATTTTATACCTATATATATAGTATACTTAGTCTAGCCCTTATAGCTCTAGCCGTTTCGTGCACCGGGCCTAACCAAGAGGCCGCCAAAAACCCAGCTGTTCAAAACCAAGAATCTAAGAGCTGGACGCTTGGCCCGTTTGTAAAGCTCTACGATCAGAACCCGATTCTCACCCCTTCACCCGAACTTCAATTCACTGACCCTATAACCGGAGCAGTTACAGCCTACGAAGAAAAGAATGTGCTGAACCCTGCCGCGATTGTAAAAGACTCTATGGTATACCTTATATATAGAGCGCAAGATTCGCTGATGACTTCGCGACTGGCTTTGGCTGTTTCTGAAGACGGAATTCATTTTGAAAAAACAGGGCAACCCATCTTTTTCCCAGAAGACAATACATCCAGCTCCTTGGAATGGCCAGGCGGAGTTGAAGATCCGCGCATTGTCGATACTGAAGACGGCGGATACTTCTTAACCTATACGGCTTACGATGGTAAAACGGCTCGATTGCTCTCAGCTTACAGTAAAGATCTCAAAACCTTCAAACGTTACGGCTCAGTATTCAGAGATTCCAAATACTCGAACATGTGGTCAAAATCGGGTGCACCCGTCGTAAGGAAATTAGGGAACCGATTTGTTATGGCAAAAATTGACGGCTACTATTATATGTACTTCGGAGATACCAATCTTTATCTTGCTCGTTCAAAGAGCCTTCGTGATTGGGAAGTGCTAGAGGATGCCGAAAAGAATATAGCTATTGAAGCCTTACAGCCACGCCCAGGGTATTTTGATTCGCGCCTCGTAGAACCCGGGCCTTTTGCTTTGCTAACCGAAAAAGGCATTTTGATGATCTACAATGCCTCGAATGCTAAGAACCTGAATGATCAAGAGCTAAAGATGTATACCTATGCTGTGGGCCAGGCCCTGTTTGATGCCCAGCAGCCCTGGAAGCTACTCGACCGTACGGATTCTTATTTCATTTACCCTGAAGACAAATTCGAGATTGAGGGCGAAGTGGACCAAGTCATCTTTGTAGAAGGCCTTGTTTTTCATCAAAACCGTTACCTATTATATTACGGAACAGCCGATTCACGCATCGGTGTGGCGGTCTATAAGCCTTGAAATTGCCTATTTATAGGGGGTTCCAAACTTTTTTCAAAAAACTTCAAGGTTATTTAAAACTTGATTCAGGGAAGATTAACGGGTGTGTTTAATATGAAAATACCAATATAAATCATTGAAAATCAGTATAATAAGCTAAATTATTTTCTTAACTATGGAGACATTTGGCCTTCCTTCTTTGAAAAATAGACTTGGATGAAGGAGAACTTTTTTACAAGCTAGGTTTTGAAATACTCGAATTATTATATATTTGTGCTTGTGAATTACATTGTTAAACCAAGTAAACCAAATTTTAACTAATTAAAAACTCATGAAAAAAGTTTTATTAAGTCTTTTGGCTGTAGCCGCTCTCGTGTTATCGTGCCAAAACTACGACGACGAGTTTGCAGCTTTGAATTCCAAAGTAGCAAGCTTAGAAAGCCAAATCAGCTCGCTTGCTGGCCTCCAAACAGCTCTTACTCAAGTACAGAGTAGCGTTTCGGCTCTTCAAGCTGCTGTGAGCGCTATTCCTAACCTTTCTAGCGAGGTTGCTGCCATTATTGATGACTTAGATGCTCTTGCAACTGCTGTCGCAGGGGCAACTACTTCTGCAGACTTAGACGCTTTGAAAGCTGAGTTGAATACTACTTTAGCTGCTCTTCAAGCTCTAGTAGAAGCTAACAGCGCCGATATTGCTTCTGTTGTTGCCGCAAACGCTAGTCTAAAATCTCAATTAGAGGCATTAGGTGTGGATGTAGATGCTATCCTAGCCCAAAACGCCGCGTTTGAAGGGAATCTAACTATTACTAACGCTGCTGAATTAGCTTATGCGAAGTCGCTTGGAGGTAAAGTTGCGACTATTAAAGGAGATGTAACAATTACAGTTGATGAAACTAAAACAGACGGTTCAGGTACTGGTACTGGTTTAACTGCTGCTGAAGTAAATGCTGTAACTTCTCTGATGTCTTATGTTGTTGGTAATGTAAAAATTACAACTGATGCTTCCCTTGACCTATCAAAATTAACATCAATCACTGGAGATTATACAGTTATTGGGCACGATGTTTCTGATGATGCTTTGACATCTGTTGGAGATGATGTTCATTTTGATCACGATGGTCCATATGTTTCAAAAATCGAAACTGCTGACAATATCTTTATAGTTGCGAAAGCTGCTGCTGCTGCCTCTGCTTCTGCTGGAACAGCTGCTAAAACAGGAACCACAAGTATTGATTTCCTTGCTTTAACAAAAGCTACTGGAGTTCAAACTGTTTCTTCAGCTGAAGCTGCTTCTCACACTTCGGGAGGAAGCTTAACTTATGGTTCATCAGAAGCTGATAAATCAATTACCGTAAATAAGGTTACTACTTCTGTAAAAATTGGCCAGGCTCCAGTAATTGCTGTAATTAGTGGTACAACTGCTGCTACAACTGCTCTTACAGCTGTAGAACTTCATTATGCTGCTGATTTGGGTGCTGCTGCCTCTGGGTTGAATCCTACTGGTGTTGCTGCTCTTGCTTCTCTTACCTTAACTGGTGTTGAAATTTCAACTGCAGTTGTAAAAGCTAAGCAAATTACAGGTGCTGTTTCAATTAATGTTCAGGCTGCTACTGCTACCTCTAACAGTGCCTCGATTGATTTGTCATCTGCTTTATCAACTGGTGCAATCACTTCGAATGCTAATTCTAATAACATTAGCTCACTTAAAACTGCTGCTGGAATTACTTTGACTGAGCAAACTACTTTCTCAGCTCCTGAGTTAACCACATCTACTGGTGCAATTTCGTTAACAGAGGCAACAACTTTTGTTGCTCCTAAGCTTTCTAGAGTTGGTACTTCTGCAACTGCTACAGTTGCTGGTGCTGATATTACAGCAGATAAAGTTGCCGGTGCAGTTTCTCTACCTGCCTTAACTAAAGCCGGATCAGTTTCAATGGTTCTTGCTACTTCTTTCTCTGCTCCTTTAGCTAAAATTTCTGCTATTGACATTGAGGAAGCTACTTCTCTTGTAACTACATCAATTGAATTAGGATCTTTAAGTACTTTCGCTTCTAGTCCTGCTGCTGGTACTCTTTCTGATGCTGGTACTCTAGATGTTTTAAGATTGAATGCGCAAGATGTTACTTTTGATCTTACTGCTTTAGTAGAAGCTACTGCAATCACTTATACAGGTAAGACTCTTGCTGCTGGTGTTGCTCCAATTAATGCAACTGTTAGTTCAGCTAACGTTAAATTGGCTTCTCTTACCTTAGGAGGTGATTTAGGTACAGTTTCTGTAAATACTGGTGCTGCATTGTATGCTGCTCGAGCTAGTACAGCCCTTGCATCTGTTGTTACATCTGGTAAGATTCGTAGTTTGACAGTTTCTAATAACTATGATCTTACAACTCTAACATTGGGTCATTCAGATAGCACTACATCTTCTACTGCTTCTATAATTGTCATTACTGATAATCATAATTTATCATCAGTAACTACTAATG
>Ga0181589_10002949_pt1 | contig 13440 bp, 11 predicted proteins | sample 071ome_25_FD_132444 | JGI IMG/M metagenome (GOLD analysis project Ga0181589, IMG submission 132444) | Coastal salt marsh microbial communities from the Groves Creek Marsh, Skidaway Island, Georgia - 071410BT metaG (megahit assembly) | ecosystem: Environmental > Aquatic > Marine > Intertidal...
AAACATCGCGAGGTTACCCATAGCGATGATCTGGAATTAATCGAGATTTGCTCGCCTGCCAGTTTTGAAACAGAGCTGACAGACGCGCCGGTTACAGAGTAAAGCTGGCCGGGGCAAGGCTGCAGACCAGCAAGCCTGCCATCGTGAAATTGAATATTCGCAAATGCTGGCGGTTTTTTAATAGCTGGCCAAACAGGCTGCCTGCATAAGCCCATAACAGGGTTGAGGTGATGGTCACAAACGCAAAAATCAGCGTGATAAAAGATGTTGCGATAAACAGGTTTTCTGCCTGGCTGGCATAGGTTGTAACAGAAGAGATGATAACTATAACCGCCTTTGGATTGATGGTCTGAAACATCATGGCTTGTGTAAAGCTGATTGGGCTACCGCTCGCCTCTACCCCTTCCGGGGGTGCGGCTGTGGCAATTTTATAGGCAAGAAAAAGCAGAAATAATAAAGAAAACCATCTGGCCGCTTCCATGACATTCGGCAGCGCAGCAAACAGGCTGGCCAGCCCGAAACAGGCCAGTAGCACCAGCAGTAAAAACCCTGTTGTTATCCCGAAAATATGAGGCAAGGTGCGGTTCAGACCAAAATTAGCCCCCGAAGCGGCCAGCATCAGATTATTTGGGCCAGGCGTAAAGGCCGCGATGGTGGCAAACAGGCTAAATCCAAGAATTGAGGCAATATCCATCGGCTTTTAAACGCTCACCCTTATATGGGACAGGGGCGCGCAAGCTTGCCTGAACACCACTCCCCTTTAAAATGCGAGACAAAAACTAACTGCTATAACGGACTTTTACAATACAGCTAATATTATGAGGCCATAAAAGGGTGCAAATTTCCTGTGCCAGCGTGGCCTTGGCAAGACTATCTGTTTGCAATCGATAGGCAGGTGCTGTGGCCGGCTTGTCTGGCTGGATATCCTGATCTGGTAAATCATGGGCAGTAATGCGCAGCTGATACGCGGCAAATAGCCTGGCAAAGCGTTTTTCCAGGCGGTTTTTTTGTTTTTCAGCTGTGGCAATATCGAGATAATCACCAAAGCTGACATAGATTTCAGCCCTTTGGTTCTCTCCTTCCGGCAGGACAGGCAGAGCCAAGCTGACCGGCAGGATAAGCGGCGTTGCCTGTTGCTGGGCAAGGCTTAATTCAGGGGCGCGTGGCACTGGCTTTTGTGGTGGGACGGCTTTTGGCTTCATCTCTGCCATAGATAGTTGCGTGGCTGGCTTTGCTACCGGGGCAGGGGTTGGTTTTTCACGGGCTGGCTTGGCTGGAGTGGAGAGGGCCGGAGAAGATTTAGCCGGTGAAGATTTGGCCGGAGAAGATTTAGCCGGTGAAGATTTAATGGGCGCTATCGTTTCTGTAATTTTGGGGTTTGTCGGCCGTTTAGGCGGCGCAACAGGGGCAGGGGCATTTTCTGCAGGCTTGGCAGAAGCGCGCGGCATATTGGCAGAAAAGCTAATCCCGCCACCAAGGGCAAGGGTAATGGTTTTATTCTCTGATAGGTCTGGCTGCGTGTCGTCTTGTGTATTTGATTGCGGTCTGCGGCTGGGTTGCGGGGCATCTGCTTTTTTTGTCACTGGTGCAGGCTTTGGCGCATTAGCCACAATTTGGCTTGCCTGCTCTTTCGGGGCTGTTTGCCGGGCAGGATTTGTCCCGGGCTGGACAGGGCTTGCCTTGGGCGCGATAAGATAGGCCAGTTCGGGGAATTTCTGGCGGATTTGCTCATCGCCCTGTTTAAACAGCATCGCACATTGTGTTTTAATCAGATTGGCGATTTTTTCCTGACCAAGGGCAAGGCTGTTTTGGGGGCGTTCTGATGGCTGGCCATCCGAACTCATCAAGGCTGCCAGTACCCAATCGCGGTAACCGGCAATAAAGGCCTCAATATCTTCAGCGGCAATCTTTTTATTAAATTCCAGCATCACCGCCTTGTGAATGACCGCTCCGGAAAATTTCCGGCGCTCCTGCCAGAGCCGGCCCATATCCGGATTCAGCACACTCTGGGCTTCCATCAGGGTAGAAAAGCTGGCACAAATCGCGCCCTGTTCGGCCAGATTTGCATAGTTTTTCCATGTTTTCAGGTCAATATTTGCCCGTGCGGATGCACCCCAAAGCGACATACCAGCAACCAGAAATATTAGTAACCATTTGTTTTTCATGGCAAAAAACCTATCAAAGCGCGTCAGCTTTAATCTAAAGCATCTGTTTTTTTGCAAGATTGATGCCTGTTTGGCGTTATGTTAGCTGAACTGCAAGGCATCTGCGGCTGCCCGAACCAGGGCGCGTGCTTTATTCTGGCATTCTTCAAATTCGGATTGCGGAACAGAATCATATACAATGCCTGCCCCGGCTTGGATATGCATCTTGTCGCCTTTTAGCACGGCCGTGCGAAGGGCGATACAGGTATCCATCTCGCCTGTTGCCGAAAGATAGCCAAGTGCCCCTGCATAAATGCCGCGCCTGTCCGGCTCCAGCTCGTCAATAATTTCCATTGCCCGAATTTTTGGTGCGCCCGATACCGTGCCAGCAGGAAATCCGGCAACCAGCGTATCCAGCATATCACATTCCGGCCGAATCCTGCCGCGCACTTCCGAAGCGATATGCATCACATGGCTGTAAAGCTCAATCTGGAAATTGGATACCACCCGAACAGAGCCGGGTTTGGATACCCGGCCAACATCATTTCGCCCCAAATCCAACAGCATCAGATGTTCAGAACGTTCCTTGATATCCGCCATCAGGTTTTGTGCATTGGCAGCATCTTCTGCTTCATTTGCCCCTCTCGGGCGGGTGCCGGCAATTGGCCGGATGGTCACTTCTTCATCACGCAACCGCACCAGAATTTCCGGACTAGAGCCAACGATTGCCAGATCGTCCAGCTTGAAGTGGAACAGGAAAGGCGAGGGGTTCAAACGGCGCAAACTGCGATAGAGCGCCAGAGAGGGCAGGTTGAAAGGAATCGTAAAACGCTGGGACAGAACCACCTGAAAAATATCGCCAGCACTGATATATTCCTTTGCGCGGTTCACCATCTCGAAAAATCGTTCTTTTGACAGATTGCTTTTCGGCTCTGGCAATTCAGATTGCGCCGGAAGAGAGACAGGAGAGGGTAAATCGCCTCGCAAACAGGCTTCTGTTTCATCCAGGGCAGTTTGCGCGGCCTTCCAGCCTTCTTCTGCTGCATCAAACGCATTTGCCCGAATTTGATAGGCAAGGGTGATGGTATCTTTCAAACGGTCAAAAATCGCTACCACAGAGGGGCGCATCATCGTGCTGTCATAAACATCCAGCTGATCAGGGTTATTGTCGGGCAGTTTTTCCATATGCCGGATCATGTCATATCCCAGATAGCCAAACAGCCCGGCTGCCATTGGCGGCAAGGGGGCGGTATTGGGCATGGCGCTTTCTTGCAAAAGCGTACGCAGGCTATCCAGCGGATTGACATCGCCTTGCCGGATAAACGCCTCAGGGGCATTTTCTGGCTGGCGATTGATAAAGACATCACGTCCACGCGAACGCCAAATCAAATCCGGCTTTATCCCGATAACCGAAAAACGGCCGCGTACTTCCCCTCCTTCTACTGATTCCAGCAAGCAATGATGGGTCTGGCCTTCTGCCAGTTTCAGCATTGCGCCCACAGCTGTCTGGGTATCGGCAACAAAGCTGCGATAGATGATTTGGTTCTGCTGGTCTGCAAATAGCTGAGTGCATCTTTGCAAATCATTATGGGCAAGCACTAAATCGGGGCTGGTCATGGATATTTTTATCCCTTTAAAAGGGGGGTAGCGCCCCCTGATTAGCGCGATGTCTGGCCAATCAAAAGCTGTTCTACCCCTGCTGTGTTGATCTCCAGCGCATGGGTTTCTGACAAGGTGATAATCAGCGCAGAGGTTAAGTCATTCTGCACCAGATTATCGAGTGTAGCCGATATTTGTGCCTGAAGCGTATCACGGGCTTCACTATCGGCAGTCAAAATTTCATCAGTTTGCACCAGAATAACTGCCTCGCCTGTCTCTACTAATACCGCTTCCCCCTTATTTTGGGCAAAGGCGGCATCGGCGATCAGGCTGGCCGCTTCATTATCCAGACCCGCGCCTGTACGGCTAAATGCCGGGGTAGGGGAGATATTTGCCAATGTTGTCTGGACATTTTGCAAGCCATTATCGGCGGCCGCTTTTGCCGTGGCCAGGGCTTGTATCTTTGTCCAGTCAGCAATCAGGCGGGCGCGCACCTCTTCTATGCCGCGCGGACGTGCCAGCTTTTCCTCTATAGGCTGCAGCACAAAAAAGCTGTCCTCTGCACTGGCGATAACCTGGCTAATTTCTTCTGTCTCCAGCTGCCAGCCCTGTGCCAGAAATTGGCTGTCACTGGCCAGATCAGCAAAAGCATCTTCCATCAAATTGCCATCAATATCCCGGCCATTTGCATCTATATCTGTAATAATATTTACCGATAAATTTATGCTGGCGGCTGCTTCGGCCAATGTTGCGCCTGTGCCAAGCATATCTTCCAGCTGATTGACCAGGTCATAGACAAGGTCTATGGCTTTTTCATTGCGCAAGGTTTCTTCTATCTGCGGGCGGACATCGCCAAGGGTTAATTCTTCGCCTGGCTGAATTTCTTCTACCAGCAATAAATGATAGCCAAAGACAGAGGCAACAGGCCGGTTGATGCTGTCTTTATCAGCATTAAAAGCTGTATTGGCCAGCTCGCCATCCAGATCCTCTTTTGTCACCAGCCCCAGATTGGTGTCATCCTCATTCCAGCCAAGTGTGGCCTGGGCAACCTCTGCAAAGCTCTTGCCGGATTGCAGCTGGTCATAGGCGGCATTGGCCGCTGCTTCTTCGCCAAAAACCATTTGCCGGATTTGCCGGCGCTCAGGCGTGATGAATTCATTCCGGCGCAGATCAAAGGCTTGTGAAACCTCATCTTCTGACAGGCTGACCTGATCCATCACCTGTTCGGGGCTGACCAGAACCACCTTGAAGCTGCGCAAATCAGGCGCATCATAGCCTGTTTTCACCGTTTCATAAAAACTGGCCAGTTCAGCTTCGGAAGGCGGAGTAATTTTTTCCGGCTGAGCGGGATAGATTTTCAGCCGGGCAATGCGTTGTTCCAGCTGATGCTCGGCAATAATCTGCGCCAGATGATTGCCACCCTTTGCCCCGCCAGCAATCGCAGCTTCGATTTGTTCCTGCATCAGGATGAAATTTAAACGGCGCAGATAATCTTCTTCTGACAAGCCAGATTGCGCGAGTGTTTGTACAAACCGGCCTTGCGAGAATTGACCGACCTCGTCTTTAAAGGCTTGTGTATTGGCAATTGCGCGGCGCTGCATCTCTCTGGTAGCGGTTACGCCCAGCTTGTCGGCTTCGGCGGCAAACAGGGTGCGACGTGCCAATGCGCCCATTACTTCATTTAACAAACCTGCCTCGATAGCTTCGCCGGCTGATAAATTCAGCCCCAGCCCGCGGCGCGAACGCTCAAATTCGGTGGCGGCTTCTGCCAAAGGCACAGACCGTTCGGATGCTTCGATTGCTTTATTGCCCGAAGAAAACAGGCCGGTAGAGACATCGCCAATCCCCCAAAGCGCAAACCCCCCTGCCAAAAATAGCAGGAAAAATTTCATTACCGGCTTTTTTGCCCCTTCACGCATTGAACGTAGCATATCTTATCCCTTATGACATGGTCTGTTGAACAATCTGATAATCCGTCTATCATCAAATTTGTTCCATTGTTCGAAAATCAGCCACACTATAGAGAATAGAACAGGCGAACTGCAAATCAAAAACGAAGAAAAAGCGGGATATTTTATGATTATTGCCGGGAATTGGAAAATGAACCCAAATCATGCGGCTGCCATTGCCTTGCTAGAGGCATTTGCAGCGCAAAAGGATATATTTCAAAAAGGCTGTCAGGCTGTGTGTTTTCCCCCGGCATCCTATCACGCAATCGCCGCACAAAAACTGGCAGGCTCGGATATGGAATGGGGCGCGCAAACTTGCCATCAGGAACTGGCTGGTGCCTATACAGGCGAGATATCGCCGCAGATGATAGCAGATATGGGCGGCAGATGGGTGATAATTGGCCATTCCGAGCGACGGCAATATTTTGGTGAGACAGATAGTCTGATTACGGAAAAAATCGATGCCGCGCTGGCAGCTGGCTTGCGGCCTGTCTTGTGTGTGGGCGAGCCAGAAGAAGTGCGCCAGATGGGGGGGCAGGATGATTTTGTGCAAGGCCAGATGTCAGCCGGTCTTAAAAATATTGCAAACATGGCTCTGTCAGATCAGAAATCAGCCCTTGGCCAGCTTGTCATTGCCTATGAGCCGGTCTGGGCAATTGGTACAGGCAAGGTGGCCAGCTTGCAAAATATCGCTGAGATGCATCAGGGGCTTTGCGATAAATTAATCGCTCTGTTTGGCAGCGCCCTGCCAAAAAAAAATGTGCCAATTTTATATGGCGGGTCGGTAAACAGGGATAATGCCTCAGAAATTCTGGCAATAGACCATGTGTCTGGTGCGCTGGTGGGCGGGGCATCGCTGGAAGCGGAGGGATTTTTGGCCATTTATCGGGCGGCAACAGAAAATCACGCCAATTAGCAAATGATTGCATTTTTTTCTTTACCAGCAGGGGCGCAATTTGCTAGTTAAAGCCATCTGGTCGCAAGGCTGGGTCAATCTTTAAATTTCAAACAGACGATAGCGTTATGACAACCATCTTGCTGACGATACATATTATTATAGCTGTTGCCTTGGTCGGGACAGTGTTATTGCAGCGCAATGAAGGCGGGGGTCTTGGCATTGGTGGCTCGGCTGGCGGCGGCTTTATGACAGCCAGAGGCACGGCTAATTTGCTGACCAGAACAACCGCTATCCTTGCCGCGCTGTTTTTTGCGACCTCTATCGGTCTGGCTATTATTGCTGGTGCGGGCAGCAAACCTACCTCTATCGTGGATGAGGTGTTAAGCACAACACCAGCGCCTGTGACTGCGCCTTCTGGCCCAGCTGTCCCAACAGGGAATTAGAAATTTTCATGTCGATGCTGTTCTGCCCCCACACCGACCAACGTTTTGAGGGGTAGCGGTGACTCGTTTTATCTTTATTACTGGTGGGGTTGTGTCGTCTCTTGGCAAAGGGCTGGGGTCTGCTGCGCTCGGGGCGTTGCTACAGGCGCGCGGCTATAAGGTGCGTCTTCGCAAGCTTGACCCCTATTTAAATGTCGATCCCGGTACCATGTCACCGACCCAGCATGGTGAGGTTTTTGTCACTGATGACGGGGCAGAAACCGACCTTGACCTCGGCCATTATGAGCGTTTTACCGCCGTTCATACCCGCAAAACAGATAATGTGACCACGGGACGAATTTATTCTGATGTGCTGGCAAGAGAGCGGCGCGGCGATTATTTAGGCGCTACCATTCAGGTAATTCCCCATGTTACCGATGCAATCAAGGCGTTTGTTACCAATGATTTGGATGATGAAGATTTCGTTTTATGCGAGATTGGCGGCACGGTCGGGGATATTGAATCACTGCCTTTTCTGGAAGCTATTCGCCAATTGGGGAACGAGATGGGCCGCGATAAGACCTGTTTTGTTCATGTTACCCTGATCCCCTTCATCAAGGCAGCAGGCGAGCTGAAAACAAAACCCACCCAGCATTCGGTCAAGGAATTGCAGTCAGTGGGTATCCAGCCTGATATTTTGCTGTGTCGTACCGAGCATGAGCTGCCAAAGGAACAGCGCGATAAAATCGGCCTGTTCTGTAATGTGCGCCCCGAGGCGGTGATATTGGCAGAAGATGTCAATAATATCTATGAAGTGCCGCTGGCCTATCATGAACAGGGGCTGGATAGCCAGGTCTGCACTCATTTCGGCTTGCAAGGCAAGGCCCCTGATTTAAGCGCATGGCGCGATATTGCCCATAATGTTTCCAATCCCGAAGGCGAGGTCACCATTGCGATTGTGGGCAAATATACCTCGCTGCAGGATAGCTATAAATCGCTTGGCGAGGCGCTGGCACATGGCGGCATTGCCAACCGGGTAAAGGTCAATATCAAATGGCTGGATTCCGAACTTTTTGAAGTGGCAGATAAAAAAAGCTATCTGCATCATCTGGATAATGTGTCTGCTATTCTGGTGCCGGGCGGGTTTGGCCAGCGCGGCTCGGAAGGCAAGATAGAGGCTATCCGTTTTGCGCGCGAGCAAAAGTTGCCTTATTTTGGCATTTGTTTTGGTATGCAAATGGCGGTACTGGAAACAGCGCGCTCTCTGGCCGGGTTAAGTGCTGCCAGCTCTACCGAATTTGGCCCTTCTTCCGAACCGGTTGTTGGATTAATGACCGAATGGGTGTCTGGTAATGAGGTCAAAACCCGTTCCGATGACGATGATTTGGGCGGGACGATGCGATTGGGTGCCTATCCCTGTACATTGGCAGAAGGATCGCTTGCGAAATCCCTTTATGGCGAGGAACATATTGAAGAGCGGCATCGTCACCGCTATGAGGTGAATATCGCCTATCGCGAAAAGCTGGAAGCTGCCGGATTGAAAATGTCCGGCCTGTCACCGGACGGGTTGTTGCCAGAGATTGTCGAGCGCGAAGATCATCCATGGTTTGTTGCAGTGCAGTTCCATCCGGAATTGAAATCAAAGCCATTTAGCCCGCACCCGCTTTTTGTCGGGTTTGTGGCCGCTGCCAGAGAAAAATCACGCCTTGTCTAAAGACAGGTTATCGCGTTAGATAAACGCCTATCGAATCCTGTCGGATATCATCCTATTGGGGGGGGCATGAATATGGAAGATGTTACCATCAGAAAGGTTGTAGCCGGGGCAGATGCGCCCTTGTTGCTAATCGCCGGCCCCTGCCAGATTGAGGGGCGCGATCATGCGTTGATGCACGCCGAAAAACTGGCGCAAGCCGCCATGCAAGCCGGATTTGGCTTTGTGTATAAATCCTCTTTTGACAAGGCCAATCGAACCTCGCTTGGCGCCCAGCGCGGGGTTGGGCTGGATGAGGGGCTGGAAATTTTAGGCGCGGTGCGCGATTCTATTGGCTGTCCCGTTCTGACAGACGTGCATTTGCCAGAACAATGCGCGATGGTTGCAGAGGCGGTGGATATCCTGCAAATCCCTGCCTTTTTATGCCGGCAGACAGATTTGCTGATCGCCGCTGCCAAAACAAAGGCGGCGGTAAATATCAAAAAAGGTCAGTTTCTTGCACCATGGGATATGCGCCATGTTGCAGAAAAGGTTGCCCAATCTGGTAATAAGCGGATTTTACTAACCGAACGCGGAACCAGCTTTGGCTATAATACGCTTGTCTCGGATATGCGCGCCTTGCCACAGCTGGCCGATATCGGCTTTCCGGTGATTTTTGATGCTACCCATTCTGTTCAACAGCCAGGCGGGCTGGGCGGGGCATCTGGTGGCCAGCGCGAATTTGTGCCGGTTCTGGCCAGAGCGGCTGTAGCGGTTGGTGTACAGGGGCTGTTTATGGAAAGCCACATCGACCCGGATAATGCCCCGTCAGATGGGCCAAATATGATCCCGCTGAATGAAATGCCTGCGCTTTTAACCTCCCTTGCCAGAATTGCTGACGCCAGCAAAGGCTAGATAGTCTTTAAAAAAGAGGAAAATATGTCTGAAATTATCGATATTCATGCCCGTCAAATTCTGGATAGCCGTGGTAATCCAACCGTAGAGGTGGATGTTATTCTCGAAGATGGTAGTGCTGGACGTGCAGCTGTGCCTTCCGGGGCGTCCACCGGCGCCTATGAAGCGGTTGAGCTGCGCGATGGGGATAATGGCCAATATGGCGGCAAGGGGGTGATGGGCGCGGTCTCTGCTGTTAATACCGAGATTTTTGATGCGCTTTCCGGGGCAGATGCGCTGGATCAAAAACAAATTGATGCAGATTTAATCACGCTGGATGGGACAGAAAACAAATCCAGGCTGGGGGCAAATGCAATACTGGGCGTTAGCCTGGCAACGGCCAGAGCCGCTGCCATGTCGTGCCAACTGCCCTTGTGGCGGTATCTGGGCGGGGTGCACGCCTATCTTCTGCCGACCCCGATGATGAATATCCTAAATGGCGGGGCGCACGCCGATAATGCGCTGGATGTTCAGGAATTTATGGTTATGCCGGTAGGGGCAGGCAGCTTTAGCGATGGTTTACGAATGGGGGCAGAGATTTTTCATGCCCTGAAATCCGGCTTGGGCAAAAAGGGTCTTTCGGTTGCGGTAGGCGATGAGGGCGGCTTTGCCCCGGCCATTAACAGCACCAAAGAGGCCGCAGATGCCGTCGCAGAGGCAGTAGAGGCAGCTGGCTATGGGCTGGGGCGTGATGTGGTCATCGCGCTGGATGCGGCGGCGAGCGAATTTTATCAGGATGGTAAATATCATCTGCAAGGCGAGGGACGCGCCCTGAGTAGCGAGGAAATGGTTGCGATGTGGCAATCTCTGGCAGATGACTATCCAATTGTCTCTATCGAAGACCCGCTTTCAGAAGATGACTGGCAAGGCTTTACAGCACTGACAACCGCAATCGGCGATAGGGTGCAAATTGTCGGGGATGACCTATATGTTACCAACCCGGTGCGCTTGCAGCGCGGCATTGCAGAAAAGGCCGGCAATGCGATTTTGATTAAAGTAAACCAGATTGGCACATTATCGGAAACTATGGACGCGATTTATCAGGCCAAACAGGCAGGCTTCGGGGTGATTATCTCGCACCGTTCCGGCGAGACAGAAGATAGCTTTATCGCTGATTTGTCTGTAGCAACCAATGCTGGCCAGATAAAAACCGGCTCGCTTTCCCGTTCTGACAGGCTGGCCAAATATAACCAGCTCTTGCGTATAGAAGAAGAGCTGGGGCCAATGGCTGTTTATGCTGGCAATTTGTTTGCCTGAGGGTAGCCGGCCAGCTTTAGGCTGACAAAATATATTAAAAAAACCTTAATGAATCCGGCGATTCGCTTTTTACTTGACCTCGTGATTCGGATTTGATTCACTGACCTTATTATCGGCTAATTTTGGCCGTCAACACGCTTTAAGGTAGGCTGGATATGCAGGCATTTATGCGTCGCCCTTTTTCCTGTGCGGGCAGTTTTTTGCTGATCGGAACCCTCATTGTATTTTTCGGATTTCATACCATTGCCGGAGAGCGCGGCTTGCTTGCGCGAAGTGGCCTTGACCGTGAGATATTGACGGCACAGGAAGAGCTGGCCTTGCTGAACAAGCAAAATAATCTGATGGAAAGCCGCATTCGGCTGCTTCGAGCAGGGGCGATAGATGCTGATATGTTGGCCGAGACAGCGCGCGCCCAATTAGGGCTTTATTCGGAAAATGATGTCATAATTTCAATTGATATGGATAAATTGAAATTTTAATATAAAGCTAGTGTTAACCAAAATTCAGTTTATTCAAAAAATAAACAATAAAATCAAAATAATAAAATTGTTGCAAAAATAAAAAATCTTGTGCCATCCTATCTGTCAAATGGGGAAACGCCCCATATGTTCAGATAGAGGAAGGCAAGATGGCTGGCAAAGTAGCTGAGAGCAAAAAGTCCGAACGCAAACGCGGACGCCCCCCGAAATCCATTATCAATGACAAACCGTCTGCCGAAGCGATGCTGGAAATGTATCGCCAGATGGTACTGATCCGCCGCTTTGAAGAAAAGGCAGGCCAGCTTTATGGTATGGGGCAAATTGGCGGTTTTTGCCATCTCTATATTGGCCAGGAAGCGGTCGTGGTCGGGATGCAATCAGTTGCCCGGCCGGAAGATTCGGTTGTCACCTCTTATCGCGATCATGGTCATATGCTGGCCTGTGATATGGATGCCGGCGGCGTGATGGCCGAGCTGACAGGCCGCAAGGATGGCTATTCGCGCGGCAAGGGCGGCTCGATGCATATGTTTAGCCGCGAGAAAAATTTCTTTGGCGGGCACGGGATAGTGGCGGCGCAAGTTCCGATTGGGGCTGGTCTGGCCTTTGCCCATAAATTCAAGGGCGATGGCGGGGTGAATATGGCCTATCTGGGCGATGGTGCCGCCAATCAGGGACAGGTCTATGAAACCTTTAATATGGCCGCCTTATGGAGCTTGCCGGTCATCTTTGTGATTGAAAATAATCAATATGGAATGGGGACATCTGTTTCCCGCGCCGCCGCCGGCCAGGAGCTGGCCGATAGAGGCAAAGCCTATGGCATTCCGGGCATACAGGTGGACGGGATGGATGTTTTGGCGGTGCGTTCTGCTGCTGAAGAAGCCCTTGCCCACTGCCGTGCTGGCAAAGGGCCTTATATTCTGGAAATGAAAACCTATCGCTATCGCGGACATTCCATGTCTGACCCGGCCAAATATCGTACCCGCGAAGAAGTGGATGCAATGCGCAAGCAACATGACCCCATCGAACAATTGCGTGATGTGTTGCTGCGTGAGGGCGCAGAAGAGGCACAATTAAAAGAGCTGGATCAACAGGTAAAGAAAATTGTTGGGGATGCAGCTGATTTTGCGCTGGCCAGCCCCGAGCCGGATGCCAGCGAACTTTACACAGATATTATTGTCGCCTGAAAAAGCGGACAGCAGGAGAAATTAGAATATGGCTATTGAAATTAAAATGCCCGCTTTATCGCCTACCATGACCGAAGGCCGGTTATCACGCTGGCTGGTGGGGACAGGCGATAAGGTCGCATCGGGCGATGTGATTGCAGAAATTGAAACCGATAAGGCCACGATGGAAGTGGAAGCCATTGATGAAGGCACAATCGGGGCTATTCATGTCAATGAGGGCACAGATGGTGTGGCAGTTGGCGCGGTTATCGCAACATTGCTTGAAGAGGGCGAAACAGAAGTGCCCGCCCCGTCAACAGCAGCTGTTGTTGGCGAGGCGGCAATCGAAACAGCCTCTGTGCCGCCAGCAGAATCCGCAACAGAAGCTGTATCTGGGCCTGTATCTGGGCCTGTTCCGGCCACTGTAGCTGCCCCTGCTGCTGCCCCTGTGGGCGCAAATCCGGACTGGCAGGGGCCAACGCGCACCATGACGGTTAGAGAAGCCTTGCGCGATGCGATGGCCGAGGAAATGCGCCGGGATGAGCGGATTTTTGTAATGGGTGAGGAAGTTGCAGAATATCAAGGCGCTTATAAAGTTACACAAGGGCTGCTGGAAGAATTTTCAGCAAAACGGGTCATTGATACCCCCATTACCGAACATGGTTTTGCCGGTTTGGGTGTCGGGGCTGCCTTTGGGGACTTGCGGCCTATTATCGAATTTATGACCTTTAATTTTTCGATGCAGGCGATTGATCATATCATCAATTCCGCAGCAAAAACCCTGTATATGTCCGGCGGTCAGATGGGCTGTCCGATTGTGTTTAGAGGGCCAAATGGCGCGGCAAGCCGGGTGGCGGCTCAGCATTCACAATGCTATGCCAGCTG
>Ga0181589_10002963_pt1 | contig 13420 bp, 8 predicted proteins | sample 071ome_25_FD_132444 | JGI IMG/M metagenome (GOLD analysis project Ga0181589, IMG submission 132444) | Coastal salt marsh microbial communities from the Groves Creek Marsh, Skidaway Island, Georgia - 071410BT metaG (megahit assembly) | ecosystem: Environmental > Aquatic > Marine > Intertidal zone...
GGTGTTGAAGTAAGCATGATCACCCATTGGAATACGGTCGACTTGTGGATGGGCATTTCGGCGCTGCAGATCGCACGCTACGGAATCATGGCCCTGATCGCCTGGTCTCTGGCTTATGGCCTGTTTGCCTCCAGATGGTTTCACCGGAAAATCATTCAGCGCTGGCCCGATCGTTGGGACGTGCTCCGGGAAATCGGTTACAGCCTCTCCAGCGCATGCATCTTTGGGCTCGTTGGAGCCCTGACCCTGCAGGCCGCACGCAAGGGATGGATGCGGATGTATTTTGACCTCACCCAATACAGCTGGAGCTGGTTCATCACCAGTATTCTGCTCACGATCCTGCTGCACGATACCTATTTTTATTGGACGCATCGCTGGATGCACCGACCGGGCATTTTCAAATGGATGCATCGTATTCATCATCAATCCAACAATCCCAGTCCATGGGCTGCCTTTGCCTTCGGTCCATGGGAGGCTTTGGTTCAGGCAGGGATTTTCCCACTCACCGCTGCACTCATACCAATTCATCCGCTTGCCTTTGGTGCCTTCATGAGCTGGCAGCTGCTCAACAACATCCTGGGACATGCCGGCTTTGAAATTTATCCCAACTGGCTCGTCAAAAGCCCGTTCCGATGGGTTTTCAACACACCCACCAACCATGTCATGCACCATGAAAAAACTCATGGTAATTATGGCATTTATTTCAACTTTTGGGATCGCTGGATGGGGACCAACCACAAGGATTATGACCATCGGCTGGAGGAATTGACCCAGAGACACCAAAGAGCCTGAGCGACTGTCACATTCCCGGGTAAGGAGCCCCCTGTTGTTTTAGCCTCAGTCAGCCCCTGAGGCAGGGGGTCCCTGCACCGGGTTTGAAATCAGGGACGCCTGGAGAAGTGACTTGGAATAATGCATGGGTTCCCCGCGAAAAACCACCAGACAATCCTCGCAGCACAGGCGAACCAACAAGCCCTGATGATTGTAATCAAGTGGTTGCCCCAAGGCATCCAGGGGTTTGCCATCCACCAGGCATATCTGAAGCGGGTATTGCTCTTTTTGCTGACGTAAGGCCTCATCGTAAGAGTGGTTCACGGCAGGTATCACACGCTCGGCCGGCTCGCGGTCTCCACGCCATCCTCCACCACCCCTGCCTCGCCCCTGCCATGAGCGGCCTCGTTGCTCCCACTCCTGACGCACAAAAAGGAAGGCTATCACCAGGCAAGCCGTTCCATAGAGGAGCACCCTGCCCACGATGGCCCAGATCCAACCGAGGACGCGACGCAACGACATACTACACCTCCTTGACGGTGCCCCAGTGGACATCCAGACGTTTGGTCAAAAACAGACGGACGGCCCGCACAAGGGCCTTCGTCTCCTTGGCCTGTCCGGCAGCCACCACGTCCTTGAGGGTCATTTTTGGCGTAATGGCAAAGGATTCCTGAGCAATGATGGGGCCTTCATCCAGGTGCATGTTGACAAAATGAGCCGTCACCCCGGCCACCTTGACTCCGTGTTCATAGGCTTGGCGATAGGCATTGGGTCCGGGAAAGCTTGGCAATAGCGAAGGGTGGATGTTGATGATCCGATTTTTGAAATGCCAGACAAAGGTTGGAGAGAGAATTTTCATAAACCGCGCCAGCACAATGAAATCGACCTGGTAGGACTCCATCCACTCCAGAGTCTTTTTTTCAGCCTGTTGGCGCTGGCTCCAATCCACATGACGAAAGGGAACCTGATGCTTGCGGGCAATCTTCTGAAGCGATTTGTGGTTGGAAATCATCACCACGGGGTCTGCTTTGAGCGTGCGTTTGGCGACCGCCTCAAGTAATCCCTCGGGGGCATGGGGCTCAAGGGAGGCAAAAAGGGCCATGCGCTGGCGGCCGTGGGATGGGTTGAAGTTCACCTTGATTTCCATCCCCAGGGCATCGGCAAGGTCTTTGAGATCGGCCTGGATCCACTTCGGATTCCATCGACTGGCAGGCCAGGACGCCTGAAGGGTCATGCTGAATTGCCCTCGAGTCACCTGCTCCTCCAGGGCGAGGATGTTGGCACCTTGGACAAACAGGCAATGGGTTACCTTCGCAACCACACCACTTTTGTCTCGGCCAATCACCGTGATGGTTCCCACTCTCAATGAAGACATATTACATGATTTGAGCCTGCAAAACCAATGCATGGCAAGTTCTTTGCTCGAAGAAGGGCATGCTAAAAATCAATTCTTTTGACCTGCATCGCAACTTTTTTTATGTTCCGGCGTTTGTAGGGGCATAAAGAACTCCATGGCTGCGCCATTTTTATCGATAAAAACCATCCTCCAAGAGGCGGAATTGGTCTCTCAGGATCAGTTCGAGACTTGGACACAGCAATGGAGAACTGCCGTTGAAGGGGGCTCAGAGGATACCATGCTGGAATTTTTCTCCCGCGAGAAAGGTGTCACCGATGAGCAATTCCTCAAGCAGCTCGCCGATGCCCTGAAGTGGCCCTTTGTGGATCTACAAAGCCTTAGCATCGCCTCCGAAATCCGGTCACGTATTTCGACCAAAGTCGCTTTTCAATATGGCATCATGCCTGCCTTCGAGGAAGATGGCGTGCTGCTGATTGCCGTCAGCAACCCCTTCACCGCCGGTATGCTCAATGCGGTTCAATACGAGGCATCAGGCCCTGTTCGCTACGGTCTGGCAACGGCGGTAGAAATCGACAAGGCTCTCAAAAAATACTACGGAGTCGGCGCGGAGACCCTGGATGAGCTTGAAGAGGATGAGCCCATCGAACTTGTCGTCAGCGAAGACAAGGAAATTACCGAGGGGGATCAGGAGGCCAGTGTGATCAAGTTCATGAACCAGATCATCTGGGAAGCCTTTCAGGATCGCGCCACAGACATCCATTTTGAACCAGCCGAGGATGAGTTGCGCATTCGTTATCGAGTCGACGGCATCCTCCATCAGGCGCCGATGCCCCCACAGCTCAAACGCTTTCAATCGGCCCTCATCTCCCGTGTCAAGGTCATGTCTGGTATGGACATCGCCGAGAAACGTTTACCTCAGGATGGACGCATCAACGTTCGCATCAAGGGTGAAGAAATCGATATCCGCGTGTCCACCGTCCCAACGGTCTATGGCGAAAGCGTCAGTCTGCGATTGCTGACTCGCGGTAAAATCTTCCTCAGCCTTGATAAACTGGGCTTTGACCCTGCTCATGAAGCCGTTCTGCGCGAATTGATCGTCAAGCCTCATGGGATCGTTTTGGTCACTGGCCCCACCGGCTCCGGAAAATCCACCTCTCTTTATGCCTTTCTGAGTACTATCAACTCGGTCACCAAACGAATCATTACCATTGAGGATCCGGTGGAATACGAGCTCAAGGGGATCAATCAGATTCCGGTGAAATCGGATATCGGCCTGACCTTTGCCATGGGTCTGCGTCATATCCTCCGACAAGATCCCAACGTGGTCATGGTTGGGGAAATCCGTGACCTGGAAACAGCTGAAATTGCCATACGCGCTGCCCTTACGGGGCATTTGGTTTTCAGCACTCTCCATACAAATGATGCGCCCAGCGCCTTTACCCGATTGATTGATATGGGGATCGAGCCGTTTCTGGTCGCTTCCTCGGTGGAGGCAGTCATGGCCCAGCGCCTTGTGCGTACCATTTGCAAGCATTGCAAAACCGAGCAAAAGGTCGACGAAGATTATTTGAGGAAAATCGGTTTTCCGGAGGAAGATATCGGTCGCACAACCTTCTATTACGGCGCAGGTTGCGAGGTGTGTCATCAGTTGGGCTATCAAGGCCGACTGGCCATCTATGAACTGCTCGTGCTTACCGAGTCGCTGAGGCCACTGATCCTGAATCGATCCGCCGCTTCGACCATTGCCCAGAAGGCCATGGAACAGGGCATGCGGACTCTCCGAATGGATGGTTGGGAAAAAGTCAAAAACGGCATCACGACCATCGAAGAGGTGCTTCGAGTGACTCAGTCCGAGGAACACATGGAATTGCTTGCAGATTGAGTTTGAACCATGGCCACAGGCAAAAAGAAAAAGAAGCCAAAGCTGCAGAAATGGAATGATTGCAATCTCATTCAATTTCGAGAAAGCGAGGCACGCCTATGGCATTTTGCCGTTTCTGAAAAACAGGTTGCTCAAAAGTCCCAGCTCACACACTCGGAATCCACTCCCCTTCCCCAGGCGCAGGTCGAACAAGCTTGGCGCCAATTCTTCAAGAAACGACTAAACCTCTCGTGGATTCCATCCGAGCACCTTTATTTGCGCGTCATTGAAATGCCCGCCTGCGAAGACAGGGAGGAAACCAGGCAGATGCTTGAATTCCAGCTGGAAAAAATCAGTCCTGTCCCCGTCCATCAAATTGTCTGGTCTTTTCAAAGTCTACCCTGCCCTGACCCTGAACAGCAGAGCTTGCTGCTCGTGTTGGCCGAACGCAGTGCCGTAGATGGCGTACTGAGCCAATTGGAAAGCATCGGTTACCAGACAGATCAAATCACTTTCTCCGGACTGCAGGGTTTGGTTGGCTTTGAGCCCCCATCCGACTGCGTCCGTATTTCCTGGGAACCGAGGGATGAACATTCTGCGGATTGTCTCATTTCCTGGCACATCGATGGATGGACCAAGGATGCAGGCCTGGTGCATGTCCCAATGGACGAACGAGGCGCTCAGGCACTGGTCAATCACCTGAACAACGCAGCGTGGTCCGGCGAATTGGAGGGCTGGCTCAAGCAGGCACCTGAGGTCAGGTTTGAAGGCCCTGAAGAAGAGCCCGGCTCGTGGATCGAGGCCACCAAGAAATGGTCCAGCCTCGGCGTCGAACATGAGGATGCCCCACATTCCGAAGTCCGGGCCCATCAATGCGCCGAGCGATCAGTACGCGGAAAGTCGACGGTGAACCTCATGCCGGAGGACGTTCATCGGGGATATCGTCAGAGCTATGTGGACGGTCTTTGGTGGAGCAGCCTCAAAGGGGTTGGGCTTATTTACATTTTTGCCGTTGGCATCTACTTCGCTGCCATGGAGTGGAGGAAGACCGAAAACCTGGACCTGCAGGTTGCCATGAGAAGCCGCGCCAACGCCTTTACCAACACCATGGCACTGCAGGCAAAAGTCAACATCCTCCAGGAGCAAGTGGATTTGAAATACTCAGCTCTGGACTCACTGAGAATGATTTCGGAACTCATGCCCGATGGGATGTCCCTCCTTTCGTTCAATTTTCGCCAAGGTAAGATTGTCACCTTGAGGGGCAATGTGCCTACCGACCAGACCGCAAAAGTGACCGATTATCACGAATCACTGATCGGGGCCCAGGTCGATGGAAAGCCTCTTTTTGAGAGTGTCAGCGATCCGACCATCAGTGCTACCGGAACATCGCGACGCAACCCCGTTCAAAGCTCCACCTGGAGTTTCAACTGCGAGCTCAGACGCTCAGGATTTGAATAATGCAGTCCTTTTTTGACAGTTTATCGAGTTCGGAAAGACGCCTGGTAGTGGGTGTTGGTTTCATCATCTTTCTCATTCTCAACATGGTGTTTGTCTGGCCAAGGTTCAAGGATTGGGGAGAACTGGGCAGCCGGATGGATCAGGCAAAGCAAAAGATCGCCGGCTACAATCGGCTGATCAATCGGGCCACCGAATTCAAGGGTAAGCTGATTGAATTGGAGGGCATTGGCTCCAATGTTCCCAGTGAATCCCAAGCCAACGAATTGATTCGAATGATTCAGGACCAGGCACGCAAGAGTCAATTACCCACACCCAACATCAGTCCTGTGCGACTTTCCAATGAGCGGAGTACCAATAATGTTTTCTTTGATCAAAAGGCCTACCGACTCACCGTCACCACGGAGGATATGAACCTGGTCGACTTTCTGGTGGCCATTGGCAGTGGCGATTCCATGATTCGAGTCCACGATCTGGATCTCAAACCCAAGCCCCCTCAAAATTCTCAATTGATTTGCAACATGACCCTGGTGGCCAATTATCAAAAGCAACCATCAGAAGAATAAGGTGTTTCAAATGTTAGACATCGAAAAAACATTTCCTGACAATCATCCCACATCCAGCTCAAGTCACTTCCATGACCACCCTCAGCCGACCTTGCCGTCCATCCATTCAGCCATGAATCCTACCATCTCATCACTCAAACCGAAACACCAACTGGGCATGCGAAGCGCCTGTTTGGTATGGGCCATTCTGGCTCTCATGGGGAGTTTCACCCTTTCGATACAGGCTCAAACGCCTCAGGAACTGGATGCGCAATTCCAAGCTCTGGTGCAGCGCGCCATGGCGGGCTCACAAGCAGAGGCAGCATCATTCCGCCCCCTGGCTGAGTCATTGGAGAATGCTGATGAGATATCAGAGGTGAATGACCAGGACTCCACAGCTCCGGATACGGCAACCCAACAAAACCCTTCCAACACTGCCCAAACGACGCCGGCGCTGAGTGGACCTCGCCCCTTGTCTACCCTTTCCTCCACCAACCGCGCCATCAATCTGCCCTCTCTGAGTCGAAGCAGTTCCACCAACGCTTCACCTGCAGCGGGAAGTTCGAACCTGAGCAATGATCCGGCGGCCTTGCCAAGCAACACAGTCAGCGGGAACGACGATGCAGGCAACAACACCATCGCAAGCCCCGGCTCTCAGAACGGAATTCCGGATGTGGCAGGTCTTCTGGCAGCAGCGGCAGGGGGTGTGGATGCAGCTGCTGAAGGAGAGGAAGCCGAAGACAATCTGCATTCCTTTAATTTTCCTGCCATGCCGTTTGAACCCATTTTCTCCATTTACAGTGAACTCACTGGAAAAATGGTGCTTTACTCGCCAGAGCTGACGGGAACGGTCAATCTCGTCACCGCTGCCGGGCTTGAACTGACCACCGAAGAAGCCGTTGAAGCAATCACGACCAGTTTGGCGCTGGCCAACGTCGTTCTGGTCCCCATGGGTGAAAAATTTGTCAAGGCCGTTCCCAAGGAAGAGGCCATCCAGCATGCACCAGAAATGACTCCGGAAAATGAAGCTGATATCCCTCAGTCAGGTGTTTTTCTGACCCGAACCGTCCGCTTGAGTTCATCAACCCCTTCGGAGGTCGCTGAAATCTTGCGTCCCATGAGTGCCAACCCCGATGGCATGATCGCCATTGATTCGACGCAAATCCTCATTCTGCATGATTATGCCGTCAATATCCGTCAGATGCTCGATGTCATCCAGAAAATCGATATTGAACCCGAACTGGACTATTCACTGGAGGTCATTCCTATCAAATACAGCAAGGTCACTGATCTTTACGGAACCATGAATGCGCTCATCAGCGGCGGGGGAGCCGCTACAGGTACCGGCATGGCGGGCGGTGTCAACGGTGGTTCCATGGGCATGGGAGGTATGGGCATGGGAGGTATGGGCATGGGAGGCATGGGCATGGGAGGTATGGGCATGGGGATGGGAGGCATGGGCCGATCCTCCATGGGAGGCTTTGGCCGATCCTCCATGGGAGGCATGGGCCGATCCTCCATGTATGGAGGCGGTTACCGACCCTTTCAAAGCTCAGCACCCGTGACAGTGAGGAGCGGCAGCTCAGGTAGCAAGGCATCAGTGAGCAGCAATCGAAGCAGCTTTCAGGATCGACTCAGGCAGGTGATCGACAAAGCGGCCGATGGGGAAGAAGAAATCGAATTGCTCGCCAATGCACGCATCGTGCCTGACGAACGTTCCAATTCTCTTCTTATCTTCGCCAACAAACAAGATCTCACCATGATTACCAACATGGTCTCCAAGGTCGATGTGTTGCTGGCCCAGGTCCTCATCGAGGCCGTTGTCCTGGAAGTCGAGATCGGGGACGATCAAAGCACGGGTGTTAAAGTGACTCAAAGCAGCGGTGCGGGTGATCGTTGGCAATATGGAGGAGCCATTCCCCAGACGGCTGCCGATGGCTCCGCTATCACCGAAGCCCCCAATACGATGGGTAGCGTTGGCTTCAACTACCTCATGAAATACACCTCTGGTGGAGATACTCTCTCCATGGCCATTGACGCCATTGCCACGGAATCCACCACTCAAGTGGTGCAACGGCCCCGCATTCAAACCTCACACGGCATTCCAGGCTTCTTCACTTTGGCGGATCAAATTCCCTATGTTTCTGGAGGCTCCTTTGGGGGGTTTTCAAACTTTGCACAATCCTTCGTGCAATTCATTCAAGTGGGTCTGCAGCTTTCAGTACAGCCTTTTATCACCCCGGAAGGTTACATCGTGATGGAAATCATGCAGAACATTGATATCGACAAGGGTTTGGTCGAAGTCAGCACCGGAGACAATCGTCAATCCGCACCAAGGGTCAACCAGCGCTCTGCCTCCTCCACTCTGACCGTACGGGACGGTGATACCATCATGCTGGGTGGTTTCATCAAACAGTCGCAGGAAAACGGCAATTCCGGGGTTCCATTGCTGAAGGACATCCCTGTCCTGGGCAACCTTTTCAAATCGAAATCAAGAAAGAACACTTCAACCGAATTGATCATTTTGTTGCGAGCAACCGTCCTGGAAACTCCCGAAGAAGCAGCCATGATGGCTCGCCAGGAGAAGCAGTCCTTACCTGGCATCAGGGACCTCGAGCAAACCTTGGGTGAAGAAACAAAAAAACGCTCGGACAAGCTTCTGCGCTCCAGAAAATAAGGCATGGGACATGTCCATCGTAGGCAAGGGTCGTTTTTTTGAAATAAACACCCTGCCGAACCGCCAAGCATTCCATGCGAGATGGTTTTCTTCATCAACAGCGTCTGGATGGCGTTCACGGCACTGGGCATACCGATCATCGCCTCCAGAAGGATAGGACCCCTTGTTTTGAGTTCGCATGAAGCGGCTTATGAATTGGGTATCGCAGCAGGAGTCATCGCGTGTGCTTTCAACCTCTGGATGCTACGTCGAGGGCGCCACAAACCAACCAAAAGGATAGCGTGCAAGGGCTGGATGGGACTGCATGTCGTACTTATATTGGCTTACACCGCCGCTCTCAAAGGCTGGATTCCTCTTGGCTAAGGAGGGCATTCAAGGCGTTCCAGCATGATCGTCCCTGTCTGCTGGCACTAGCGCCTTGATTCCAGAAAGGCCAGCAAATCGGCAAGTTGCTCAAGAGTGAGCAGGTCCCCCAATCCAGAAGGCATCAAGGAAACTTGGGAAGGCAACAGAGCGTGGATGTCTTTTTCTTCGATGAGAAGTTCGGACTGCGGACCCGTCATAAGGCGAACAAGACCTTTGTTTTCCTGCTGCATCACGCCACTGACGGTTTCCCCATTCACCAGTTCAATGTGAACAGGCTCATAACTGCGAACAAAACTGGCATTGGGATAGAGAATGGATTCGAGGAGGTCACGACGATCTCGAACCGCACCGATTTTGGAAAGGTCCGGGCCTGCACGCCCTCCCACATAGCCGATTTGATGGCATTTTGAGCAGGCCGCTCCCTCGGCCTTGAAAACTGCCTGCCCTCTGCGCACATCCCCTCCCGGCAACTTGGCCAAAACGCTTTCCAGATGTTTTCTTTGACCTTCCAAATCCATCTGACGCGTCTGTATCCAAAGGCGAGCCTGTTCTCGAATGGCATCGGGAAATTGCTCCACTGCCCGGAGCAGGACGTTGACTCTGAGTGATCCAGCTGAAGGAGCCTTTGCCAAAACACGAAGAAGCCCCTCCCCCAAAGCTGGCTCCTGAGCTCCGTTAAACCATTGAACCATGCGATTCAAATCCAAGGGTCCTGCTTCCACCATGGCATCGAGCAGCGATGGAAGGGAATCCCCCTGGAGTTGGGATTGTTGCCAAATATCCATCACCCGATCCTGGGCCCCTTCTTGCTCGGAATGCAGGTATTGCTCGACAAGCCAGCGCATGTCCGAATTTGCAAGCGGCAAGGAATCCGAAAGATTGCACTGGAGAAGCTTCAGCCTGTTCTCAGGTGATGCAGGATTCTTTGTGGCCAACTGACGCAACACCTGTTGCAGCTCTGGGAAGGAGGACGCATCAAGCTTCCAATCGATCATCCAATCCAGCATCAAGGATTGTTTCCACTCCGGGAGCTCGGAGCGCGCGAGAAACCGCGATACCACCCCCACCCAGGCATGCGGCATTTTTCGAAGTTTTCCCGGGGCCATGGTATCGAGAATCGAGACCATCAAACGATGAGAATGTTCCTGATCTTCTTCCAGCCATTCACCGAGCAACACTTGTATGGATGGGTGAGCAACCAGTGATTTGCATAGCTCCAGCAGTGCCAGTAAGGACTGCCCCTCGGGATCCTGGGATGAACTCATGGCACTCCGCTTTTTGCGCATGACTGCCGCCAGAGTTTCTCCCCATTCCGGATGAAAACCCGAAATCCACAGGGCGGCATCGCGCACCGTGGATGCTTCTGCAAAAAAAGACTCACCCACCAAAGCAGCGACTTGTTCCGAATCATTGAGCTGACTCAGAGCCAGCAGGGCGATTCTTTTCGCCTGAGGCTTATCCGAGGAATTCACGACATCGACGAGGGTTTCCGAATCGGCATCGAGTTGCACAAGAGCCTGAACGGCCGCATGTTCCAAAGCTCGGCTCTGCATGGAAGGCGCGCTCTCAAGAAGAGGTTCGATGGCCTCAGCGACCTTCATCCTGCCCAGGGCCTCCGCCGCTCGGCGTCTGACCTTGGGATCGGCATGCCGCAAACAATCCATGACTGCTTCCGATGCCCGTGCGTCATGATGGATACCAATGGCGTGCAAGGCGGTGCATACCAAGCTTGCTTCGGAGCTCTTCAGGACGCTTTGGAGGGCCTGAAGGGCCTCAGTGGAATGCATGCGGCACAAAGTCCAAACAATCTGCTGCCTGAGCTTGGAGGAAACATTGTCCAGTTGAAGGCGCTGCAAAAGCCTGGGAAGCACGGGATGTCCCTGACGAACCAGCTTTTGCATGGCTTTTTCCCGCACCCGATGCCTCTCATCGATGAGAAGATCGATATGGCGTGTCAGACTCAGGTGATCCCAATCCACCTGATTACCATAAGGATCCGTTACGGAGGAAGGCTTCTCCGGACGGACTCGGTAAATGGCGCCCAGGATATCGGGCTTGTATAGCTGGGAGGTTGGACAACAAAGCTTGTACCACCCACCGGTATCCAGCACCAGAATGGATCCATCTCCGTCTTCCAGCACATCGGTGGGATGAAAGTCATGGTGCGAAGAAACGAGAAAATCCTCATCTTTGGTGATGTAAGACCCTTCCTTGGGAATGAGTTGATGCCGTTGAATACGGCGCAGATTGAATTGTGTGCTGAACAAGTTCCCCTGAAATCCTTCACCGAGAAAATTGGACTGGTAGGTCATCAACCCGCTGGGCGCAGCCGGCCCCAGGTGGGTCATGGCATCCAGATATGGCCCCGTGAGAATCAATCCATCGAGCACTCCATGTTCCTTGGGATAAACCCCTCGATACAGGGCGTGCACCAATCCATCGCGCTTTCCAGATCTTGGGTGGGAAACAAATGTGGTGGTGAAGAAGACCTCGCCGGTGGCATCAAAGGTCACCTCTACGGGATTGTCCATGCCTCCACTCATCACCACATCACGCTCGGTACTATTAGGAAGCATGCGAAAGAGATGGGCCGCAGAATCATCGATGGTGGAGCCGTCAAACAAGGTATGCTGCTGCCGGGCAAAAGCGCCCTTGGCCCAGTAAATCCATCCATCGGGTCCAAGATAAGGACCATGAAGATCATTGGCACACCCCGTCAAAGTCTTGCCATCCATCCACACTTCCCGACGATCTGCCTGACCATCCCCATTGGTATCCTCGAGACGAAGGATTTGAGGAGGGGCTGCACAGTAAACCGCCCCCTGGTAACAGAGAATGCCCTCTGGAAACATCAACCCATCAGCAAAAACCACGCTGGAATCATATAGACCGTCACCATCCTGGTCCCGGAGTCGAACGATGCGATGGGGACGTGTTTCCAGTTGCTGCGCCACCTTGTCGTTGGAACCGGAAGAATCAGCAACATAAAGGTCTCCACGGGCATCGAGGTCTGCGACGATGGGGCGATTCACCAAGGGGGGCCCAGCGACCTTTTCAACCACGAGTCCTTCAGGCATCCAAAACACGTGATGGTCCAGCGCCATCTCTCCCGCATGCATCCAGCTGGAGATGATCCAACCTACGGAGAGTATACGAAAGGACATCAAGGAGCACCTCACAGGAGATGAGATTGGCATGCGAGCAGATTAGGTTTTGTGGGATGGCTGGCAAGAAGGATCTACTGGCCTCGATCGGGAGTTGCGGCCAATCGCTTCTTTCCATCCAAGTATCTGCCCGTTAACCTGAAGCCGTGTTCCAGGCAGCAAAACCATCCAGAGAAAAAAGGTTCACTCCTTCAAAGGTTTACTTTGTATGCCAATACTTTTGCCTTTTTCTATGGATGGCAGCTACTTCAAGCTGCCGAACCATCGAAAAAAGAAATGCTTCATGGCATGAACACTTTGAGGAACAGCTTTCCCTATTGGGTCATCGAAATTGGATTATGATCGCCGATTCGGCCTACCCCCTCCAAACCAGCTCTGGCATTGAGATGATTTACACTGGGGAAGATCATTTCACCTTACTGCAACAGGTCACCCGTCACCTCAAGACAAGAAACCACATAGCCGGTAAATACTACCTCGATGCAGAGATGCAGCACCTCGAGGAGACCCAAGCCCCTGGCATCGCTGTTTTGCGGCAAGCGATTGCCCATCAGCTCGAAAACGAGTTAGTCCGCCATCTTCCACACGCTGCCCTAATGGAAAAGTTGGCTCAAGCTGGGAAGGATTATCAAGTCCTGATCCTCAAATCCGAAGGCACGCTACCCTACACCTCGATCTTCATCGAATTGGATTGTGGATACTGGGGTCCTGATCAGGAACAACAACTGAGGAAAAAGATGCCTTAGTGCCTCGAACCCAATACGTCCTGGCCAGCTACCAGAATCCACTAAAAAAACTGAAAGTCACAGACCCCGGGCAACAAGGAGGCATCTGGAGAGCCTATGGGCTTACTTGGATCAGGGGGGCTTCTCCTGATTCGAACAGACCGATGTCAGCGGCTGTCTGTCCATGTTGAGTCAATGCCTCGATCAAGGCACTTGCCTTGTCTGGACGGACTGCAAAGAGGAGACCACCGGAGGTTTGTGCATCACACAGCAGGATGGCCTCCATGGCACCCACATCAGGATCCAAACGCAGATGAGACGCGATTGCAGCATGATTGCGGCGCGTTCCGCCGGGTATGCAATCCTCTCCCATCAGTGCCATCACCCCATCAAAGACAGGCACCTTGGAAAAGCCTATCGAAGCCTGCAATCCCGGCTTGAGCATTTCCTTCAAATGCCCGAGCAGTCCGAATCCTGTGATGTCCGTGGCGGCTTGGAC
>Ga0181589_10002971_pt1 | contig 13412 bp, 9 predicted proteins | sample 071ome_25_FD_132444 | JGI IMG/M metagenome (GOLD analysis project Ga0181589, IMG submission 132444) | Coastal salt marsh microbial communities from the Groves Creek Marsh, Skidaway Island, Georgia - 071410BT metaG (megahit assembly) | ecosystem: Environmental > Aquatic > Marine > Intertidal zone...
AGCAAGAACTTTAGCAACGTTCAAACGTACGTGCGCGCTGACGACGTTGAAGGTGGTTTGATTCTCGAAAAAGCGGGCGCGAAAGCCGTCGTCCCGGAGGCACTCGAACCGTCGTTGCAACTCGCCGCGGCGTGTTTGCGCGAACAAAAGATGACGCCGAACGACATCACCATCGCCATCGACAGTTACCGAAGAAGTCATCTCAAGTCTCTGTCGTCGTCGCCGAAGTTTTCAGCCGCGTACAGCACCATCGATTACGCCGCCATCGGTTCGATGGATCAGTCTGAAGACGAAACCTCGTTGTCTCCGGCGTGAGCCGAATCGTGTTTTTCGCGCATAGTTTTCGTTAGAAGTTATTCTTTTCACAGCTATAGCTACACTCATCAAATCTAAAACATAAAGAATTCATCCCCCTCGTTCATCCGATCCTAAACAGCACGTGCTTGCCCTTTTTCCCCTTTTTACTCGCGTCGTCGCGCGGCGTCTCCGCCTCCGCCGCCGCGGTTCTCGCGCCCCACGTCGGCGCCGCGGCGGTCGTCGGCGGCGACGCCCCGAGCGCGGGTCCGAAACTCTCCGTCGTGAAGTTCAAACTCGGTCCTCCCGACGCAAATCCGCGTCCGACGATGTTTGAAAACGACCGACCGTCGATCCCGCGCGCGTCTCGCGTCTCCTCGTACATGGCCATGCGCTCCGCCTCGTCCTCCGTTTGTTCCGCCAACGCGCGCGCGAGCGCAGCATCCATCGACGTATCCGGCCCCGCGCCGAGTTCAGGCATGGCGTCTCTCGCCGCTTTCGAAAACGGTTCCGATTTTACCTTAGCCTTGGCCTCTTCGCGTCGCTCTTTCGCCTCGGCGCGCGCGAGCGCGGCATTTCGCCGCGATCGGCGCTTGGCGCGTTGACGCAACTCCTCCCCAGCGGGTCCGTCCAACACCGCGCGAGGCACGAGGGCGCGCATGTCCATCTCCACCATGACGAATTCTGTGGTGAGCGGTAAGTGACGCAAGTGCGCCGCGCGCTTGCGAACGTCCTCGTCTTGCGTGTGACGTTCCAATTCGACGACGTCGCCTTCAATCTCGAGGGGAAGGTTTTCGTACGACCCGTGGTGCTCGAGGAGCGCGCGCAGGCACGCGCCGTGGAGCAACACCTGTTGCCCATCCGGGGCTTGGTAAAAGTAATAAATATTCGTGCGTTCGTTTGACGTCGGTTTCGTCGTCGGCGGCGTGGTCGTCGGCGGTTGCGTTTCGGCGGCGTTCGTCGACGGCGGGGCGCTCGCGGTGCTCGACGGCGACTCGACCGTCGCCCCCTCGTCCTCTTCCCGGTCGTCCTCGTTCGGCTCCGGCGTCTCCTCCTCAGACTCAGGTTCGGGGTCTGATTCTTCGTCGTCCTCGTCGTCCGTGAACGCGGACTCCACGCGAACTCTCGTGCCTTTGAGATATGCCGCGCTGCTCTCTCTCGCGCGCCGCGGCAACGCCGGAAACGATTCCGGCGGTTTCGTCTCCGTCGGTGTCGGCGTCGGCGTCGGTACGGTCACCCCCACCGGTAACGCGCGCGCCTTGGGCGCCTCCACGCCCTGTCTCGCGCATCTCCGCTCGATCCATCGATCCAACCGACGCGTGAGCGCGTCGATGGACGCCAACGCGTACGGCAATTCGCTCGCCGCCGATTCCTCGGCGAGCGCGGCGACGTGCGCCTCAAGCGATTCCAATTCCTCCGTCGCGATCGACACCTCGTCCCCGGTGAGCGTGTACTTGGCGAACGGATCGCACCCACAATCCGGGAGCGCTCTAGGCCACGCCCCCGCGGCGGGAGGCGGCATCGACGCGCCCTTGCACCGTCCCGGAACGTTTGAAAACCGACGTCGACGCACGAGGACGAATTTTTGCTTCTCCCCGCGCGCCGGCGGTGAAATCACCCGTCTCCGCACGCTCCGAAGATCCCCCAATCGAATCTCCGTGAAACACATCGGACACTTGGCCGGTTTTCCCTGATCTCTCGTCGTCAGCACGTGCCTCGCGATGCACGGGAAACAAAACGAGTGCCCGCACACCGTCATTTGCGGCGCCGTCGGCGCGTCGTCGAGACACACCGGACACCCGATCGGGTCCACCGATCCAGCCTCCACGCGAACGACGTCGTCCCATGATACCATGTGATCGGCGTCGTGCGCGCTCCGTCGTAAATCCGCGCTGTCCGCGACGAGAAAACGGAAATTTGCCTGCAGAAAGAGTTCCTTTTCGTAGGCGCGCGACCGCGTCGTCCGTCTCGTCGGCGGTCTCGTCCGCGCGCGACGATCGACGGCGCGCTCGCGCTCGCGCGGTGGATGTATAAAGTTGAGCAAAAAGTCCGCGCGAACGTTGGCGCGTCCCGCGGCGCGAGGCGTCGTCGCGACGTCGTCGCGCGCGCCGGCGGTGGACCTTGAGCTCGAATCTCTCGCGGCGCGACCGCGCGCGGTGGACGCGTCGGCGCGCCCACCGCGTCCACCGCGCGACGCAGACGAACGTCCGCGCGCGTCGCGCGCGTCGCCGCGACGTCCGCGTCCACCGCGCGCGCTCGAGGGCGTCGCGCGACGCACGGCTGAGAAATCGAACGGCGTCGCCCCGGCGCGAAGCGTCGGCGCGGACGCGCTCGCGGACGACGACGGTGACGACGGTGACGCCGTCGATGGCGTCGACGCCGTCGCGTCGTCGCGCGACGGCGTCGTCGTCGTCATCGCGCGCGCGTCCGACACTGTGGGTTGAAATTCCAAACGAACAGCTGACGCGACATTGCACGACCCCTCGGACGTCTCGCGCGTCGCGCTCGAGGATCGGCGCGCGCGAGAAGACGTGCACGAGTTCGCGTCGTCCATCGCCGTCCGTCTCGGGCGCGCATCGAGCGCGTATGTCGACGCAAACGTGCGCGCGATGCGCCAAGCCATCCTACGCCGCGGAATCCATCGACGTGGACGGCGCGCGGTACCATCGCAACTGTTTCAAATGCGCCGAGTGCGGGACGAAACTGTCCTCGGCGACGTTTTCCACCGTCGATGGGACGCTGTATTGCAGAAACCACGCGTTGGCGAAGACAGTGCGGGTGCGTCCGAATTTCGGCGCCGACGCCATGGAGATTTCGACGTACACGGCGAGACAGAGCGCGCGCTCGACGGACGCGAACGGCGCCGCGATGCGCACGAATGGTGACGTGGTGAAATCGACGGCGACGGCGACGATGTCGACGGCGACGGCGACGACGGTGGAGGCGAACGAGGCGTCTAAAAAAGTAAGCGCGTTGTTGGCGCGCGTTCGATGCGAGCGGTGCGAGAAGAGCGCCTATCCGATGGAGAGCGTCGACGTGGACGGGAAACGGTGGCACAAGGGATGTTTCAAGTGTTTCGAGTGTGGGACGTCGTTGAGTCTGTCGACGTTCGTGACGTGCGACGGTGAGGCGTACTGCGCGAAGGATGGTTTGGCGAGACAGCGGTCGGCGAAGAAGAGCGAGGCGGAGAAGACGGAGACGCGCGAAGAGAATCCGCTCTCCGTGGTCAATCCGGAGCTTTTGGCCAAGTCCGTCGGCGAATCCGAAGCGGTGCCGGTAGATGAACCGCCGGTGGAGGATCCGCTCTCCGCGGTCAATCCGGAGCTTTTGGCCAAGTCCGTCGGCGAATCCGCGTCCGAACCGACGACCGAGGTGGTCGAAGTCACCGCAGAAGTCGAGGCGGTGACGCTCGAAGCGCCCGAAACGAAAAAGACGGAGGAAGAGACGAGCGAACCGAGCAAATCCTCGAATGACGCGTCCGCGCCGGTCGAGGACGTTCCCGCCACGACGACGATCGACGAAACGATTCCAAAACCGCGCGCAAACGGCGGCGCGAACGGCGGCGGAAGAGGCGGCGGCAGGAAGAAAAAGAAGGGTAAGGGCGGGTGTAAATGAAACGAACAGTGTAATGGAGACTACGAATGATTGTGGAATATAAGTGCAAGTTAACCTAAACCTACTTTCGACACAACGAGAACTATTCTCTCCTTTTTCGCGCGACTGTTCACCCTTTCGACTTGAGCACGGCGAAGAACGGGTGCGACTGCGCCTCCTTAGCGGTGATGCGCTCTTGGTGATCGTAGCGCAACAGCTTATCCAAGAAATCGATCGCTTCCGTACTGACCATGTGTTGATTTTCGGCGGTGACGTACTTGTTCCACGGCTTGCGCGAGTGTCGCCCGATCAAATTTTCAAAGTTTGGATCGAGTTCGATGCGATACTTGTTGAGATAAGCGTACAACTCATCCGTACCGAGCACCTTGGCGATACGCACCAGCTGATCGTAGTTGTCGTGACCGGCGAAGAAAGGTTCCTTTCTAAAAATCATCCCCGCGAACATGCACCCGAGACTCCACATGTCGAGCGAGTAATCATAGTCTTGCAAGTCGACCAACAGCTCCGGCCCCTTGAAGTACCTCGACGCCACGCGTACGTTGTACTCCTTCCCGGGATGGTAAAACTCAGCCAAACCCCAATCGATCAATCGCAGCTCACGCTTCGAGTGATCGATCATCACGTTGTGTGGTTTGACGTCTCGATGCATGATGCCCTGCGAGTGACAAAAATCCAACGCCTTTAAAAGTTCGTTGATGTAGTACCGAATGTCGTAATCGGTCAGCGTCGGGTACAAAACCTTAAAGTCCGTGTTATTCACGTGCTCAAAGATCAAGCTCGGCGTCTTCGTCATCGGTTCTCGCACGACATCGAGAAGTTTGATCACGTTGACGCCCCCGGTGAGATTTTGTAAAATCTTAATCTCGCGCTTGATCTTCTTCTTCTTCACCGGCTTTAAGATTTTAATCACGCACTTCCCCCCATTCACGTGTCGTCCCTCGAACACCTCGCTGTACTTGCCTCTGCCCAGCTTTTTCACCACCTCGTAATCGTCCTGCTCGCCCCACTGCACGCTCAGCGCCTCGTAGTCCCAGTACTCGCGCGGCTTTTCATCATTCACCTCGGCGTACACCCGCGCCTTGGACGGCGTCGCGTCGCGGCGAATCGCCTTCCCGATGCGCGTGGACATGTCGACGCGATGAATCAAACGTTCCCGCGTTCACGTCGCTCTCGCGCGATCCGTCTCGCGGTCGAACGCGGCGTCGCGCGGGCGTCGATCCGTCGGATAGGTTTGCCTGTGGTCTGAAGGAATTCTCGCGACGACGACGCGTCCTCCACCGATGACGCGCGCGACGACGGGACGCGGTTCGAGCGCGCGAGAATGCGTCGACGACGACGACGCGCTCTCCACCGCTCGACGACGGTCGCGACGTGTGCGCACCGCGCGCGCGAATGTGACGAGATTTCTTGGCGGTCGTTCACGAAACTGAACGACCGCACACGACGACGACGCGCGACCGCGCGCGCCATGGCGTCCGACGCCGCGGCGCGCGCGAGCGGCGCGGTGTCGTCGCCGACCGTCGCGCGGTCGAGCGGGACGACGCCGGAGGTGGCGTTTCGAGTGATGCGTCTGCGCGCGCCGAGTTACGAACACGCCGGTGGACGATCGGTGGGCGCGGTGACGCTCGAGCGCGGTGATTTCGACGCCGACGCGCGACGAGACGGGAGCGACGACGCGCGTCGCGTCGATGGAGGCGTCGGCGCGGGCGCGGGAGCGGCGTCGAGACCGGCGACGTCGGGGAATCGTCATCAACCGGCGTACGGCGACGCGCGCGCGACGCGAGGCGAGCTCGTGCTTCCGCAATCCTTCGGCGCGGTGGCGCTGGGTGAGCGGTTCAGCTCGTTCGTCGTGTTCGGGAATTTCACGCGCGAGAGCGGGACGCAGGGTGGGACGGTGCGAGAGATTGGAATTAAGATTGAATTACAGACGGAGCGACAGCGCGCGACGCTGTACGACGGGACGAAGACGCCGATCGCGTGTTTGCGACCAGGGGAGAAGGCGGACGTGATCGTGACGAAGGATTTGAAAGAATTGGGCGCGCACACGCTCGTGTGCTCGGCGACGTATTACGATGAGTCTGGGGAACGAAAATATTTACCGCAATATTTCAAGTTTAAGGTTTCGAATCCGTTGAGCGTGCGAACGAAAGTGCGCGCGGCGCCGCGTGGGCGCGTGTTTTTGGAGGCGTGCATAGAAAACGTGACAAGGTATCCGCTATTGTTGCACAAGGCGCGATTCGAGGCGACGAGCGGGCTGGTGGCGACGGAGATTACGCCGGAACGCGGCGGCGAATCGGCGAGATTCGACGAGACGTCCGACGCGGGCAAAGGCTTGCCATCGCTCGGCGCGCGCGCCGTGTACCAACTCGACGCGCTCAACGGCTCGGCGCACTTTCTTTTTGAGATTGCGCGCGAATCCGGAGGTGACGATCCGTTCACGCCGCAGACGCCTCTGGGAAAACTCGAACTCTTTTGGCGAGGCGCCATGGGAGATCCCGGACGGTTACAGACGCAAGTCATCGCCGCGGGTAGCGCCGGGTCCAGCGATCGCGTCCCCGACGTCGTGAAGATGCGTCAGAGTCTCGTCGTCGACCCGTCTCCTTCGAACGCCGTCGACGCGAGCACGGTGTACGTCGAGAGACCGTTCTCGCTCCGCGTCGTCGTCGAGGCGCTCGCGCCAGTCGCCGCCGGCGAATACGTCCTTCGCGTCAAAGACGTCGTCACCGGCGTCTACCTGGACGGCGCTCGCACCGTCCACGTCGGCGCGTTGGCTCGCGGTGACACCGAAATTATCGACTTGTCGTGCGTCGCTCTCGGTTTGGGCGCGCAGACGTGTCCCTCGCTCGCGTTGGTCGGCGTCGAGGACGACGCCGTGGCGCACGCGCCGCCGCCCTTGGATATTTTCGTCGTCCGCGATCTTCCACGGACGACCGCGCGCGGCGCGGACGCGCTCGTCACCGTCGACGAACCGCCGTCCGCGATGGCGTAAAATCGAGGCGCAACGTCGCCAGGGCATCGCGCGCCCGCGTTTCGGCGCGGTTGTTGTAAATTAGTCTGAAAACGCCCCGAACGCCCATTCGCCGGACTTCACGTCGTCCGGCGCATGCTCGCCTCGAGCTCGCCCGCGCACATCTTTAAAACACCTCCCGTCGCGCACTCCAACGCGCGCGGTCGCCTCTCGCGCGCGTCGCGGCGTCCGGCGTCGAGGTTCCCGTCTCAGGTTCCCCTCTCCATCGCGCGCGCGCGGTCCACCGTCGTCGTCGCGAGCATGCCGACGCGTCGCGCGCCGACGCGACAAGCGTCGGCGACGCGGTCTCGCGCGCGTTCGGCGTCGCGCACGCGCGTGCGAGCGTCGGACGACGCGGCGTCGAGGTACGGGTTGGCGGACGCCGAGCGCGGCGCCACGCTGCGTTGGCTTCCGACGTTTTTGACGATTTTGCGAGTCGTCGCCGTGCCCGTGCTGGCGTGGGTGTATTACAGCGGATTGAAACACGCGGCGCCGATCACCGGGGGCATCTTCGTCGTCGCCGCGATCACGGATTGGCTGGACGGATATCTGGCGAGGCGACTGAAGGCGAGCAGCGCGTTCGGCGCGTTTTTGGATCCGGTGGCGGATAAATTGATGGTGGCCGCGTCTTTGTGCCTGCTGTGCACGCACGCGCCGCGGGGCGTGGCGCCGTGGGCGGTGGCGCTGCCGTCCATCGTCATCATCGGACGGGAGATTACGATGAGCGCGTTGCGCGAGTGGTGCGCGGCCAAGGGCGGCGAGGCGCACGCCGCCGTCAAGGTGAATAACTTGGGCAAGTATAAGACGGCGACGCAGATGCTGGCGCTGAGCGTTTTGTTGCTCGTGCGTGATGGCTCTGCGTTCATCGCGAACGGGGTGTACGACGCTGCGTTGGTGCAAGGCGGCGTCTGGTGTCTGTGGGCGTCTGCGGTGTTGGCGTTGGCGTCGCTCTACGTGTACATGTCCGGCGTCATCGGACTCATGCTCGCCTCGGATTGATTCTCCAAACACACACGCATGCCTAATAATTACAACACTCTTGCTTTGTATTACGAATTACGAATCGATCTTGTCTGCAATGATTTTGAACGTTTCCTCTGCGGCGATTCTCGCGTGAAGCTCGCCGTCGCGTTGTCGATCGGGATGGAATTTCAAAAATGCTTTCCTGTACGCTCGACGCAGTTGCTTCGCGTTCGCGTGCGCACCGCCATCGACTTCGATGCCGAAACACTCGAGCGTCTCCGCGAGATTCATGTCGCGCACTTTCACCGTCCACTTAGCTCTGAATTCGTGGCGAAGCTCCTCAGCGCTCTGTGCCTCCTCGGACGACTTGACCTGTTCCGCGCGAAACCTCTCCACGCGCCGTTCCGCCGCACGAATCAAATCAATCGACGCTTGCGTCTTTTGTTCTCGACGACGGTGCTCGAGCTCTTCGCGTTCGCGCGCCAGCGCTTCTTCCTCGGCGCGCGCGGACTCTTGCGCCGCGAGCGCCTTCGATTCAATCTCGAGTCGGCGGCGAGCCCTGAACGCGCCCACGGCGTCGCTCACGATCCATTTCTTCGTCACCAACAAGTTGAACATCTCCTGGAGTAACACAGATTCACTATACGGGCTCTCCGCGTCGTTCAATTCGGTCTCGTCTTCCAGCACGGCGCCGAGCGCGTTGCATAGGTAGTTGGCGCGCTCGGAATTGTTCTCTGCCAATTTACTCGCGCGCAATGCGCTCGCCAACGTGATGCCGTGCGCGACGGCGATCGCGGCGAGCACATCATCGTGTACGACTTCTTTGGGTTCTTTACCCTTATCCGCGGGTTTCGTGTTGAGAGTCGACGACGACGCAGCGCCGTTGCGCGCGAACGCCACCAAATCGTCGATGGACGAAACTGAATTCTCGTTGGCAAACAACGGCGACTTGGGAAACTTTTCGAGCGGCGACTTACCCTTCGCTTTACTAAACGACCACTCCGTGGTTGCCTTGGACGCTCGCGGGGGCACGTACGGGGGCGGCGTCGGCGGCAGCGCGCCGTCGTACTCGGGCTCGGCGCACGACGTCATCCTTCCCGGAACCACCATCAAATCGATCCACATCTCGCTCTTTCCCTCGGTGAATATCACTCGCACGGAGTCTCGGCCGCAGTAATACTCGCCTTTTACTAATCTACACGGAATGCCGCACGTCGCCGCGAGCGCCTTGAACAAAACCGCGCGATGTCGCTCAGTTCCTTTGCTCAAATGTCCCACGTGCAGACAACAGCCCTTCGTCTCGCCGAGCAACGTCTCGCGATCGTTCGCCACCTCAGCCGCGAGTGTGGGATCATCCACCGCACTCACCGATCCACCGAGTCTATCGCTCACCAATCTCGCGAGCAACGCGCACTTGGCGCTCGTCGTCGGAGCGGCGTCGCACGTCTCTCTCGCCAAGACGTCGAGCTCGCTCAAAAAGATATCCGTCCTTCGATCGACGACGAGCGCCTCCTCTCCGGACGTCGACGGCCGTCTCAACAATTCGTGTAGTTCGGGTAACTTGCCATCCTCGATCGCGTCGAACGCGTCGCCGTGTACGTCGTAAAAGCCGTCCGCCGACGCGTCCAAGACGTCCTCGGCGTCCAACGCCTGGGAAATCCAAAATTTCGCCGCCAGCGACCGCCCGACGCTGCGCGCCGTCTCCGCGTCCACCGTCCCGCGCCCTCGAGCGTCGAACTCCAACTCGACCGCGAGTAAATCCGCGCTCGTCTCCTTGGTCGACGCCTCGAGCGCTAAACGAAGCTCGTCGGCGTCGAAACCGTCCGCCGTCCTCACCACCGGTGCCCCGACGCTCGTCGAATCGGCGTACATGGCGGATGCGTTCGACCGGGCGGGCGGAAACGACGTCTCGACGACGTCTCGAGCGTCTTTGTGTCGCTTCAGTCGCGCTGCGCGGCGAAAGAGGGAACGATGAGTCGGGTGCCCATTCGGTTAGGCGGGGCGCATGACGAACGAGATCGTCGTCTCGACGCGCGCGCGGACGACGCGACGGGACGAGAGCGAGACGCACACTTGATCGTTTTGAACATCGTCGCCGATCGCGCTCGCGCGAGAATCGCTCGCTCGATGGACGCGCGGTGAGCGACGAGTCGACGAGTGCAGACGAGCTCAGGCGGACATCCTTCTAGTTACAATCGAGCAACGCGCGAGAATCTTCGTCGTTTACGCCGGTCCCGGCGGCGGTGGTCCAGGGGGCGGCGCTAACACGGGGGTGGGCGGCGGCGGAGGGAACATCGGCGGGGGAAACGCCGCCGCGGGAGGCGCACCCGCGCTCGGCGTCCCGCTCCTGGCCACCGCCAACCATCCCAAAAACACGTACATCAACAGCACCGGATACACCGCCAACGCCCGTCTCGCGTTCGGCACCGCCGCGCTCACAAATGGGACGCTGGCTTTCCCGCTCCACGTCACCGCCGCCGCCACCACGATGAATCTAAAAATTTTATTTTCGCTCGCCAGACACAGCGCGCTCGCCAGACACAGCGGCACTACGCAGTACCCCAACAGCGCCACCGACTGCAAGAAGATGATCTTCCCGCCCAACAACAACACGTTCGCCGTCAGCGCCACCGCACCGAGCCCCACCGTCGCGAAGACGACGCTAAACGTCTCGTGCCCGTTGGGCACGCCCGCGCTCAACAGCGAGCTCAGCGTCAACACGAACACCAGCGGTCCCCACAGATCCCACTCGCGCAATCGCGTCGCCCCGTTCGCGCCCCAATTCGTCGGCATCAGCACCGCCGCGCAATTGCGTCGAACGAGCGCCGCGTCGCGACGCATCGTCGCCCACACGGTTTCGTCCAACGTGTCCAAGGAGATGTCTCTCGTCTGCGACGCATCCACGCGCGCCATCGTGATCTCGTCGCTCGCCGCGCTCGAAAACAGCGGCGCCGCGTCCGTAAACGTCCCGTGACTCATCGAGTCGCGCTCGGAGAGGACGCGTGGACGCCCAGTCGAGGCGATCAGTGCCGATCGAGTCATCGCGCCCGCGCGAGCTCACCCTCACTCGCGCCCGCGTCGGACCCCGACGCGTCGCCCCTCGACGCGCGCCGCACCCCGCGCGCTCGACCGCGCGATGTCGCGCGCACTCGCGTCGACCGCGACGCCCTCTCGCGCGCGCGCGCGCGTCCAGACGACGACCGAGACGACGACTCGAAGAAGACCCTCGGGCTCGCGCGCGGGCGCGCGCGCGCGCGCCGTCGTCGCGCGCGCGACGGACGCGTCGAACCGGTGCGCGCTGACGACGTCCGTGATCGCGTCCACGCTCGAGGACGCGCTTCGAGACGTGCGAGACGCCGTGGAGAAGGGCGCGGACATCGTCGAGCTCAGGGTGGATTTCTTGGGCGCCGCCGCCGTCGTCGCCGACGCGCTCGAGCCGTTGATTAAAGCGTGCCCGGTGCCCGCCATCGTGACGTACAGACCGACGTGGGAGGGTGGACAGTACGATGGGGATGAATCCGAGCGTCTCGCGATGTTGTGGAGAGCGCACGAGCTCGGCGCGGCGTACGTGGATTGCGAAGTGTTGGCGGCGGAGCGCTTTTTCGCGGCCAAGCCGGCGAGCGCCGACGCGAAGAAATCGCCGACGAAGATTATTCTGAGTTCGCACAATTACGACGAAACGCCGAACGACGATGAATTGAGACGAATTCACGACAAGTGTCTGCGCGCGGGGGCGGACATCGTGAAGATGGCGTCGGTGTGCGTCGACGTCGAGGACGTGGCGAGGTTGGAGCGTTTGTTGCGAGAGACGCGAGACGCGGCGTGCGAGACGATCGTTTTGGGGATGAGCGAGCACGGTCAGGTGTCGAGATTGCTCGCGGCCAAGTTTGGGAGCTTTTTGACGTTCGGGGCGATTCGCAGAGGGGAGGAGAGCGCGCCGGGACAACCTTTATTGGAGGAGTTGAGAGATTTGTATCGCGTGCCGACGCAAACCGCGTCCACCAAGGTGATGGGCGTCATCGGGAATCCGATCGGGCACAGTAAATCGCCGGCGCTGCACAACCCGTGCCTCGACGCCGCGGGCGTGGACGCGTGTTACGTGCCGTTTCTCGTCAAGGACATTAAGAGTTTCTTGAAGAATCCGCTCTTCGGACGCGAGGATTTCGTCGGGTTTAGCGTCACCATTCCGCACAAGGAGGACGCGCTCGAGGCGTGCGCCGAGGTGGATCCGGTGGCGAAGCAGATTGGTGCGGTGAATACGCTCGTGCGTCAACCGGATGGGAGTCTGAAGGGGTACAACACGGATTACGCGGCGGCGATCGACGCGATCGAAGACGCGATGGAGAGAAAGACGGGAACGCCGGCGCGCGCGTCCCTCGAAGGTAAAACCGTCGTCGTCATCGGCGCGGGTGGAGCGGGCAGAGCGTTGGCGTTCGGCGCCAAGTTTAAGGGTGCGAACGTCGTCATCGCCAATCGCAGCATCGACCGCGCGCGAGCGCTCGCCGAGGCGTGCGGCGGCGTCGCGGTGACGCTGGAGGATTTGGCGAGCGGAGGCGTGAAGGGTGACGTGCTCGCCAACACGACATCCGTCGGCATGCAGCCGAACGTCGACGACACGCCGGCACCCGCAAGCGCGCTCCAAGGATACTCGGTGGTGTTCGACGCCGTGTACACGCCCCTCGAGACGCGTCTCTTGCGCGAAGCCACGGCGGCGGGGTGCGAAATCGCGAGCGGTTTGGACATGTTCGTCGGTCAAGCGGCGCGACAGTTTGAGCTCTTCACCGGTAAGCAGGCGCAGGTGGAGCTCATGCGCGAGGCGGTGCTGTCGAGCATCAAGTGATGGAACTGATGAGCGTCACACATATATTTTTTCGAGCGCAAAGCTTTCAATTTATAATACAACAAGAAATTCGAAGGTGCCAAAAACAGTACAGTGCTTAAATAATCACGACGTTACGGGCGCCGGTTCGGAATCGACGCGAAGAGATTCCATGGCGAGTCGAGCCGCCTCAGCTTCCGCCCGCGCCGCCACCGCCGCCTTGCGCGCCGCCGCGGCGACCGCCTCCTCCTCGCGCCGTTTCAGACGCACCGCCGCTTTCGCCGCCTCCTTTTCCACTTTACGCGCCTTTGACTCGGCGCGCTTCGCGCTCTTCGGCCCTTTCGATCTCGTCGCCGACGTCGACGCATCCTTTTCATCGCTCGGCGATCCCGCGATCCTATCCTCGCGACTCGCGCGCGCCGGCGTCGGCGGTTTCGGCGTTTTAGGCGACGAAGACGAAGACGACGACGAAGACGAAGACGCCTCGTCGCCGCGCGCGCTCGCCCCCTTCCCCTCGCGCCCGACCACCGGTCTCGCGTATCTTCGACCACCGCCGCTCACGAACCCTCCGCGTCCGAACCGTCTGTTCCCGATCACCAGTCTCGCCCGACCGCGCATCGCGAGCGCCTCGGCCTCGTCCGCCGCGTCCGCGTCCGCGTCGTCCCCGTCGTCCGCCTCGTCCCCGTCGCTCTCCCACCCCTCCCCCGCGCCGCC
>Ga0181589_10002999_pt1 | contig 13369 bp, 8 predicted proteins | sample 071ome_25_FD_132444 | JGI IMG/M metagenome (GOLD analysis project Ga0181589, IMG submission 132444) | Coastal salt marsh microbial communities from the Groves Creek Marsh, Skidaway Island, Georgia - 071410BT metaG (megahit assembly) | ecosystem: Environmental > Aquatic > Marine > Intertidal zone...
GATCAACTCAAACGCCATGCCTGGCCTGCCAAACCGGAAGACCTCATTGCAGGAGCCATGCACAAATTGCCCATGATGTTTGGCATGCACAATGATATCGGTCGCCTTCTGAGCAATCCGGGTCCTCCTCCTCAGTTTGCTGCGTGGATGAACCCTCGGAAAATTCCCATGGGATCCAACTTCATGGCAGTGGGCCCTTCGCGGTCGAGTGATGCTGCTACCCGAGCTTGCATCAACTCCCATCAGCCATGGACAGGGCCCGTGGCCTGGTATGAGGCACACCTCATGACTGAGGAAGGACAAAATCTTTATGGCGGTCTTTTTCCGGGCTCTCCGGTCATCTTTCTCGGGCACAACGATCACGTGGCATGGGGGCATACCGTCAATCATCCTGACCTGGTCGATGTCTACGAATTGGAAATGGATCCCAAGGATCCTCTCCGCTACCGAGTCGACGGTCAGTGGTATGAGTTGGAGCAGACGTTTCCCGTTTTGGAAATTCGGTTATGGCGAGAGTTTCGATGGAAAGTCAAAAGAGAGGTGCTGCATAGCCTTTACGGTCCGGCTTTGCGCGTGGGGGATCGTGTGCTTGCTATCCGTTATGCAGGCATGGATTCCTTCCGTCAGCTTGAGCAGTGGTTTTGGATGGGGCAATCCACCGATCTTGCGAGCTTTAAGAAAGCCATGCGCCGCCAATCCATTGCCATGTTCAATACGGGCTATGCAGACAAGGGAGGTAATGTGTTCTACGCCTACAATGCCTTGCTACCCAACCGTGCACCCTCCCATGATTGGCAATCGATTCTGCCGGGGAACACCCGGGCGACTCTCTGGACAGATTACTTGCCTTTCGATGAGCTGCCTCAGGTGGAAAATCCTCCGTCTGGTTTTATTCAAAACTGCAACAGCAGCCCCTACCAGACCACGGTGGGTGAGGGGAACCCAAACCCTGAAGCCTACTCAGATGTCTTTGGTATCGAAACCTGGATGACCAACCGGGCACTCCGGGCGATAGAGCTTTATGGTGAAGATACCTCCATCAGTCAGGAGGAGTTTTTCCGCTATAAATATGACAAGCAGTATTCTGAAAAATCCAGCCTGATGGAAAATATCAGACAATTTCTGGAAGCTTCCGAGGAAGAAACGGAATTCAGCGAGGCGCTGGAGGTGCTGCGGCGTTGGGATGGGGATACCTCCAAGGATAACCCGCATGCAGCCTTGAGCTTGTTAACCTTTCGGCCCAACTCCAATACCTCTCGCATCCATCTTTCCGAATCCGATATCCGGGAGCGACTCCAGGCGGTTTCCAGGGATCTCAGGGAGCACTTTGGTCGCTTGGATGTTCCTTGGGGTGAGGTCAATCGACTGATTCGAGGTGAGGTAGACCTGCCATTGGGGGGAGGTCCGGATACGTTGAGAGCCATCTATGGCCGACCCTCGGATCGGGGCAGGCTCGGGGGGGTTGCCGGGGACTGTTTTTTTCAGTTTGTCCAGTGGGATGACCAAGGCAAACAGGATGCCTGGGCGATTCAGCCTTTCGGGAGTCACATGGCCTCTGATGAGTCCCCGCACTACAGCGATCAGGCAGGACTCTTCGCGACAGAACAACTCAGGAAAATACCTCTTACCCGAGCAGAAGTGCTTGAATCTGCAGAGCGCGTCTATCGCCCTCAGGAGCGGTAGAAAAAAGGCCGAGCTGGTGTTGCTGTTTGACTCGATAGTTGTCTGAAAACATGGGGAAGGAAGGTTTTGGTCAAGGCATGGGAGGATGCCTGCTTGACAAGCCCTCTGCCTCAACCTGAGACTCTTCCCTTTGTATCAATATCTGTTATGGCGGAACCCAAGGTCAACGAGCTCATGGAAAAAATCGTCTCGCTTTGCAAGCGTCGCGGTTTCATTTTTCAATCTTCCGAAATTTACGGCGGGATCAACGGTTTCTGGGATTACGGCCCTCTTGGCGCGGAGCTCAAGCGAAACGTCAAGGATCTCTGGTGGCAATCCATGACCCGGGATCGTGAGGATGTGGTTGGTTTGGATGCCACGATCATCATGCATCCCAAAGTATGGGAGGCCAGCGGTCATACCTCGACCTTCAGTGATCCCATGGTGGATTGCAAGGATTGCAAAGGACGTTTTCGTGCAGATCAGGTGGATTCCACGCCTTGCCCCAAAAAATCCAGCAAGATGGTGACCGAGTGCGGGTCGGAGAAGACCGAGCCCAGGGCCTTCAACTTGATGTTCAAGACCTACGTCGGACCGGTCGAAACCGAAGACAACGTTGCCTATTTGCGACCAGAGACCGCGCAGGCCATCTTTGCCCAATTCAAGAACGTCTCTGATATTTCCAGACAAAAAGTGCCTTTTGGGATTTGTCAGATCGGCAAGGCGTTTCGGAATGAAATCAATCCTCGTAATTACACCTTTCGTTCAAGGGAATTCGAGCAGATGGAGCTGGAGTTCTTTATCAAACCGGATGAGGTGGCTCATGCAGACGGTGGCGCTCCGGCCGAGGATGCGCCGGTCGACTCCCCGGCCCCCAACTGGGGCTGGAAGCAATGGCATCAGTATTGGGTTGAGCAGCGCTTGAGCTGGTATGAGAGTATCGGCTTACCGGCCGATTCTCTGGAACTGCACTGGCAGTCCGATGAGGAACTTGCCCATTATGCCAGAGCCACGGTGGACATCATGTTCAAGTTCCCGTTTGGCGTTCAGGAGCTCGAGGGCATTGCCGCGCGCTCCAATTATGATTTAACCCAACACCAGGAGCATAGTGGCAAGTCCATGGATTACTTTGACGAGGAGGCCAAGCAGCGCTACATCCCGCATGTCATTGAGCCCAGTGCGGGTGTGGACCGTATGATTCTTGCCCTCATATGCAATGCCTATCACGAGGCCATGATCCCTAACGCAAAAGGGGTCCCAGAAAAGCGTGTGGTCATGCAATTCCACCCCAAAGTGGCTCCCATCAAAGTGGGTGTCTTCCCACTTCTGAAAAACAAGCCGGAATTGGTCGCCAAGGCTCGCGAGGTCTACGACATGCTCAAACCGCATTTTGCCTGTTTCTATGACGAGGCCGGTGCCATTGGCAAGCGTTACGCCAGACAGGATGAGATAGGAACGCCTTATTGCGTTACCATTGATTTTGATACGCTTGGAGAAAACGCAGAGCATGCCGATACGGTGACCTTGCGTGAGCGCGACACCACCCACCAGAGTCGCGTGTCCCTCTCTGATTTGCTGGGTCGACTCAAGAGCGGATTGAGTTTGCCCCTTTGAGATCCAGTTGTTCGTAGACAGGTGATCGGCCTAGACGTGCATCGGGGATGTCTGTAGCATGCCTCGGTTTGAGGTCTTCTCGGTCCATATCATCGGTGACTGGTTTGCTTCGGGAATTGGTTGCCATCCCGAGCCTGAACCCTGCTTTCTGTCAAGATAGAGCCCTTTCAGGTGAAAGCCGGGTGGCTTCTTTTCTTGCGGAATTGGGTCAGAGAAAAGGTCTTGCCGTGACCTTTCAGCCCGTCGAGGGCCGACGCAAAAACCTTCTTCTGACCTATCGACCCAAGGAACGTCCCATTTACCGTTTGTTGCTTGCCCCTCACATGGATACGGTGGTGGCCGACGCACATCAATTGACCCCACTCCTCAAGGACGGAAGGCTCTACGGCAGGGGAGCCTGCGACACCAAGGGAAGCATTGCCTCCATGCTCGATGCTCTCGTGGATTTGATCGCTTCCCCTGATCGACCCAAACAAACAGAAATCCAGTTGGCCTGCCTGGTGGACGAGGAACACGGACAAATGGGATCCAGGGCCTTTGCCGCACGTTCCAAAACTTTTGATCTTGGGATCGTTGGTGAACCGACCTCTAACCGAGTGGTGAGTTCGCACAAAGGGGTCATGTGGTTTGAGCTGAGAACCCAGGGAAAGGCGGCTCATGGGTCTCGCCCTGGCCTGGGGCATAATGCCGTTGCAGACATGGCCAAGGCGGTCCTTTATCTCGAAGAGGACTATCGCAAGGAACTCACTCTTCGACCCCATCCCATTCTGGGGCCCGGAAGCATCAATGTGGGAACCATTGCAGGGGGCAAGCAGCCCAATATTGTTCCGGATGCCTGCAGCCTCTGGGCCGACCGGCGTATGCTACCCGGGGAATCGTATGCCACCATCGCCCGTCACCTGCTCAAGGAACTCAAGGCAAGGGGGGTAAGGGTTCAGATTCACTATCGCTCTGATGCGGAATGTCCAGCTTTGGAAACCGATTTGCAGTTACCCTGGGTCAAGGCCTTGATGCGACAGCAGCGACAACGAAAGGCACTGGGAGTGGATTATTTTTGTGATGCAGCCGTGATTGCCAGTGCCGGAACTCCCTGTGTGGTCATGGGGCCAGGCTCGATTGACCAAGCCCATACGGTCGATGAATGGATCAGTCTTGCTTCCCTTGAGGCTGGCCGGCAATCCCTGCGCCAGTTCATGTCCCAATTTCCTTGAGCGAGATGGAACCTTCCCTGAGCGTTGTCATTGTGGTGCCGCCTGAAGCTCAGGAGATTCCTTCGCTGTCATCGCTTCAGGGCCTCGAAGGGGTGTCTGAGATGATTGAAATCATCGTGGCACGCGGTCGTATGCCATCGGTGCAGCGGAACCTTGCCGTGGCGCGTGCAACGGGTCGCTGGATTTGGTTTCTGGACAATGACTCCCTGGTTTCTCTTAGCACCTGGCAAGCGGTTTGCGCCTGGATTCAGCGTGATGATGTGGATGTGATAGGCGGTCCCAATCTTTGTCCTTCGGATGCTCCATGGCTTCAGCGGGCTTTCAGTTTAGTGATGTCCTCGAGGCTGGCTTTTGGACCGAGTCGAGCCCGCTACCTTCGTGTGGGTGCTGAAAGACTCTCGAGTGAAAAGGAACTCATCCTGTGCCACTTGCTTATGCGGCGGACGCTCTTTCTTGAGCATAAGGGCTTTGATGAGGGGCTTTATCCCAATGAAGAAAATGCCCTTTTGGAGAAAGTCTCCAGCCTTGGCGGTCGCTTGTGGTATGACCCTGAGTGCTCGGTAGAGAGGTATCCCAGGAGGCATTTGTCTGGCTTCATGAAAATGATTTTCCGTTATGGTCGAGGTCGCGCTCAGCAATTCAAGCACCATCCTGCAAAGGGTTCCTTACTCAACATGTTGCCAGGTCTTTTTTCCCTCTATCTCTGGTTGTCACTGTTCCTGACCCTTTGGGGGAATCTGCATGCCAACCACCTTTGGATGCTTTGGATTCCGGCAGCAGGTGTTGCGGTGGCTTCGCTGTTGGAAGGGCTTTTTCATGTGCGACAGCATCCTCTGCTGCCAGCCTTGATCAGTGGCCCCTTGATTCCCCTGTGCCATCTGGCTTACGGTCACGGGTTCCTGCTTGGAATGTTGGGGCATCGCGACGCCCCAGAGGCAAGGAATCGGTGCAGGCAGGTCGATTTGGAAGTGATCACGGGTTCGCATAAAAAGCCATGAGTTTCATGCGCCAAGGCACCTGGATGATGTTCAGCAATACGTTTGCTGGACTTCTCATGTTTGGAGTTCACCTCATGGCACCTGCGATGATGGGTAGCGCGGGCGAATATGGCTTGTTCGTTGCTTTGCTGGGCATGCTTCACCTTGTCATGTCCTTGGCCCCAGGCATTCAAACGGTCTTTGCTCATGAATCGGCTGCCGCTTCGACTTCCCAGCAACGGTGCGTAGTGGGGCAGCGAGCCATGGCTTTCATGAAAGGGTGCCTTGGATTGTGGGTTGTGTCTTTTGCCTTTGTTTGGATTGCACGGAATCAGGTGTTCGACCATTTCAAATTCCAACGCTTTTTCCCCCTTGGGGTCATCCTGGTTGCAGGCCTCTTCCAATTGTGGCTCCCGATTCTGATGGGCATTCTCCAGGGATGTCAGCGTTTTACCGCTCTTGGCTGGGCGCTTCTCATCCATGGTGGAGGACGCCTGGCCATAGCAGCGGTCTTGATTATCATACTCGGTGGCTCGGCGGATGCTGCCATTATGGGGGTTTTGGGAGGTATATTATTTGCCCTGATCTGGTCGGCCTTGGGCACGCGCGGCTGGTGGGTGACTGGATCCTCTCATGCGCCCATGCTCTGGGGGCGGTGGATGAGGGACATGGGGCCGATGATTCTGGCGCCCGTCATCTTTCAGCTGATGCTGGTGGCGGACCTGCTCTTTTTTCGCTCCATCACCACAGATTTGGAATCCAACTATTATGGACTCGCTGGAACCATCGGCAGAGGTATGGTCATGTTTTTGGGCCCCCTGGTCGGGGTCATGTTTCCCAAATTGGTGCTGCAGCGTGCGCAGGAAATCAATGATGAAACGCGCAATGCATTGGTCAGCTCGACTTTGAAGGTGACCCTCCTGGTGGGAGGCTTGATCGGCGGTTTCTTTCTCCTTTGCGCGTTCTGGTGGGGACCCATCTGGCAGGCTGTTCAGTCCATGGAGTCTCATCCGGTGATGGGGACATACATTCAGCGCCTCTTGACTCATGAGGAGGGTTTCAAACTCATGATATCGTTGCTTCCATGGTTTTCCGGAGGGATGCTCTGCCTTTGTTGCAGTCAGGTCCTCATGTCTCGCATGCTCGCAGAGCGGGAGTATCGATCACTCATACGACCCTTGTTGATTGTATTTGCTTACCTGATCTCTTTGGGGTGGTTGCCGGACAACGTGCATGAGATGGTTCAACTGGTTTGTATCTTCAATGCAATCCTGCTATGCGTCTTGTGGGTGTCCTGTAATCGATCAGGACAAAGAACGATCCTACATCAACCCCCCTCGGAGAGCTCATCATCATGAATCAACCCTTAAGTGTTCTGATCATAGAAGATTCATCTTTCGACGCCATGGTCATGGTCAATGTTCTGGAGCAAGGTGGGTATTCAGTGGCGCATGAGCAGGTCGAAAATTCAAAGGAACTGACCCATGCGCTGAAGCATGGGTCATGGGATGTGATTCTTTCCGATTACAATTTACCCGAATTCAGTGCTCCGGAAGCACTGGAAATGATCAAGCAAAGCGGGTTGGATATTCCTTTCATCATCATCAGCGGCGGTATTGGGGAAGATGTGGCAGTCGCAGCCATGAAATCAGGGGCTCATGACTATCTGATGAAGGGGCAGTTGGCTCGTCTGGTGGTTGCTGTTGAAAGGGAATTGGGTGACGCGGCTCATCGTAAGGCAAGGCGCAAAGCTGAGACCGACCTCCGAGAAAATGAGTTGAGATACCGACTTCTGTGGGAACATTCCAATGATGGAGTGGTGTTGATGGATGAAGCCGGTTGGATCCTTTTCTCCAATCCGGCCATGGTACCCATGTTTGGACTTTCTGACACCACCTTGCTCGGTAAGCACATGGGGCATCTCGGTGGCTTGGGTGGAAAGGATTCCGAGCAGGCTCCTTTTGTGCAAGAACTCCTGCAATCCAATGGCCAGTTGATGGAATTCATCGGAGTGCGCGAGGATGGCGGCCGTTTTCCAGTGGAAGTCAGCTGCAGCGGTCTGGAAATGCATGGTCGCAAGATGTATGCCGCTTTTCTAAGAGACATCAGTGAACGCAAGCAGGCGCAGAGAGCGATCCAGTTGCACGAGGAAAGGCTGGAGGCCGTCAAGGAAATCCAGCAATGGATGTTTCCCAAAGTGCCTCCATCCATCGAGGGTTACGATATTGCCGGAGTCTCCTACCCAGCGGATGCGGCAGGCGGCGATCACTACGATTATTTGACGATGGAGCAGGGGGTTCATGGGTTTGTGGTTGCGGATGTGGCAGGTCACGGCATGGGGCCCGCTCTTTTGATGTCAGAAGCACGAGCCTATTTGCGCATGCTTTCGCGGCAACAACGCCACACTGGTGAGATGCTCACCAAAGCCAATGAGGTGTTGGGCGATGATCTGAGTTTTGAACGTTACATTACCATGATCATGGTTCGCCTGGAGGCTCAAGAGCGACAATTTACCTACAGCAATGCGGGGCACCCTGCCGGATTGCTTCTCAGTGCCCAAGGGGAGATCAAGGCGCAACTCAAGCGTCAGGGAGTGCCGTTGGGGATCCGGCAGCAGAGCGTCTATCCCAGTTCCGAGGTGATGCCTCTGGATCCGGGGGATATTCTTTTTCTTTACACCGATGGATTTGATGAAGCGATGTCCATGGATGAACAATTTTTTGGAGTGGATGCCATCGTTGAGGTGATTCGCTCGAACCGCCAAATGGAGGCCTCGCGGATACTTCAAGCTCTGCGAGCATCGGTGGACACCTTCACCGGAAATCAGCCTCAGGCGGATGATTTGACAGGGATCCTGATCAAGGTGCTCTGATCGACGAGGGATTACGCAGACATCCATGGACTCAGACCTGACACTGCCTCTTGATCAAGCCTATCGACTCATGCTCGAACGTCATGGGCATCAAGGATGGTGGCCAGCTGATACAGATTTTGAGATGTGTGTGGGCGCTATTCTGACACAAAACACCAGTTGGACTCAGGTGGAAAAGGCATTGAGTGAACTGAAGCAGCAAAACTGCCTGACCCCCCATGCGCTCCATGAGGTGGAGGCTGAAACTCTGGCAGAATGGATTCGTCCTGCCGGATACTTCCGACTCAAGACCCAGCGCCTCAAGGCTTTTGTGGGTGTTCTGGTCGACGAATATGGAGGAGCGGTCTCCTGCCTGATGGCAGGCGAATCCTCGCAGGTTCGACTTCGTCTGCTCAACATCCACGGTATCGGCCCCGAGACGGCTGATAGCATGATGCTCTATGCTGGAGGGCACGCCATCTTTGTCGTGGATGCCTACACGCGACGTATCTTCTCAAGGCACCGCTGGTGTCATCCCCAGGCCCCTTACCATACGCTGCAGGAGATATGCCAGAATGGTATTCAGGCATGGCAAAGCTCGAGCGCGTCTCGGGTGGAAGGCTGGAAAGACTACCACGCCCAGTTGGTTCAGATAGGTAAGGACTTTTGTCGCCCTCGTAATCCTAAGTGCGATCTCTGCCCTTTGCAGAGCCTTCTCTAAAGCAGCCAGTTTCCACCATGGGAGTTCCTTCACCTCGATCAACTGATGCCTCTTGGATCCAGCAGTGGGATCAATGCACGAGCAATGATGTGGTTGCCATGCGTGAGTGGCTTGATGCCCTGAGGCAGGATCCCCAGGCTGCGAAGGATCAGGAAGTCATCGCAAGAACCTTGAACCAGCGCATTGCCCAATCCATGCGTCGGGTTGAAAAGCGACGGAAGCAGATTCCAGCTGTGAGCTTTCCAGCTCATTTGCCGGTTTCGAACCGGCTCGAGGATATTACCGAAGCGATTTCAAAACATCAGGTGATCGTGCTTTCTGGAGAAACCGGTTCGGGGAAAAGCACGCAATTACCCAAAATGTGCCTCGCCATGGGACGCGGAGCGAGGGGGAAGATCGGTTGCACTCAGCCAAGAAGGGTCGCAGCTCAATCACTTTCAAGACGAGTTGCTGAGGAACTGGAGCTAACCTGGGGTAAGGAGGTTGGCTGCAAAATACGCTTTCAGGATTACAGCTCCAGCGATTCGTTCATCAAGTTCATGACTGACGGCATGCTGCTGGCAGAGTTGCAGCATGATGCCATGTTACGTGAATACTACACGTTGATCATTGATGAGGCCCACGAGCGCTCACTGAATATCGATTTCATTCTGGGGCACCTGAGGCAACTGCTTCCCGAACGGCCTGACCTGAAGGTCGTCATCACTTCCGCGACGATTGATACGGCTGTTTTTTCCGAAGCTTTTGGCCATGCGCCTGTCTTGGAAGTTTCGGGCCAGCTGTTTCCGGTAGAGGTCATCTATCAGCCTGAAGAACCCTCAAGCGATTCAAGAGAGAGTGTCTCCTACGTCTCTTCCGCAGTCGAGACAGTGGTGCACATTCTTCAATCTCAGCCCAGGGGCGATGTGCTGGTATTCATGCCCACCGAAGGGGATATCAGGGAAACACACCAGGCATTGGAAATGAAAAAACGTGTGAATGCCGAAGTATTGCCTCTTTTTGGGCGCCTGGCAGGGGAGGATCAACAGCGTATTTTCCAACCCAGTGGCAAGCGCCGGGTCATTGTTTCGACCAATATTGCCGAAACTTCACTGACTCTGCCCGGCATTCGTTTTGTCGTGGATACAGGTCTTGCACGTGTCAGTCGCTACAGCCCATCGACCCATACTCGCAGATTGCCAGTCGAGCCCATCGCACAAAGCAATGCGAACCAACGCAAGGGGCGTTGTGGGCGCGTTCAAGAAGGTGTTTGCTACCGCCTCTATAGCGAGAAAGATTTTGATGGGCGCCCTCTGTTTCTCTCCCCTGAGATTCAGCGATGCAATCTTGCCGAGGTGATTCTGAAAATGAAGGCTTTCTCATTGGGGGACATGGAAACCTTTCCGTTCATTCAACCTCCCAAACCGGTTGCCATCAAATCCGGATATAAACTGCTTCGAGAATTGGGTGCTCTGGATCATGAAGACACCTTAACCGAAATGGGTGAAAAACTGGCGCGGCTCCCACTGGACCCTACCATCGGGAGGATGATCCTTCAGTCAGCCGAAGAAGGCGTTCTGGAAGAAATGATCATCATTGCTGCGGGCATGAGCATTCAGGATCCCAGGGAAAGACCTGGTGAGGCTGCTGCGGAGGCCGATTTGGCTCACCGAGCCTTTCTTCATCCGACCTCTGACTTTCTGACACTCCACAATATCTGGACATTTTGTTTTGGGGATTCCACCAATCCCATGAGTCAAAATAAACTCAAGAAGCAGTGTTACTCCCATTTCATTCACTATTTGAGAATCAGGGAGTGGCGAGACGTATACCGTCAAATCAAATCTGTCATCAAAAATGACCGACAATTTTCCAAATGGGATGTGTCGTCATCAAGAGAGGCTGTGATGGAGAAGGAGCAATGGTATGCTGCCATCCATCGATCCATCGTATCGGGCCTGTTAAGCCAGTGTGCCTGCTCAAGGGAAAACAACGTCTACCAGACAGCGGCCGGCCGTCAAACGCACATGTTTCCCGGGTCGGTCATGTTCAAGCGTGCGGCCCGGGATGCTCCCAAAACGAAAAAAAGCCCCAGTCTCCATCATGGTAAACAGGCGCCTACCTGGGTGGTGGCTGGTGAAGTGGTCGAGACTTCCAAGACCTTCATGCGCACGGTGGCATCGATTCAGCCTCAGTGGGTGCTTCAATTGGGAAAGCATCTTTGTCGCTCGTCCTATCTCAACCCGCGTTGGGATTCCAAAAGAGGCAGAGTTGCCTGTACTGAAGTGATCCGCCTCAACGGTCTGGAGTTGATGGCTCGCCAGGTAGACTATGGACACGCACACCCTCAGATGGCTCGGGAAATTTTTATTCGGGATGGATTGATCAAGGAGCGCCAACGATGGGACCTAGATTTCATTGGGCACAACAATACCATGCTTCAGGAGGCCGAACAGAGGCTTACCCGAGTCCGGCATGGTCATTCACTTCAATTGGAAGAAGTTCTAGAAGATTTCTACGGCAAGTGTCTTCCTGAAAAGATTTACAATATTGCGGCGCTGCGTCATTTCATCAAAAGTCACCCTTCCTCTTCAAAGGATTGGTGTCTTTCGGTTGCCGATCTACTTCCTGAAAGTTACCAGGAGGGTGGCGAGGCCATGTTCCCATCGAGTGTTTCATTCAAGGGGCAATCGATTTCGGCCCATTACGCTTATGCACCCGGTCAGGAACACGACGGAGTTACCTTGGAAATCGATGCCGGCATGGCCTCCAGCATCGACCAACAGAGTTTATTGTGGATGATTCCTGGCAATCGGGAAGACCTCCTTCACCATTTGCTTCAGACCCTTCCCAAGGAGGATCGACGCCGGCTGATGCCCATCAGAGACAGAGCTCGTGCAGCTGTTTCAGCGCTTCAGGACGCGCCTGCCGACTCTTTTCTTGCAGCTCTCGGTGATTGGTTGCAACAGCGCTTTGAGATAGAAGTCGCCGCTGCACATTGGGATCTGAATGCCTTGCCTTTGCATGTGGTGCCGCGATTGAAAGTCGTCAATGCTCAAGGTGAGGTGATTTACAAAGGTCGGCAGCTGGGTGAAACCAAAGCACAGACACCCAAGTTGGCGACCAAGGCATCAAGGAGTCTGCTGGAGGAGGCGCACCGTCTCTGGGAGCATGACAATCTCAAAGGCTGGGATTTTGATGAACCGCCCGAAAAACTGATTGTGGGTCATCAAGACAAGCATCCCATCTACTTGTATCCTGGGCTGTATCGTCAAGATTCCACCATCAGTCTGAAATTATTTGCACAGAAAGCACAAGCCTTGTCCTCGACTCAATCGGCATGGCCACACTTTTGTGCATTGGGCTTTGATCGGGAGTTGGGATGGTGGCAAAGGGATTTTCAGCATAGCAAGAAACTTGAAGAGGCAAGAATGCATTATCTTCCGTTTGGTGGGCCCAAGCAGTTTTCCGAAAGCGCTTATCAGTGCTTGATATCTTACTTGTTCGCCATCCCTTCCTACCTTCCTTTGCAGCGTGAGAGGTTCAGCCGAGCCAAAGATCAAGGACGGGAGAGGATCATCGGGCTTTGGGAATCATCTACTCAACTTTTTTGTGGTGTGTTGGAATTGCGCCAAATGATGACCTTGGCGACGCTTACCTACTCTGGATTTGAACAGGATCTGAACTCATTGTTTCCACCAAACTGGCTTGTGCAGGTGCCCTATGCGCGACTCAGGCACTATCCAAGGTATCTCAAGGCTATGCAGATTCGTGGTGAGAGAGCCCAATCCAGCCTAACCAAAGAGAGAGAAAAGGCCACCCGCCTTCTGCCCTGGAACAAAGCTTTGTCCGAAGCCTACCGAAGCTTGAGCGCGGGGGATCCTCGATGGGCTCATTGGAGCGAATTAAGGTGGATGATCGAGGAATACAAGGTTTCCCTGTTTGCCCAGGAACTTGGAACGGCCGGACCTGTTTCCGAAAAGAGGCTTTCCAAGGTGTTACAATGCCTTGCGGGCCCAAAAACAAAAAAATAACTCCACGGTTTCCCGTGGAGTTGTGATCAAAACCAAAACTCGGCGAGGTCTTGGGAAAACCCACTTGAAAAGTGAGCATCTCCGGCCGCCAAGTCTTCTGAAATGCTTTCTTAAGCTTAGCGCTTACCCTTTTTGGCAGCTTTCTTCTTAGGAGCTGCCTTTTTGGCTGCTTTCTTAGGAGCTGCCTTTTTAGCTGCTTTCTTAGGAGCTGCCTTTTTGGCTGCTTTCTTAGGAGCTGCCTTTTTGGCTGCTTTCTTAGGAGCTGCCTTTTTATCTGCTTTCTTAGGAGCTGCCTTTTTGTCTGCTGTTTTATGAGCTGC
>Ga0181589_10003000_pt1 | contig 13369 bp, 10 predicted proteins | sample 071ome_25_FD_132444 | JGI IMG/M metagenome (GOLD analysis project Ga0181589, IMG submission 132444) | Coastal salt marsh microbial communities from the Groves Creek Marsh, Skidaway Island, Georgia - 071410BT metaG (megahit assembly) | ecosystem: Environmental > Aquatic > Marine > Intertidal...
GCCTCTGATGTATGGCAGTTTTATTTGGCTGGAGATGGGCAGGAGAATTACGCACCTTTTCCTGCTACGATACTTAGCCCGAATTCGGGGGCAGCAGTAGATGCATCAAGTGGTAAGATCACATTAGCTTGGCAAGGGAATGATCCAGACGAGGGGGATGAACTTAGTTTCACTATTTATTTTGATGATGTTGATGGATTACAAGATCCACAAACTGCAAATTCAAACATCACAGACACTTCATTAGAGGTAGAAGTAGAAAGCGGAACGACCTATTTCTGGAGAGTAAAAACATCGGACGGTACAAGTAGCTCTTTTACTCTGGTCCATAGCTTTGTGGTAAATTAGAGGATCTAATCGGCTTTTGAGATACGCCTATAACTAAAAAAATGAAAACAGGTCTAAAGTTATCCCCAACACCCAAAAACTTCCCTCAGTGTTAATGTATTGTGTTTTGTTTCCTATCGGATTGTCAAGATAAGGAACAGTAGTTTCAGAAGGTGCAGGTTCGTATTGCATAGTAATACTAAAATGAGGGAATGATAGCCCAAGACCAAAGAGAAATTTGTTTTTACTTTGGTTTTTCGTTTCAAGAATTTCACTTCCATTAAACTCTTCTGAACTCCTGCGATAGATTTTATTTCCAGCATAGATGTTTAGTGCTTCAGAAGCCTTGAATCCCAAAATCAAAGGAACCTCTTTTTTTTTGATAGTATACTCTTCGATGACTTTGTCTGTACGGACTAAAATATGAGGAATATCATGGTCGTTTTTAATTCGGTACGATTATACTCTGCTCTCACAAATATTTTTTTGAAATCATATTGAAGGTACCCACCGTAATTAATTCCTCCTCTACTTAAATAAATATTGATGTCCTTTTTTATTGAAACAATGTAAGCAGTAATATTGTTTTTTGAATCTACATTCAAACCACCCTTCACACCAAAAGAAAACTGTGAAAATGAAAACAGCGGGATTAAAAAGAGGATTAAAATGTTTTTTTTCAAATGGATGTATTCAATTAAAAACAAAGGTATATACTTTGGTCAAAGAATTATATTAATAGATCGGAATAAAGCTATTTTTTTGGTGTAAAGAGGGTGGTTATGATCTGTATTTTAAATGATATAAGTTTTCACTATTTTTAAGATGCGAATTACAGAAAAGGATCAATAGGAAAATGGATCCGTAAAATCAATATCAACTTAAACACATAGGTCGTATGAGGATGAGCCTACTGGGAATATGTCTTTTGGCACTTTCAAATTTTATTTTTTCTCAAAATAAGAGAGCGCGAGACTACGGTATCGAGATAGGTATTTTAAAAACGGGAAAACTCAATTCCATTACAGATGTAGAAGGCGTTATGGTGGGCCACACCACTCTCATAAAAAAAGATCATATCCGAACAGGGGTAACGGCAATACTGCCTCATTCTGGAAATATTTTTCAAATGAAAGTGCCTGCTGCAATTTATCTTGGTAATGGTTTTGGAAAATTAGCAGGGTACAGTCAGGTAAAAGAACTAGGGAATATTGAAACTCCTATTGTTTTGACCAATACCCTAAGTGTACCCACAGCTTCGAATGCATTAATTAGCTACACACTTCAACAGAAGGGTAATGAGAATATTTACTCGGTTAACCCTGTTGTAGGGGAAACCAATGACGGATGGCTTAATGATATTCGGGGGCGACACGTAAAAGAGAAACATGTCCTTGCTGCGATTAAAAATGCAAAAGGAGGAAAGGTGGCAGAAGGTAACGTAGGTGCAGGTACAGGGACAAGTTGTTTTAATTATAAAGGAGGAATTGGAACTTCTTCTCGGGTGATTCCTAAAAAACACGGAGGTTATACTGTAGGAGTGCTTGTACAAAGCAATTTTGGAGGTGTGCTTCAAATTAACGGAGTACCTATTGCCAAAGAAATGGATTCGTATCCTAAAAACTTTAAATACGATGTAGATGGATCTTGTATGATCGTAGTGATGACGGATGCTCCACTAGTATCAAGAAATCTGGAGCGGCTAGCCAAACGCGCCATGATGGGGTTAGCTAAAACAGGAGGTATCGCCTCAAACGGTAGTGGTGATTACGTAATTGCAGTGTCAACCGCAAAGGAAAACCTGATTCCGCATCAGAACAGCACTTTACTACTCGAAACTAAAGAATTAAAAAATGAAGCATTAACACCTCTTTTTCTCGCAGTAATTGAAGCTACAGAGGAAGCAATAATAAATTCCTTGTTTGCCGCAAACAACTTGACCGGAGTAAAGAATCACCAAAGAGAATCAATTCCTACAACTGAAATTTTAAGTATCATGAAAAAATACAATGCGATTCATTAACTTTAAAAAAAAAACTACTACTTATAATAGAAAGAAGTTTTCTGTTTTTTAATGTTTTAGCTGTAGTAATAAAATTGATTAATTACTCATCTGAAAAAAATGAACCGGTTCTATCTTGCATTAACTTTCAAATTCACTAAAAGAAGTAAGCAAGGAGTTAGGACTTAAATCAGGTTAAAAAATCTCTGTACCTCCTAATTTTGAACAAGCGCTATTTAAAGCAAAAAAACGCCTAAAATGGCTCAAAATTGATCAAAAAACTTCAAAAATGACTCAAATTTGATCAAAAATGATTCAAAATCGATCAAAATAAGTGTTTTTGAATTTGGGAATGAATTTAGATAAACCTCCCGTAAAAAAAAGCTAAGATCTCGAAATCAATCTCTTTTTCTTTACCCTTTTTGATCGTAGGTGATATTTATAATTACAGTACCATATACTCCACCACTATCTGTCCTAAATTCCAACTGGGAATAAAATATGTAAAGGGACTGTCTTCTAAAATTTCATTAAAAATTCGCTGTTGTAACACGGTAGAGTTTCCCGTGATGATGGTGAGTGAAAAAGGGCCAGCTTCTTTTTTTTCTTCTAGGGTGTCTTTTACCTTTTCGAGGGCTTCTTTATGGCGGATACCGTGAAGATCTAGTTGTATGATTGTAAGCAAATTTTATACGGTTCAAAATTAATAAAAAACCATAAGTCAGTTTTCAATTTTATTTAAATACCTATCAATATGATACTGATCCAAAGAGTCTGAATCTCCGTAATATGCTCGTAATTCGGTTAGTTTAATAAATAAATCTTTTCGTATTTTACTGTAATCAGGATTGTTGTAAACGTTGTTCATTTCTGAGGGGTCTTTTTCGAGATCATAAAGTTCCCACTCATCAATATCGTAATAAAAGTGAATGAGTTTGTAGCGGTTTGTTCGTACACCATAGTGTCTTTTTACCATATGTACAGAAGGGTATTCGTAATAGGTGTAGTAAATGGCGTCTCTCCACTCGCTACTACTTTGATCAACGATTTTCCGAAAGGACTTACCTTGAAACTCTTTTGGTGCTGTTACAGCTGCATAATCCAAAAAAGTAGGTGCAAAATCTAGATTTTGGATCATTTTATCGACACGGATACCCGCTTTAATTTCTTTAGGATAGCGCATCAATAAGGGAGTTCGAAGTGATTCTTCATACATAAATCTTTTGTCAAACCAGCCGTGTTCCCCGAGGTAAAATCCTTGATCAGAGGTATAGACCACTATGGTGTTTTCAGTAAGACCTTCTTGATCCAGATAGTCCAGAACCTTACCCACACCATCATCTACAGACTGTATAGTACGGAGGTAATCTTTGATATAACGATTGAATTTCCAGAGTGCCAGTTCCTTTCCCTCTAATTTTTGAGCTTTCATCGCTTCATTTTTTGGGGTATAGGCTTTGAGCCAGGCTTCTTTCTGTTCTGGAGTAAATCGTTCCAATTGACTTTCGAAGTTTGTCTTGTTTCCATAAGGATCGGTAATCATCTTAAAATCGTGTCCCCATCTGCCGTGACCGCCATATCCATGAGAAGCTGCGATTTGTTCCTCAGAGGCTGAAATCAGCATTTCTTGTGTTTTTGCTGCAGTTCCTCTGTTTTCGTAAGTGTCAAAAAAATTAGAAGGTGGATCAAAAGTTTTGTTGTCAAAAAGGGTCAGGTATTTTTCCTCGGGCTTCCAATTTCTATGAGGAGCTTTTTGATGGTACAGTAATAAAAAAGGCTTGTCTTTTTCACGTTTGTTTTTGAGCCAATCTAAAGCCAAATCTGTAGTAATACTGGTAACATATCCCTGGATACGTTTCTTGATTCCATCAATGATGAAATCGGGGTTGTAGTAATGCCCCTGTCCTGGGAGTACTGCGGAATAATCAAATCCTTGTGGTAAACCACGTAAATGGATTTTACCAACCAAAGCGGTTTGATATCCTTCTTTTTGTAAGTGTTTGGCAAAATTGTCTTGATTCCAGTCAAAATCTTGGATGTTGTCTACCTTACCATTTACAAAACTGTGTTTTCCTGTCAGCATTACGGCTCTACTGGGAGCGCAAATGGAATTGGTGACAAAAGCTTTTTCAAACAAAGCCCCTTCATTTGCAATTCGATCTATATTAGGAGTCTGATTTAAACCATAACCATAAGCGCTAATTGCTTGGTAAGCATGATCATCAGACATAACGAAAACGATATTTGGCGGGGGAGATTTTTCCGATTTACAGGATGGAAAAAGAAAAAAGGCAAACAAAATTAGAAACAAGAAACGCATGGCAATAAGATTTTAATCTCATTTAAAGATAGAAATTAATAAATTAATTGTTGTACCCAAAGCGTTTTAGCTGCTTCGTATTCGAACGCCAATTTTTAGCAATTTTAACATAAAGTTCTAAATGAATTTTTTTACCAAAAAATTCTTGTAATGTTTTCCTCGCTCCTATACCTACTTGTTTTAGCGCACCTCCTCGATGCCCAATAAGGATGCCCTTTTGAGTTTCTCTTTCCACTAAAATGACCGAACGAATTTTGATGATATTGGGTTGTTCATAAAATTCCTCAGTGATGACTTCTACGGAGTACGGAATCTCTTTGTCGTAGCGTTGGAGTATCTGCTCTCGTATGGCTTCGTTCACAAAAAAACGCTCTGGTTTATCTGTGAGTTGGTCTTTGGGAAAGTAGGGTGGTGCAGGTGGAAGCAAGCTAATTAATAATCCCAATAGTTCGGGAATGAAAAACCCGTTTAATGCCGCTATGGGACAAACTCTCGCATTGGGGAAAAGTTCTTGCCAATAGGCTACCGTTTTTTCTACTATTTCTTGACTGGAAAGATCAATTTTATTGATTAAAACAAAAAGGGGTGCTTTTGCTTTTTTGAGTTTTGCAAACAGTTTTTCATCCTTCAGTTCTGTTTCTTCTACCGTAACCATGTAAATCAATACATCAGCATCCACTAAAGCTTCTTTGACAAAGTTCATCATGGACTGTTGCATTTCGTAAGCAGGTTTGATCACCCCAGGAGTATCGGATAAGACCATTTGGTAGTTTGGTCCGTTTACAATTCCCAGTATCCGATGCCGCGTGGTTTGAGCTTTGGAAGTGATGATGGATAGATCAGTACCTACAAGTGCATTCATCAATGTGGATTTCCCCACATTTGGGTTCCCAATTATAGAAATAAAACCAGAATGGTGTTCTTTATTTTCCTCCAAGTGAGTTGCTCTTAGGGTAAAGGTAGGAATAAAAACAGGAGTGAGAACAAAGGAAAAAGCATCTTCTTTAAAGGTGGAGAGTCGAAATACGTTTCGGATGGGGGTTTTAATTTTTACTAAAACTGGACTTGTATGAGTTACATAATTTAAGTACATTTGCCTTTCAAATCGCGAGGTAGAGCAGTGGTAGCTCGTCGGGCTCATAACCCGAAGGTCGCAGGTTCGAGTCCTGCCCTCGCTACTTTCTAAAATCCACAATTATCTTTAAACACATAATTGTGGATTTTTTTTAGGCTAAGTAATGTATTCTCGTTTAAAGTTCCTCTCCTAGCCAAAATTTTCTCGCTTTGTATTTGTTTGAGGCAATGAGTAAAAAGTTCTTCGTTTTTTTAGACAAAATCGGAAATCAACTGATTCAGAAAAATCATCTCAATTCCTTTCTCCTTCAAAACAAATTTTATTTAAATTGAAGAATGAAAATTTTTTTTTCTTTTTGCCTACCCTTAATATTAATTCTATTTGTTGCATGTTCTAAGAATGCACCAACTATTGCAAGTTTTAGAACTGCGGTATTTAAATTAAGCATAGACGAAAAGGGCAGGGTAAATGAGTTTACTGACATCGGGACAGGAAAAAACTATCTTTCATCGGATTCCATCAGCTCTCTACTTGCTTTGAGAATAAATAAAAAATGGCAATTTCCCGATGCAGCAAAATTAAGCAACGGACAATTGGAAATAGTGTTTAGTGACAATCAAACAGCTTTTGTTGAAGTAACTGAAAAAAACACACATATAAAATTTGAACTGATTTCATTGACAAAGAATAATAAGGTAGACTTGATACAATGGGGGCCGTTTAGAACGACCATTCAAAAAGTTATAGGTGAAACCGTTGGAGTTGTTCGAGGGGAAACCTTTGCCATAGGAATTCAAGCATTAAATATCAAGACATTAGGGGGGTATCCTTGGAATGAAAGTGACAGAATGCCTGCTTTTGATATATTTAAAGAAACCAACATAGAAGACATGCACCCAGGGTCAGATGGAAGTGTTTTATACCGTGTTGAAGCAGCAAAACCCACAAAAACAGGAAGTAGCCTGCAAGCCTATTGTCGAAACCGAAATAACGATCGTATCGTAAGTGATTTTAAACTAGAAAAAATAGTAGCGCCTGCTTATGACGATGGAGGTGTAATCGGATCAAAAATAGCGCTTTTTGGAGCCCCATTAGATCAAACACTTGAATATCTGGGAAAAATTGAAATTGATGAAGGCCTACCCCATCCAATGATTGAAGGGGAATGGGGAAAAATTTCAACAAAAGCCAATGCGGCCTACCTGATTACCTCATTCACTGAAAAAACGATTGACCAGGCAATCGAACTAACCAAAAAAGCAGGATTAAAATACCTTTATCATTATGGGAATACATTTCAAAGTTGGGGGCATTTTGAAATAAATAAAGAAGAATTTCCAAACGGTATTGATGGTTTAAAACAATGTGTTGAAAAAGCAGAAAAAGAAGGGATCAGTCTCGGAACACATTGTTTGTCAAACTTCATTACTACAAACGACCCCTACGTTACCCCTGTTCCAGATAAAAGATTGGCCAAGGTAGGCCGTACTGTAATTACTGCCTCAATCGATAAAACAACTACTGAAATACCTATTTTATCTCCTGATTTTTTTGATGCAAAAGAAAACAACAATTTAAAAACAGTACAGATAGGTGAGGAATTGATTCGTTACAGTGGAATTTCCCAGTCTGAACCATGGAAATTGCTGGATTGTCAAAGAGGAGCCTATAATACTAAAGCAAGTAAACATTCAAAAGGACAAGAAATTTCTAAACTACTCGACCATGCCTATAAAGTGTTTTTGACCAATACAGATCTGACTATTGAAATGTCAGAACGTTTAGCGGAATTATATAACAAAACCGGAATGAGACAAATTTCGTTTGACGGGCTTGAAGGAAATCGTTCGACTGGATTAGGAACTTATGGAGAGTCCTTAATGCCTTTTACCTGGTATTCTAATTTGAGTCCTGATCTACAAAATCACCTCATTATCGACGCTAGTCGCACTACGCATTTCTTTTGGCACATCTACTCGAGAATGAACTGGGGAGAACCCTGGTATGCTGGGTTTCGTGAAAGTCAAACAGAGTATAGGTTTAATAATCAGGCGTATTTTCAAAGAAACTTCATGCCGGGTATGCTAGGCTGGTTTCAAATGACCCCAGAAACCAGTGTGGAAGATATAGAATGGATGCTTGCTCGTGCAGCGGGTTATAGTGCTGGATTTGCTTTAGTAGCAGACAGTAAAAATATAGATCAAAATAAAAATTCTAATAAGATTTTGGAGTTGATAGGCGACTGGGAAAAATTACGTATTTCAAATTCGTTTAGCGAAGAACAAAAAACTATGATGCGGGATAATTCGTTAGAGTTCTCCATAGAAAGAGTGGACTCTCTTTTATGGGATTGGAAGAAAGTTCATTCCAATGTTTTTTATCATGAAAAAAAAGTAAAACAACCCGGTGAACCTTTAGAATCTAACTTTAGTTTTCAAAATCCAGCTCAAGAGCAAACATTAAATTTTACTCTTATCCCGAAAAATTGCAATGTAAGTGATGTGACCTTAGAACTTAATAATTATAAGAAAATCAAACTACCCGTTGCGATAAAAAAAGGACAGCTTTTAAAATATTCAGGAACAGACCATATCGTTCTTCACAAGGCAAATGGGGAAGTAATAAAAAAAATCAAGATGAATCCTTCAGATTTTAAAATTCTTTCCGGCAAGAATTTTATAAATATAGATTGCAAATTTCATGCTGAAGAAAACGATGTCAAACTAAAAGTGGAATTGCGTTCTGTAGGGGAAAAAAGTAGAATCGTATTGAAAAATTAAATTCAAGCCTAATACATACGCTCTTAAATTGAGTACCTTTTGCATTCATGCAAAACCCAGACCCCAAACAACTTGCTGATTACGATATTAAAATTTTTAATATTAGGCTAATTATGGGTTTTGTTACTTACGGTCAATCTTTTCATACTTCTTCATTTAATACCGGAATACTGTAGTTTTTAATTACGGCAATTGTTCTAATGACTATTATGATGGAGCAAGATAATATGGTTTTTAGTACCAAACTCAGTCCTAAGGCTTCAAAACCTAAATAGGATACTGCTCCTATGATACATGCAGTAGCATAAATCTCTTTTCTAAAAATCAGGGGGATTTCATCACAAAGAATGTCTCTTATGGCCCCTCCAAAAGTAGCTGTGATGACTCCAAACAGAATGAGATAGATTCCATTTAAATCATATTGTTGTGCGATTTATAGACCGTGAATAGTAAAAAGACTAATTCCAATGGTATCAAAGAGGAAAAGCATTTTTCGCAATCTACCGAACTGGTCTTTTAGTAGATAGGCAAAGAAAACTCCAGCAATAATTAGGTATACATTTAAGGGTTCAGAAATCCACGCTACATTGGTGTTGAGTAGCATGTCTCTGAGTGTTCCACCACCTAGACCCGTCACAAATGCAATAACAAAAGCGCCAAAAAGATCTAACTTTTTAGTTACTGCTGTGATAAATCCACTAATAGCAAATGAGAGTGTTCCTAAAATGCTTAATCCCAAAATAACCTTATCAAAATCCATAGTTAAATGTAGTCTATTCAGAAACTTCAAACAAGCGTTTTCCAAGTTTGGAAATAAATTGCAAACGACTTTTTCAAAGAAACAGAAAGAAGCTTTTATTTCCATGAGTGGACCGATAAAAAAGACCTACTTTTGCAGCAAATTAACTCCATGAGAAGTATAGTCGCTATAGTGGGACGACCCAATGTTGGAAAATCAACTTTTTTTAATCGGATGATTCAAAAGAGGGAAGCCATTGTAGATGCCACTAGTGGGGTAACAAGAGACAGACACTATGGTAAGTCCGACTGGAATGGAAGAACGTTTACTCTTATTGATACAGGAGGTTATGTAGAGGGGAGTGAGGATGTTTTTCAAAAAGAAATTGATAAGCAAGTCAATCTTGCTATAGAAGAGGCCGATGCCATCATTTTTATGGTAGATGTTGCAGATGGTGTTACCGGTATGGACCAATCCATAGCTGCACTCCTTCGAAAAGCGGAAAAACCCGTTTTCTTAGCGATCAATAAAGTAGACAACGCCCTTCGGGAACAAGATACTCCAGAGTTTTATGAATTGGGGTTTGATCAATTTTATACTCTTTCTAGTGTCAGTGGTAGTGGTACCGGAGAATTGCTGGATGCACTGATCACTAAATTACCCGAAGAGGTTGAAAAACCAGAAGACACCCTGCCTCGATTTGCAGTGGTAGGAAGACCCAACGCGGGTAAGTCATCATTTATCAATGCTTTGATTGGAAAAGAACGCTACATTGTTACGGATATTGCGGGAACAACTCGAGACAGTATTGACACCCAATACAACCGTTTTGGATTTGATTTTAATCTGGTAGATACTGCTGGAATACGGAGAAAAGCCAAAGTAAAAGAAGATATAGAATTTTATTCCGTAATGCGTTCCATAAGAGCTATTGAATTTGCCGATGTTTGCTTATTAGTAGTAGACGGTACTCGGGGGTTTGACGGCCAGGTGCAAAACATATTTTGGCTGGCTCATCGCAACAACAAAGGAATTGTGATTTTGGTCAACAAGTGGGACTTATTGGAAAAAGACACCAATGCCACAAAAAAATATGAGCAGCGGATTCGTGAAGCCACAGCACCTTTTACCGATGTTCCAATTGTATTCGTCTCATCTCTTACCAAACAACGTATTTTTAAAGCTGTGGAAACCGCTGTAGAGGTCTTTAAAAACCGAACCAGAAGAATACCTACCAAGGCCTTCAATAATGTGATGTTGCCCATCATCGAAAAGACACCACCGCCCTCTTACAAGGGAAAATATGTAAAGATTAAGTTCTGTACCCAACTCCCAACGCCTCATCCTCAGTTTGCATTTTTTTGTAATTTACCTCAATACCTCAAAGAACCCTATCGAAGATTTCTAGAAAATAAACTTCGTGAACAATATGATTTTAGAGGGGTTCCCATTCAGATTTTCTTTAGAAAAAAATAACCTAAAGATGGTTTTTAAGTTGTTCTAAAGAGGCTTTTAAACCCTCGAGTTTTGACAACAATGCTTCTTTAGAATTTGTTTTTGATTTTTGTTGAAGTTGTTTTTTTGCACCTTGAAGGGTCATCCCTTTTTCTTTGACCAAGTAAAAGATGTATTGAAGGGTCTGCACATTCTCAGGGGTGTATTTTCGTGTTCCACTTTGTTTTTTTTTGGGTTGAATTTCTTCGAATTCTTTTTCCCAAAAGCGAAGCAAAGAAGGCTTCACATCAAATGCTTTGGCAACCTCACCTATGGAGTAATACCGCTTCTCTGGAAGGTTGATGTGCATCTTAGTCCATGGATTGATTTTCTTGCTTAGAAAGGGACAGTAGGGATTTAAATTCTTCGGGAGAAAGATTACCGTAATAGAAATTTAAAGGATTTATTTTTTGATTGTCTTTAAAAATTTCGTAGTGTAAATGAGGTCCGATAGAACGACCTGTATTTCCAACATAACCAATGATATCTCCTCTTTTTACTTTTTGACCTCTTCTGACATTGTATTTGGAAAGATGTGCGTAGAGACTCACATAACCAAAACCATGATCAATACGGATATGGTTTCCATAACCAGAAGAGCTATTGTCAGCGCGTTTCACTACACCATTTCCCGTGGCGTACACAGGGGTTCCTTTTTTTGCGGTAAAATCCATGCCGTAGTGTTTCTTTCTGATCTTGGTAAAAGGATCAATGCGATAACCAAAACCCGAGGCAACGCGAGTCAAATCTTCATTTTTGACAGGCTGTATTGTAGGAATTGCTTCAATAAGTTCAGCTTTGTTCTCTGCAAGGCGTTCAATTTCATCTAAAGAACGGGACTGCACCACAGTTTGTTTTGTTAAAATATCAATACGCTCTGCTGTACTGATAATCAGTTCAGAGTTGTCATAACCCTCTAAATCTTTATAGCGATTTACCCCTCCAAAACCAGCTCTTCTTTGCTCCTCAGGAATAGGACTAGCCTCAAAATACACTCTGTAGAGGTTGTTGTCTCGCTCTTCAACATTGGAAATCACTGATTCCAGTTGGGATAGTTTTTTGTTTAAAATATCAAATTGTAATTCATAATTTTTTAGAGATCTTTTTTGTGCAATCTCAGAAGGAGTATTAATCACATCAGAATTCAATAAAATTAAAAGAACACTTGAACCAAAGAAAAAGGAAGCCAACAAAAAAAGAAAAATATTAGAGACCCTCTTCTTGTTGGTGTACTTTATCGGTCTGTAGGAAAGTGTGTCCGGGTCGTAATAGTATTTAATTTTACTCATAAAGTTTTATAAATTTTTATTTCTTTTGTACTAGAAAAGAAATATGCTGTAAAGATACAAAAATTGGTCAGATACAAGCTTTTTCGATTTGAGTTGTCCTAAGTACAATCTAAACGATTATAAATAAAATAAGGAATGAAGTCCACCCAAGTACGACAAGAGTTTTTAGATTTTTTTGCTTCTAAAAAACATTTAGTAGTTCCATCAGCCCCTATGGTCATTAAAAATGATCCTACATTGATGTTCACCAATGCAGGGATGAACCCTTTTAAAGAATATTTTTTGGGGAATTCAAAACCAGAGTCTAACAGAATCACGGATACTCAAAAATGTCTTCGTGTGTCTGGAAAGCACAACGATTTAGAAGAAGTAGGAATCGATACCTATCACCACACCTTTTTTGAAATGCTAGGGAACTGGAGTTTTGGGGATTATTTTAAAAAAGAAGCCATAGTTTGGGCTTGGGAGTTGTTGACAGAAGTCTATAAAATTAATCCTGATCAACTGTATGTGACCATTTTTGAAGGGGCAGAAAAGGAACAACTTGGAAAAGACGAAGAGGCCTACAGCCTCTGGAAAGAGATTCTCCCTGAAGATCGAATATTATTAGGCAAAAAAAAAGACAATTTCTGGGAAATGGGTGATCAAGGCCCCTGTGGACCTTGTTCTGAAATTCATGTTGACATTCGCCCAGAGGAAGAACGAAAAAAAAGCTCAGGTGCTTCATCAGTAAACCAAGACCACCCTCAGGTCATCGAGGTTTGGAATTTGGTCTTTATTGAATTCAACCGAAAAGCCGATGGAAGTTTAGAAAAATTACCGAACAAACACATCGATACCGGAATGGGTTTCGAGCGTTTGTGTATGGTGCTACAGGGAAAAACTTCCAACTATGATACTGATGTTTTTACACCTCTTATTAGAGAAATAGAAACCTTGACCAACACAAAATATGGCAACTCAGAAGAAACAGACCGTGCCATACGTGTGGTTGCAGACCACTTGAGAACGGTTTACTTTGCAATTGCTGACGGTCAGTTGCCCAGTAACACAGGTGCGGGATACGTCATCAGAAGAATTTTAAGAAGAGCCATACGCTATGGATTTACCTTCTTAAATCAAAAAGAACCCTTTATTCATTTATTGGTTAAAATTCTGTCCCAACAAATGGGTACAGCCTTTCCAGAATTGATAAAAGAACAACAGTTGGCGTACAACGTGATCAAAGAAGAGGAACATTCTTTCTTAAAAACTTTAGATCAAGGGTTACTTTTACTTGAGACGATTCTTGAACAAACCAAAGGTAAAATTGTGAATGGAGAAAAGGCCTTTGAACTATACGA
>Ga0181589_10003003_pt1 | contig 13354 bp, 12 predicted proteins | sample 071ome_25_FD_132444 | JGI IMG/M metagenome (GOLD analysis project Ga0181589, IMG submission 132444) | Coastal salt marsh microbial communities from the Groves Creek Marsh, Skidaway Island, Georgia - 071410BT metaG (megahit assembly) | ecosystem: Environmental > Aquatic > Marine > Intertidal...
AGTTGGCATCGTAAATTAGAACAAGCCACCGATCACGAGACCTCGGACGTCGAGCGCGACGAATTTCTCGACGACGAGCTCGATGACGATCCCTGGGGCGAAGATGCGGCCTCGTCTCGCGTGTCGCCTGTGTAATGAAGCACATAGTACCCGACGCGTTCCTGCGCCACTCGCCGCCTCGCAACATGTCCCGACCCGTCGTCTCCCCCACGCCGACGACGTCCGCGCGCGTCCACGGGCGCAGAGACGCGTGTCTCGCCACCGTCGTCGCCCCGCTCATCCTCCCGCGCCTCGCGCGCGCGTCCCTCGTCGATGAGACGGCGGCCGAGCGCGCGTTCGCCTCGGTGTCAAAATCCATCGTTCGCGTCGCGCGCGTCGCGCAAAACGGCGAGACGACCTCCGTGGGGAGCGGATTCGTGTGGTACGTCGACGATGACGACGTGTGGATCGCGACGAACGCGCACGGGCTGACGAACGTCGACTCGAGCGCATCTTCGAGACTTGCCATCATGTTCGCCGAGGAGAAGCTTTCGGCGACGCTCGATGCATCGTGCGAATACTTTGCCAATCGAAGCCTGGACGTGGCGTTCGTGAAGATTCCGAAGAGTAAATTTCCATCGTCGTCGTCCGCGACGTTTGTGTCGCCGAAGATCGGGACGAGCGAGGATTTACGAGTGGGACAGAGCGTCTTCGCCGTTGGTTTCGCCGACGCGTCGCCGACGCTCACGCAAGGAACGATTTCTGGATTGGGACGGAAAATACCGAGTAAGAACGGCGTCGGACTCAAAGGATTGATTCAGATGGACGCGAAGATTACGGAATTAACCAGTGGCGGCGCGCTGTGCGATGGAAACGGTCGAATCGTGGGCATGAACGTCGTCCCGTACGCCGGCGCCGGTAAGCGGGATCCCGAGGGGGTCAATTTCGCGATACCCGTGAACGCCGTGCGGTTCGCCGCGGATAAAATGTGACGTCTCACGCGATGTATACGAGTAGATTGGGCGTGTTTTCTCGCATGGCGCCACGAACGGCGCCGCGAGTCGCCGTGGATTTTAGAAATTCTTTGAGCGCGCGAGGCGTCGTCGTCGGAGCGACGCTCAGGACTCGAGACGCCGCGCCGACAGCGTTCGCCACAGCCATGCTCGTGCCGCTCTGGTACGCGTACGACGTGTCGCTTGGATCGTCGCACGTCGTGTATCCCGCGCACGCGCCCAGGATTCGAACGCCGGGTGCCAGAACATCGACGCACGATCCGCCGTTCGCGAAGGCGTACACGTAGTCGCGTTCGTCGCTTGCAGACACCGTGAGCGTGGCCTCGACGTTCCCGGGGGAAATCTCGCACGCGTCGGATTGCTGATTTCCAGCGGCGCTGACGATGAGCACGCCGCGTCGGTCGAGCGATTCGACGACGGTTTCGAGCGACCGGGACCATACGCCGGCTTTGATTCCCAAAGCGAGCGAGACGATGGTGGGAACGTTGGACGTCTCGACCGCGCGCTCGACCCACTCGAGTCCGGCGATGAGTGCCGAAAGCTCTCCGTTTCCGTGACAATCGAGGACGCGAACGGGGTGGATTATTGTTTTCCCTCTGTACGCGATTCTTTGAATCGTCGACGCGACGTGAGTGCCGTGCCCATCGCAATCGTCGGCATTTTCGCCTCCAAACGAGTCGTCGACGAAGTTGGCACCAACTCCGAAATGTACGTCTTCAAATTCGACGTGCGAGCGACGTATGCCAGTGTCGAGGACGAAAACGCGAACGATGCTCCCGAGACCGTTCGTCGGATCTCGCGGAAGGAGTTTTTCATCGAGAGGTAGCCGACGCTGGTTCATTCTATCGCTCGACCAAAAGTTTGATTGCGCCGTCACTTCGACGTCTTCTTCGAACGTCAGCCCGGGAACGCACGCCGCCAATTGTTCGCGCTCTTTCTCGCTCAAGTACGCCGAAAATCCTCTCGCGAGTCGTCTTCGAAACAGTATCTTGAGTCGGCGCGCGCACGGCACGCGCAAAGCGCCCTTCGCGACGTCGGCGCTGTCGTGCGATACCAGATACGCTTTACGCGCAAAGACACCGGTCGCGAGGGTTGGAGAAGCGAACACTGCGGTGAGACATATCGTCAGGACGAGCTTGCGCATGCGCAATCGCGTTGTGGTGCGAGGGTTCGCTTTGTCGCGACGACATCGTCATCTCAAACTACAGTAGTTGTTATTACACACAGTGCGTTATTTATTAAAGCACGAACCTATCGATAGCCTCCGCGACGCCGTCTTGCTCGTTGGATGAATCCAACACGTGCGCCGCGCTCTTTTTAGTCTTTTCGCAGGCGTTCGCCATCGCCACACCGCACCCGACGAATCCGAGCATCTCAGCGTCGTTTTCGCCGTCGCCGCACGCGACGACGTCAAACGCCGGATTCACGTCCATCGATTTCAGCACCGCCTGCACGCCCTTGGACTTGTCGTTACCGAGTGGTAATATCTCCAACATGTCTGCGACGGCCTGTGTCACCTCGGCGCGATCCTTAAAGGCGGCTTCCCAGATGGGTCGCACGCCGTCGATGCTCTCTTTGCTCGGTCCCATTAATAAAAGTTTACGAACTGTGCCCGAAGATAACACGGCGTCCACGGATTCGTACACGTCGCTCGGGGGTTCGTGAAACGTTTCGTGAAGTGTGTCCAAGAGCGGGCTCGCTTCGAGCGTCGCGCACGTGTCGCCACAAAACGCGGTGAGCGCCAAGCCGTCGTGCACGACATCCTTCATCATCATGAAGGCGTCCCTCGTGACGTCTTCGGGCATTTTCGCCTCGTACACGAGCTCACCGCCGCGTCCGTACACCTCGAGTCCCTGCAGAAACACGCCCGGAGTGTTTTTACCGACGATGATACCGTCCAAGCCCTGCGTCGAAGCGGCTCGAATGGCTGCCGGTCTCGCCTTGCCGGTAGCGACGACTACCTCCACGCCGGACGCGACGGCTCTCCGCAGCGCGGCGGCGACGCCCGGCGTGATGACGCTGTCTCCATTCAAGAGCGTACCGTCGAGATCCGTCACCAAAACGCGTCTCTGTGCGCTCGTCGTCCTCACGGCGGACGGCGCGTCTCCCGACGCGCGTCGCGTGAGTCCCGTCACCTTCCATCCCAACGCGCGCAACATCTCTTGCTCCGCCACCGCCATCGTCTCCGCGTCCGCCTCGCTCAGCTCGTGATCGAATCCCAGCAAGTGTAACAAACCGTGCACCAAGAGCACTCGACACTCATCCCTGAGCCCGTGTCCGACCTCTCTCGCCTGCGCGCTCGCCGTGTCCACACTCACGATGACATCCCCCAACACCACCATCGGACCGAAACTCTCCGCTGGGAAGCTCAACACGTCCGTCGCGCTGTCTTTTTGTCTGTACCCGGCGTTTAAACTCCTGATGTACTCATCCGAGCACAGCGCCACGCTCAACTCGAGATGCGACACCGATTTCGGCAGCGTCTCTCTCGCGCGCGCCGTCGCCGCCGAAGCGCCCGCATTCTCCAACAACAGCGTCATCAACGCCACCGCGTCCTCCTCCACCTCTTTCCGCAGCGCGCGCAGATCCAATCCACGCTCGATCACTTCTCTCGGCTCGCGTCCGTCCTCATCCACGATCATCACGTCGCACACGCACTCGGCGTCGCCGACGTAAAACGTTTCGCCGTAATCCTCGTCGCCGTAGTCCTCCCCGTCCCCATCCCCGCTCGCGCTCGCGCTCGCGCGCGTCCACCCTCGAGCGCGCGCGCGCGCACCGATCCACGACGACACGCGCGATCGTCGTCGCGTCGCGTCGACGTCAGACCACGCGCACCGCGTCGACGGCGACGACGACGATGCGAATGGCGACGACGCCATCGATGTCGCCGCGCGCGCGCGCGACGCCGGGACCCCGACGCCGCGCTCGACGCGACGTCGGTAGTCGACGAGAGGGGTCGTCGCGCGGCGCGCGAGCGCGCGAACGATGACGGCGGAGCGCATGGTGGTCGGACGCTCGCGTCGATGTGTGTCGGGACAAATTCGCGGAGGCGCAAAAGCGTAAAGGGAAAAGGAAAGGCGTCTTGTTTGTCTTGCTTCGTGTACACGACGAGGCGCGCGTGAAATAATGATGATGGCTAGGTAAAAACGACGGTGGGCGATGGGCGGAGATGACGCGGGCGGAGGATGTCGGTATCGGTGCCGGGGGTAAGTTCGCGGCGGCGGCGGCGACGCTCGCCTTCGAGGCGGTTACTTCCAGTTGGTGAAGACGCCGTACGAGCCAAAGAGTCCGTTGGCGCCGGCGACGTACTGTAAGAAGACGAAGACGACGAAGACGACGATGGTGACATTGACGAGATCGCCGGGAGATCCGGTGAATTCATCGGCTCCTTTCGTCGACGATGTCGTGCGGAGCGAACTATCCGGCATGGGCATGGCGAGCTTGGCGAGATCGTACGAGGCGAGAATTTGTCCCACCTCGCTCGGAGGAACGTTGAGTCCCACCTTGTCGGCGCGCCGTTTGTTCATGCGTGACGTGTAAGGTAAAGATTCGATGACGGCGTCGGCGAGATCGTCGATGAAGAGAGGATCCGTGTCGAGCGCGGGGACGCGGCCCCACTTTTCCACGCCGCTCTCCTCCGCCAACTCGCGATACTCCATGTCAATCTCTTCCAAGGTTTCGATGTGTTCGCTGACAAAGGAGATGGGCACCGCGCACAGCGCCTTGGTTCCTTTTCTTCCGAGTTCGCGTATGGTGTCGTCCGTGTACGGCTTGAGCCACTCCACCGGTCCGACGCGCGACTGGTACGCCAAGACGTGCTCGTTGTCCACGCCGGCGGCGCGCAACTCGTCGACGATGAGTCCGACGCACGCCTCCATCTCATCCTTGTACGGATCTCCAGCCTCCTCGACGTACGACGTCGGTACGCCGTGCGCCGAGAAGAAGATGATCGGTTCCTTTTCATCGTCGAATTGTTCTCTCAACGTCTTGGCGATCATCGCCGCCATGGCTTTGACGTACCCGGGACGCTGATACCACGACGGAATAACCGTGTGACGCACGCGCGCCAACGCTTCGTCCTCGCTGAAATACTGCTCCAACAGACGCAGACTCGATCCCGACGTGCTGATGGAGAATTGTGGGTACAGTGGGAGCACCACGAGTCGATTAACGCCGTCTCGTTTGATGGCTTCGATGGCGTCCTCGGTGAACGGTTTCCAATACCGCATGCCGACGTACGCCTTGGCGGCGATCCCTCGCGTCTCCATCGCCGTCTGCAGCGCGTGCGCCTGCGCCTCGGTGATTCGACGAAGCGGAGAGCCACCACCGATGGATTCGTACGCCTCTCGACTCTTCGGCGCGCGAGACGAACTCAAAACGTTGGCGAGAAAACCTTGTAAAAACCGAAGCGGTCCGGGCAACCGAATGATATCCGGGTCGGCGAATAAATTATACAAAAACGGTTGCACGTCATCCAACGTCTCCGGACCACCGAGATTGAGCAAAAGAACACCAACCTTATACTCCTCCTCCTCCTCCTCCTCCTCCTCCTCCTCGTTCCCCTCTCGTCCGACGGCGACGACACCGCTCGAGTCGTTCGCCGCCGCCGCGCCCCCGCGCCGCCTCGACCGCCGAAGACCCGCGCGCGAATAATTCAATCCAAAATTACCATACCTCGCGAACGTTCCCTCCACCACTCGCCCCGACGCATCACCACCACCACACTCTCTGTCCTCTCTCGACGCCCACGAAGAGGACGGCGATCCATCGCGCGCGGACGCGCGCGACGTCGTCGTCGTCCCGCGCCGCGTCGCCGGTCGACCCCGTCCCCGCCGACGACGATGATCATGATGCTCGCACCTCGCGCTCGTGGACGCCTGCGTCATCGCGCCCGCGCGGTGCATGACGCGCGCGCGCGATGAGTCGCGCGAGCGTTCGACGGACGGCGCGCTCGAGCGCGCGACGGTGGCGCGCGACGCGTCGAAAGGCGTGGATCTCCGTCGAGGGTCCGAGCCGCCGCGCGATCGACCCGTAAGGCGCGACTGAGGCGTCGTCGTCGAACGCTCGCGTCGCGAGGGACGAACGCGAATGGAGACGCGCGTGAGGACGCGTTCGCGGTCGAGTCGCGCGACGAGGACGTCGTCGGCGTGTGCGGGGACGACGGTGAATCATTCACGGTGTAATCGCATCTGGCGCTGCCGGTCGAGTCCCTCTATCGGTGAGTCATGACTCGTCAAGGTGGACGAAAAGTGCACCGTGGGACACAGCCATCATCGCTCGGGCGCTCGACCGACCGGGCCGTCGAAGACGGCGCCCGCGCGCGCGATGGCGTCGGTGGCGTCGCGTCGGTGGCGTCGGTGGCGTGCATCGCGTCCGTCGCGCGCGCGACGCGCGTCGAAACGACGTCATTCTTTCATTCATCATCGGGGCGCATTGGCGCGACGACGCGCCGTGCGCCACACGACGACGCGCGGTGATGCGCGCGACGATGCGCGCGACGATGCGCGCGACGCCGACGATGCGAGTCGCGCGATCGGTCTCGTCGGCGTCGCGCGCGAGACGGGGCGCGGGAGGGACGACGCGGAGGAACGCGCGCGCGGCCGTTGGTCGATTGGGAACGACGACGACGACGACGACGACGACGGCGAGGACGACGCGCGACGCGCGCGCGAGAAGGCGCGTGGTGACGCGAGGCAAATCCGACGCCTCGGGCCTGCCGGACGGCGTGGACGAACTCATGCGTAAGTACGCGGGAGACGCTGCGAAATCGGTGGGGCGCGCGGCGGCGAACGCGGCGAAGACGACGACGAGCGCGACGACGAGAATCGCGCGCGGGGCGCGCACGTCCTACGACGGCGTGTTCGCGCTGTTATTCTTAAACTTTGCGTTATTCGCGTGCGACCACTGGGCGCACATGAGCTTCGTAAAGACGCTGTATCTGAACCACGCGCGGCCGACGTGGTGGCAATTCGCGACGTCGACGTTTTGTCACGCCAATTGGGCGCACTTGTCGTCCAATATTTTCTTCTTGTACATTTTCGGCAAGCTCATCGAGGAGGAGGAGGGTACGTTCGGGGTGTGGATGTCGTATCTCGTCACCGGCATCGGGGCGAATCTCGCGTCGTGGTTTTTATTGCCCAAGAGCGTCGGCGGCGTCTTGGGCATCGGCGGCGCGGCGACGGTGAGTCTGGGCGCGAGCGGCGCCGTGTTCGGTCTCTTCGCCGTCTCTGTGCTCGTGAAATTGAGTTGGAACTGGCGCAGAATCTTAGAGGTGGTGATTTTAGGACAATTCGTCGTGGATAGGTTTTTGAGCGAGGCACAGATGATCGCCGCCGCGGGATCGGGCGTCGGCGCGGGAAACGTCAATCACGTCGCCCATCTCGGCGGCGCCATCGCGGGGGTGTTGCTCATAATCTTTCTACAGCGCATGGTGCCGAAATGAATGACGCGCTCAGAGGGCGATGTGTGTGATGATGACTGCGTAGAGTTTTAAAACAGAACAAACAGGCGCACAGACGGACACGTTCGCGTTATTGATAGTTATTAATTATCGTACGCGATATCCACTAGAGGACGCAAAAAAACCCGATTTTATCAAAAGACGCCGAGCGCGGTGAAGAGGGCAAAGGCAAGAAACAAACTCCCGCCGACGACGCCCACCGTGCGTTCGCTGATGCGTTTGGAGAGGAGAGACCCACCGACGACGGCGATGAGCGTGGCGATGAAATGTCCGAGCGTGGCGCCGAACGCGACGCCGACTGGGTTTTGCGCGGCGCCGAGGGCGATGGTGGCTAACATGCTTCGATCGCCCCACTCGGCGATGAAGATCAACGTAAAGGTTTCAATCAACGCCGCAATGCCCGGGGACCGGCTCTGCGCGCTCGCGGATTTACACACCACTTCGGTCGCCTCGGCGAGCTCGCCGTGCTCCTCGGGTGTCGCGCCGCTGGGATCCATGGCGAGCGCGTCCTTGAGCGTCTTGACGCCGAAAAACACCAACATGGCGACGGCGGCGTACTCTCCGACCGGGAGCGTCGGCGCCAGAGACGTCGGCAAATTTTGAAACGCTCTCCCGATGGCGACCGAGATGACCGTCATAGACGCCAACGCCGTCGTCGCACCGGCGAGCACGCGCAATCGACCCAGACGCATCGCCAACAACGCCGCGATAAAGAAGGTTTTATCCCCCAACTCGCTGACGAAGATGAGCGCAAACGCCGCCGTGAACCCGCTCTTGGCCAACGCGCTCACGATTCGACTCTTCGCATCCAACATGAACGTGCTCGATCCTAAATCAAACGCCACGTATAATATTATCGCCGCCACGACGCACGATCCGAAAATCGCCGCCTGCAGCGCGTATCCCGTCGTCGGTTTATCCGCGTCATCGCGCACCATTTTCATGAATTCCAAATCGCACGACGCCCCCGCGTCCGCGTCCCCCCCGTCGCTCGCCGCCGCGCGCATCGCGCGTCCCGCACGCGCCGCCGAACCGCGCACATCGCGCACAGCTCTCACCGCGCGTCGCACCGTCGTCCCGCGCGCGCGCACACAGACGCCGTCCCGACACCGATCCGCCGTCCCAGACGACGACGAGGTTGACGAAGAAATTCTCACGCGACGCGCGCGCGTCTCGACCACCGACGACGCCGACGCCGACGCCGACGCGCGCGAACGCGAACGCGTCACGGTCACCCCGACTGACGCGCGCGCGACGACCGACATGACGACGACTGACGACTGAATGAAGGAATGCATTCATGAAATTCAACACACAAACCTCTCGGCGGCGACGAGTCAGCGCGACGACTCTTTGGTCTACGACGACTTTTTAACTCTTCGTATGCATGACATCACCACTACAAACGGCGCGTCCGAATCCGAGTCCTACTACATATTAATACCGCTACACTATTCATTCGTTCCGCCGATGGGACGCGCGCTCGCGGCGCGAGGAGCGAGTTTTTTCGCGCGCGCGGCGACGCGCTTCTCCTTGGCGCGTCGCGCGTCAGATTTCGACTTTTTGGCGGCGGCGTCCTTGGCGGCGCGAAGGGCGGCTTTCGTGGCGGAGGCGCCGATGAGTTGCGGCGCGTCTTTGAGTCCGAACGCGGCGGCGACGTGGCCGAGATGGAGTCTCTTGACGTGGAAGATGTGTTTGAGCGCGCTCGGAAAGGTGGCGTAGGCGCGAACGTGGGCTCGAAACGCATCCTTGGCCAAGACGTCGTACGGTTTGTCGGCGGCGACTTTTGCGAGGAGCTTTTTCTGCATGCGTTGCGCGGCGGGATGGAGATGCGGCATGCTCTTAAACGTGGATTTATCCCGTTCAGTGGCGTCTTTCGCGTCGTCGAGGACGTTGAGCATGGCGACGGCGGACCCGACGGCGAAGGAGACGCCCTCGGCGGCGAGGACGTCGGCGTATTCGCGCTCCTTGGGTTGTAAAAAGAGCACGGCTTCGCCGTTCGAGCCGAGACGCGCGGTTCGACCGACTCTGTGCACGTACGTCGTGGCGTCGGCGGGTGGATCGACTTGAACTGTCGCGCCGACGCCGACGAAATCTAAACCTCTCGCGCCGACGTCGGTGCAGAGCAAGACGCCCGCCTTGGTCGTCGCAAAACCGCGAAAGACGTCGGCGCGTTCGGATTGACGCAACAATCCGTGTAAACGAAAGATTTCGTACGGACCCTGCACGGCGTCGTCGTCGTCCTCCATCTTCCCCTTGGCGCCTTTGGCGAGCCATCGAAGGGTCTTGTAGTGATACTCAACGGATTCGCACGAGGAAAAAAAGACGATCACCTTGGAGATGGAGCCTCGCATCCATCCGGCGAGCACGCCGGCGAGCGCGGGGAGTCGCGCCTTCATGGACACCTCGACGACGGTGTGGTTGAGACCCTGCGGCATGTGCACGCGTTCGCCGCCGGTCATGATTTTTACCATGCGTTTGAGGGCGTCGGCGTTCGCGTCGGCGTCGACGTCGGCGGCGTCGCCATGATCGTCGTCGTCGCCGACGATTTCCAAGTCGTCCCTCTCCGGCTCGACGACGACGGTGACGGGATCCGTCATGCGTTCGGCTAAACGCGCCGTGCCCGGCGTGAGCGTCGCGGAGAGAAGGGCGGTGCACAGACTCGCGCCCTCCGTTCGACGACCAATCTCGTTCAAGATAGCGTTCAAATCTTCCTCGAATCCTAAATCTAATAATCGATCGGCTTCGTCGAGGACGAGCCAACGCAAATTGTCCACGACGAACGACTCGGTCATTCGGAGATGATCCAACAGTCGACCCGGGGTGGCGATGAGCAGACACACCCCTTTGCGCAGACGCGCTTTTTCTTTCGCGCGATTTTCACCACCCATGATGGAGCTCGTCACCACCCAATGAAACGGTCTCCCCACGAGACGCGCCGTATCCTCCACCTGCGTCGCCAACTCGCGCGTCGGCACGAGCACCAACCCGCGCGTGCCCTCATTTCTCGTCACCCTCGGCACGATTCCTCCAATCTTACTAAACAACGGCGCGATGTAACTCAGCGTCTTCCCCGACCCGGTCTCCGCGCGCACCAAGACGTCTCGACCGGCTAACATTCGAGGAATGGTTTTCGCCTGCACCGCCGTCGGCGCTCCGAAACCGACGTTCTCCGTCAAGTGTTTCACCATGGACGCCGGAAGTCCACACTCCTCGAACGTCGTCGGTTCTCTCCCGAACACTCTCGCACGATCGCCTCCACGGTGCGCGTCCTCACCGTCACCGTGTTCACCACAGTTCTCGCCCGCGTCGTCGTCGTCCCGTCCCGAACCGCTCGCAGCCGCGCGTTTCATCAGACTCGCCCAGTCTCGAGGATTAAACGTCAACCCGTCGTCGTCCTTGTCGTCCCCATCGCCGTCGTCGCCTCGAACGACCTCGAACGCATCGTCCTTCTCGTTCTCCTCCTCCTCCTCTCTCGACCTCATCGTCCCTCGTCCGTCGCGCGTCGGCGCGCCTCGCGTCGGCTTTTTCCCTCGCCGTCCGTCACCCTCCCGACGTGCATCATCATCGCCTCTCGACGTCCCGCGCCCGCCTCGCGCGCGCGCGCCCCCCGCATCCTCGCGCGCGCGTTTCTTCTCGCCTCGTCGCGTCGGTCCTTTCGTCCCACCGTCGCGCGGGGCGTCCGACGCGCGCGTCGTCGTCGTCGTCGTCCCGCCGCCGCGCCAGCCCTTTTTCGACGTTCGCGCCACCGTCCTCGCGCGCGGGTTCCCTCGTCGCCCACCGCGAATCGGCGCGACGTCGTCCGCGATGTTCATCACGAGCGCGTCGTCGTCCGACATGGCGCGAACGCGCGCGACGCGACGCGGTGTCGCGCGAACGAGCGACCGGAGGGACTCGCGCGGCGAATCAGGTCGGTTCGAAGGCTCGAGGTCGAGAAATCGACCGAATGGGCGTCCGCGGTGCCTCGCGCGACGCGTCACTCGTCGCCGCGCGAGACGCGATGGATGCTATGAATTTTTCTCGACGCGTCGACGGAGACGCGCGCGATGAAGACGCGCGCGCGTCGACGGAGACGCGCGCGAACGATGGGGAGAAGACGGACCGGCACTCGGAGGCTCGAGAGGCGTCCGAGGAAGACGCGACGATGGACGACGCGATCGGGACGTGTCGCGTGTGTCTGGAGGACATCTCGCGCGAGGACGTCGAAAGTGGTCTCGCCGTCGCGCTCGGGTGCGCGTGCGCGTCGTCTGGGCACGTGCACGAGACGTTCGCGTGTCGCGGCGCGTACGCGGCGATGAAACGCCGCGCCGGAGAGACGACGTGCGAGATTTGTTTACATCCGCTCGCGGCGCACATCGCGTCGCTCGAACGCTCTAAACGCGCCTTCGTCATCGATATCGACGTCGACGATCGTCGAGGCGGCGAGAGAGAGAGAGACGAGGATGGACGCGCCGCTCGTGACGCGTCGCTCGACGCCGCCGAATCCAGAGTCGCGCTTCGCGACGCGAGCTGCGCGCCGTGCGCGTGCGTCTACGCGTGCGTCCGCGCCATTCTCGCGCGACGCACGGGCCTCTTCGCGTTCACGCTCGCGTTGCTCGGCGCGCTCGTCTTCACCTGCGTCGTTCGACCGATGTGAATCCGACGAAACGGAGGCGCGCGTCGGCGCGTCGATTTCGACGTCGTCAGAGGGGAACGAAACGGCGAGAGAGAGAAAATGATGATTTGCGACGTCGTCACTCGTCGACGACGACGACACGCGCGAGAGAACGCGATCGCGTGACGCGAAAACGCGTGTGGGACGCGTCGAGGCGCGCGGATCGGTGCGCGCGCGCGCGGCGACGACGAGAGGGACGTTCGAATTTGCGGGACGGTTGGTTTAAAAACATCGTCATCGTCGTCGCGTCATGACGGACGTGATGCGCACGCCCGTGTCCACGCCGACGAGCGCGACGTCTCGTGAATCGCCGTTTGCGTCTTCTCCGCCGACGTCGTCGACGACGAGCGATCGTGAGGCGGCGGAGAGATTAGCGGATGCGATTCGGGACGGGTTGCTCTTCGCCACGCCGGAGGCGACGACGCGACGCGTGATGGCGAGAACGCCGGGAAGCGGCGGTGCGAAGACGCCGACGTTTGCGTTCGGGGACGTGGATTGTGCGGTGTGTCAGAGTCCGCTCGATCGGTCGAGACCGGAGGCGAGCGATAATCCGGATAAGGTGGAGCTCGCCACCGGGTTGGCGTGTCGACACGTCTTTCATCGATGTTGTCTCGCGGAGTGTCGAACGCACGGTATACGGCGGTGTCCGACGTGTCAGGCGCCGTTGCCTCGAGGATTTACGCCGGAGAGCGTGCGAGAGGAGCGAGAGCGACACAGGATTCGAGATCGAATCATCGCGAGGAGTCGGAGGGCGACTGACGCGATTCGATTGGCGCGGGCGAGAGCCATCGCCAACGGAACGATACCGCCGCACGGCGCGAGTCCGACGACGAGCGATGGAAGTCAGACGCCGGGAACGCCTGTGATGGTGTCTTTGAGTCAAGACACGGGGATGGACGTGTACGGCGCCGCGGCGTTACCTCCGAGAGCGCCGAGGTCGTCGGCGCCGAAAAACGGTGGAAACAGAAACGAGCGGTGTCATCCGTACGCCTCGCCGTCGCCTTCTCGTTCGCCGTCCTCGGCGAGCGAAGACGGGGAAGACGACACATTCTTCATCTCCATGACGCAGTGAGCGATGGACGAGCACATCGCACGGTAGAGCCCGCGGCGTCCGGAACGACGCCGCCACGCGCCTTTAGTAGACAGTTAGTATTCATTACATCATCGCGCACCCTCGCGCATCTCAAAATCTAGGCATGCGATCGCCGGGATTCAACACCATGGGATCACCCTTCCAATCCGCCACCA
>Ga0181589_10003004_pt1 | contig 13353 bp, 9 predicted proteins | sample 071ome_25_FD_132444 | JGI IMG/M metagenome (GOLD analysis project Ga0181589, IMG submission 132444) | Coastal salt marsh microbial communities from the Groves Creek Marsh, Skidaway Island, Georgia - 071410BT metaG (megahit assembly) | ecosystem: Environmental > Aquatic > Marine > Intertidal zone...
ATGGTAGCAAAAACCTTGGAAAGGCCAACCAAAGACAATTGCGGCATATCAGGCCATAAACGGGAGCGTTTTATTCACGGCATAATTTAGCGCACAATATTTGTTATGTCTAATTAGTGTATTCCGTTCTGAGCTGCCAAACGGCTTGTCAGGTGGTGCCCATGCCTTCCCCTATGTCACCCTAGGAGGCGCTGGAAGAGTTTTTCCAAGGCTGGTCAGGGAAACGAGTGGGTGTCTTGTATCCCTGAGGCTGTTGCCGATTGACCGCAAGATCGTCTTCGGCTGCCTCGTTGGAGGCATCGGGTTGTGCTTTCCATGAGGCAATCTTTGCCTTGAGCCCATGATGCTCCGCCATCTCCTTGTTTCCCGTTTTGACGTAAAACAAGGAAAGATTTGTATGGATCAGCGGGTGTCCTGGCTCCATTGCTTCCACACGATGCCCTAGAATAATCGCCTGCTCGAGGTCACCCTTGCGATAGCACACCATGCTGAGCGCTACCAGGGCATCAATATGAGTGGGTTCCTCGGAAAGCACTTGATCCAAAAGTTCAGACGCTTGATCGTAATCTTCCTGTGAAAAAAGGAACATGGCCTGATCATACCTTTCTTGCTTGGAATGAGCGCTATCCATAGGGACGAAGCTATTCCATTGTCCAAGCACCCTCAAGCCTCAGTTGTTTGCCGAAGCCTTTCGTGGTACAAGCAACCAATGGGATTACTGGATGAAACCTTCGAAGCGGCTCAGCTGGATCGGGCCCAGCTGGCAAAGCTCTACGATGTAGGACAGAAAATCCATGCGACGCTTGATCCTGAAACGGCTCTCAATCTTATCTTGGAATACGCCATCGAATTGACAGGGGCTGACTCCGCCAGCATTTCATTGGTCAATCCGAGCACTGCGCTTCTTGAGCTTGAAGCTTCACGAGGTTTGCCGGAATCGCTGACCCAAGATTACCAGCTTGCCTTGGGTCATGGCATCACCGGATGGGTGGCCAAACATGACTCCCCTGCCCTGGTTCCAAATGTCCAGGAAGATCCTCGTTACCTCTCCGTATGGGGGGACGTGCGGTCCGAATTGGCGGTTCCTTTTGATGTACAGGACCAAATTCGTGGCGTCCTGAACGTGGATTCCACCCAGGTTGGAAATTTCAAAGAAGCCGACCAAGCGATGCTCAGCGCTCTGGCCATTCAGGCGTCCACTGTGATTGGAAACACCTGGTTGTTTCAGCAACTGCAAAGCAAGGCAGCCATGTTGGAATCGCTTTCTAGCATCAACGAAACCATTCAACAGACCCTGGGTATTGATGAAGGCCTCGAATCGATCACCCGCGAGGCTTGCGGGCTGATGAAGGCCACGATGGGTTCGGTGCTTTTATTGGATGAATCGGGTCAATGGCTAGACCTGAAAGCTGCCTACGGTGCGGGTGAAAACTACCAGGCCAAACCCCGATTACATATTGACGAATCGTTTGCGGGCACCGTCGTTCGTCGTGGCCACCCCATTCAACTCAAGGACGTGCGTCACTCAAGCTTGTATCGCAATACCGAGTTGGCAGAACAAGAGGGTTTGGTCAGCATGCTTTGTGTACCCCTCAGCACCGAAAACCACATGCTGGGAGTCTTGAGTATTTATACTGACCAGCCTCATCATTTCTCGATCGATGAAATCAATGTTTTAAAGGCATTTGCCAATGTGTCCGCCATGGCAATTGAACGTGCCACTCTCAATCGGGAAATTCGTCAGATGGAGGAGGCACTCAGAAGTCGTGAAAAACTTTCTGCCCTGGGACTCCTCGCCGCAGAAGTTGCTCATGAAATTCGCAATCCCCTCACCGTCATGAAAATGGTGTATCATGCCATGAACTTGCAGTTCCCAGAGGAGGATCCCCGCCATGAAGATGCCTCTTTGCTTGGGCGGAAGATGGACCAGCTCAATGAGATTGTAGAGCGCGTCTTGGCATTTGCCCGCCATGATGAGCCTCGTGTCGAGTCGGTCAACCTCGAGCGATTGCTCCATAGTCTGTATGCCCTGACACGGCATAAAATGCGCCAACAGTCCGTCGCGTTCGAAATGCATATCGCCTCCGACCTTCCACTGATTGAAGCCGACCCTGGTCAACTCGAGCAAGCCTTGCTCAACCTGACACTCAACGCCATTCAAGCCATGCCTGAGGGTGGCTCCTTGACCCTTCACGCGCATCGTCACCCTTCCCACGAAGCATGCAAGAACATCGAATTGCAATTTGCAGATACTGGCAAGGGAATGGATGCCAAACTCTTTGAATCCAAGGAGGGCCTTCTACACTCGGAAAAGCAAGAAGGCACAGGGCTTGGGCTCATGGTCATCAGACGTATTATTGAGAGTCATTCGGGACAACTCAAACTCACATCCACTTCCCACGAAGGAACAATCATTTCAGTCATTCTGCCGATCAAAAGATCCCACCCTGAAAGATCTGAAGGGACATGAGGTTCCCACTTTTGGATAGGAGGCATTGATTTTCCCGCATAAAATACCTAGGTTTGCTGCATGCTCATCAACGGTATCATCAATCCTCAGCTTCTTTCACTCATTTCCAGAATCAGGCACACCAACACCCTGGTCATCGCCGACGCTGCCTTTCCTTTTTGGAACATGATCGAAACCGTAGACCTCACCTTGGTGCGAGGCGTTCCTACCATTCCGCAGGTCCTGGACGCTCTCTTACCCAACTGGAAGTGTGGGGACATTTGGATGGCGGAGGAGTTCCTGAGCACCAACCCTGAGGAGGTTCAGGAAACCTTCCAGAAGTGTTGCCGGGGGATCCGACGACAGTTCGAGCCTCATCTAACCTTCAAAAAACGTGTTCCTTCAGCCATTGGCCTCATTCGCACGGGTGATACGACGGCCTACGGCAATATGGTTTTGGAGTCGGTCTAAAGGAGACCTTGCCGCCGGTCCACCCAACGAGCCCAAGCCATTCCCACGCCAAAGGAACCCGCCAATATCAGGAGCGCTCCCCCACCCCCGAAATCGAGGTATCCCTTGATGCCGAGTAAAAGGAAAATCAAGCCGGCAGGAGCCATAAGCCATTTCCAACACCGGGCAAGAAATCCGGACATACCTTCGGGAGGACGAAAGGCCATCCACAAAGTCGCCCATAACACCACGCCACAGCCGAAGACTCCCGTAAATAAATTTGCCGGCGTCAAAAGCCAGATAAAGGAAAAGGTCTTACCACTGTCGGCAGCCCATTGGGTGGAGGCAACAACCAGCATGGATCCTACAGCAATCGCAAGAACCCATTTTTTGTGGCTCTGATGACGCTTGGCGGTCCAGCGCTGCCACCCCATGGCACGTGCAGCTTCCACAAAGATCCTGGGCCCCACTTCAAGCGTACCATACAGCGTTCCGAGCATGGCCGCGAACGCTCCCACCTGAAAAACTTTTCGCATCACCGGCCATTGATCGGAAACAAAGTAAGCCTGCATCGAAAGCAGCTGACCGTCCACCGGCACTTGACCCATGGGGGCGAGAATCTCGTGGCCAAGAATCACGAAGACCGCACTGAAAAAAAAGACGCTCACGAAACTCATGCACGTGTCCCATCTAAGCGAGGTCATTGCGTCGGCCATATCGCTAGCAGAAACCTGGGGAGAAACTTTCGCTCTCAAGACAGCACCTCTAGGGTTGGTTTCCCACGCATCAAAGCCAGCTCTTCCCCAACCTTTTTCACGCAAAAATGAAACATAGCACAGATAGTCGTAACTGGACCCACCGATGATTCCCACATAGGTCGACAATTCGACCCAAACAGGTCGCTGAGTAAAGCTCGGGTAGCTTTCGATCCATTCAGGATAAACCCAATCACCCCAAGGGATGGCCAGCCGCCCCCAATCCATGAACTGAGGGGATACCAGGAAAAGAGCCACCATGGCGATTCCAAGAAGCAAAGAGACAAGAAGGAGTTGCACTTTCTCCAGCCACTTGTATTGACCCGCAATGCTCAAAACGGCACATAAGAGAAGGAGTAGATACGGCCATAGCATGCCAGCATGCCAACCCATCACGAAACCACCCGGCAGCAAGGAAGCCGTCGTGTTGGCGTGAAAAGCGACCCATATGGGAAAGCATGGAATTCCAAGTAAAAGGAAACTCATGGGCAACCATCCCCTGGGACCCGGTAGCCGAGTCCAGCTCTCCATGGGGTGGATTCCGCGAAGGATCATCTGCCGCCCTGTGGTGTAGAGCAGCACCCACTTCAAAAGGCATACCAGACAGAAAAACCAGACAATTTTCGGACCAAAGAGAGCACCAGCACGAGTGGAAAAAATCAATTCGCCTGAGCCAATGGTTAACGAGGCAATGATGGCTCCAGGGCCCAGTCGCAGCCACAGGGAATGGGAACACTGGCGATTCATGCGTATGGGTTCAAACCGTCTTTACGGGGTGGCTTTACCTCCAGCACTCCTACCGCAGCACCCTGGGCAACGCCGCAAGCCGCTCCGCCTGCCGGGAAAACGTATCGTCGGTCATCGACCTGGCTGTTTGATAACCAAAGGGAATATCCCCTGACTCAGTGATGCCATCGATGACAAGACAATGAGACTCATTGACCATGATCCCCACAAGTTCTCCCATGGGATTAAACACCAAATGTCCCGGGGAAGGCACCAGAGATTGGCTGAGGCGTTCCAAGGCTGGAAGACTCACTTCCAGATAATTGGAGTAGTTGGCGGAAAGTCTGATATCAAACGCTCCGTAGGCGTCTGCATCCAAGGATGGATCCACCAGAATGACTTGGTCATGCGCTAGAGGGTCCTCTGCCAGTTTAAATGGCCTCAGGCCCAGAACCTGAGCCTGTCGAGCACCTATGGGCATGGAAAGCACACGAGGATCCGCATCTGTGAAACAGATTTTAGTACAGGAGTAGGTTTTTTGCTCTCGCTCCACTCGCCCGGCCATTTGTTCCCACTCAGAGGATCCACTCCATAACTGAATGGGGGTCTGATCGGTATGGTAAAGGGCAACGAGTTCGCCACCATTGAATACCACGATACTGTAACTGTTTTTTTCCTGGGTAATCGTGTTTCCAAAGGTTCCACTCCGTGAAGCTTGAAAGCGGGTGAGCAATCGCTGGTCCAAAAAACGTGCGTAAATGGCGCTGGGTGTCATGCTGCGCGGGGCCTGTAATTGCTGGGCCATTGCCTCGTTACGTTGAACCAAATCCGCGATTCCTTCTACCAGCTGACCTGCCCGTTCCTCAGCAAGCTCCTTCCCCAGAAGAGCAGAAGAAGCCTCTTCCCGGACCAAGGAAGTTTCACTTTGGGCAATGGAAACTTGTTCTCGAGAGTAGGCCACATCCTGCTTGGCTTCGCGGATCTCGTCTTTGGCAGCATCAAACTGCTCGCGCACGATGATTTCCGTCGTTTGGGATTGCTTGAGTTCAAGCGCCAGTTGAAATTTTTGCTGCTCAGCATCTTGCCTTTCTGCTTCCAGTGATTCCATCTTGGCTTGCATGGCCAATACTTCACTCCGACGAAGGTTCAGTTCACTTTCGATCGTCTGCAATTTTGTCTTGGCGGCCACGGCTGATTGCTCAGAACGATTCAGATCATTTTGAAGCCGCTTGGCCTCGCTGGAAGCCTCTAGGAACTGGTCCTGAAGAAAGGAAACGCTTTTTTGGGTGTCCGTGTACTGCTGCTGTAAAAGAACTCTTTCATCTTGCAATTGTTGAGCCCGGCCTTCGACTTCTTCCAGATCCTTTTCGATCAGGGCGATTTTAGAATCTTTGGCGACCAGGGCTTGTTCGGAATTTTCCAACGATTCCTGAGCGCTATCCAACTGACTGCTTAGAGTCTCGCGGACTTGCTGCTCGGAGGCCAATGCTGTCTTGAGTATAGCCACCATATCATTGGTGCGCTGCGGCGATAGGCTATTGGATAGCGTTTGGTTTTCAATAGTGGAGGCAGGCTCGAACTTTGCCAGCGAGAGAAGGCTGATCAGCAGAAAATCACATATAATGATGAGTAGCGGGCGATTCATGCAGGAGGAGCGGCCTCTTCGAGAATCAATTGTCTTCGATAAGGCCGGACATGCAGAATTTTGAGGACTGAGACGAAAATGATCCCAAAGAGTGTCGATGCGTAGGCAGCCATGAGACCAGGCTTGATGATCCCCAAAGCCAGACAAACGAGTGAAAATACCGTTCCGGCAAGCCCCACATAAAGACCTGCATCAAACATGTTGTCCTCATTGTCGAGCAATCTGAGCTTCAATTGCGAATCCAGCGACTGCTTCTGGATTTCCTTCAGCTTGATCAGACAGAGCACATAGATCCCGACCTGTATCAGAAAAAAAACACCTAAAGCCAAAAAGGTCACTTGTGAAAATTGGGTATCCATCATGGGGCCGAATGCCTGGTCTTCATGATCCATTAGAACAGGAAAGGACCAAGTCGCAAAATTCTGACGACTTTCAGAGTCCTGCGCAAGAAAAGGTTCGGCGCAAACAATCGCGAGTAACGTTGCCATGGCCGTCCATGTGACCGTGCGTCTCCAATCAATGGCTTCATCTGATGGGCCCGATGATGAAAAGATTGGAAGTAAGGTAAGGCAACGCAACCAACACAGAATGCCCATTGCCATGCAAAGCCAGCGCAAAAAGATGGGATACGGATGTGCAACGAAGGCAACGCGAGCCCCAAGGTTCCCCAGCATGGCAGAGCAGTATCCCCCCAGTTGCCCACGTAGACTTTTTGATGGAACCACTGGTTGAAACCGCTCCAAGAGATAACTCAGACCTCCTTGCCCGTATCGAAGTGCGTATCCCAGATCCGAAAAGGCCGTTTCGGGAAAGCGTTGATAGTAGTCGACCAGACGTTCTGGGTCCTCGGCAAACCACAAGGATGCAGCAAAAATCGCCATTCGATCAGAATCCACAGCAGCCTCAGCTGCCAGGGCTTGCAGTACTTTCGGGCCTGAAATCTTGCCCATGAAAGCCGACAGCTGCCCCCAATTCATGCGTCTTGCCAAACTGAGCAAATCCGCGCAAGCCGATTCAAAGGAGGCAAGGTTGGGTGCATCGTTCAAATCCAGTAAGCACTGACGCAAGTAATCTTTCAGAGTATCCGACAAGTGCCCGCCTTGTTCCAGAAGATCCCAGAGGATTAAAAGGCTTTCCAGCACTTGCCCCCCAGGCTTTCCTGGAGCTTCAAACCATTGGAAATTCCAAGGATGGCTCCCTACTCGCACTGAGAATGGCAAGCCCGGGTCACCTGAACCATGGACACTTCCCAGGGTTCGACGCACCGAGCGACGCATCATCCACTCCATGACATTGTCGACCTCCCCTGGCAGCTCTCTCAAAACCGGTTCAAAAACTCCTTGAGCCTGGCCCTGGCGCACATGGCTTGGATAGTTCAGCTCGTAGCGCTCAAAGCTGACCACCAGCCGCTCCGCATCTGGGGTGCGAGCTATCTGTGCAGCGCGAATCAATATTTGGGAGACCCCTGGCTGATGGAGGCTTAGAAGTGAGGAGGCTTCACTTTCAAGGCCAGGTTCACTTTTGGCCATGGCCAGAACCTCAGGCGACATCGCTCGAAGATAATCGGGGATTCCCAGTGCGATCACCCAAAGCATGCAGCCAGCGCCGAACAAAATGATGCCATGTATCCCTTTCATGGATGGGATGACCTAATCTTCTTCCCTTCTTGAAATCAATGGTAATTTGCCGGACGCTTGCAGGATGTAGTCCTATGATAGTCACTAAAACTCCGTCCATGCACCCCTCACTCACCTTTCATCATTGTCCGAATTGTGGCCATCCTCGAAAAGCGAGGCTGGAAGACTCGATCGCATGCGAGGCGTGCGATTATCTCTTTTATCTCAATCCTGCGGTCGCTGCAGCCGGTCTGATTCTCAATGAAAAAAATCAAATGCTTTTCATCGTCCGTGGAAAAAATCCGGCCAAAGGACGATGGGCATTGGTCGGAGGTTTTGTAGACTGCGGGGAATCGCCCGAAAAGGCATTAAAACGTGAGTGCCAGGAGGAGGTCGGAATCACCATTGACGCCCCAAGCTACCTTGCTTGCTATCCGAACACCTACACATACAAGTCCATCGCGTATCCTGTGCTCGATCTGTTTTTCACCGCCAAGGAGTGCTCACCAGCTGAGTCCTTGGTCTGTGACAGAGAAGAGGTGTCCCATGTGGAATGGCAGGATCCATGGCGTTTTGATCCGGCTCAGCTCGCCTTCCCCTCCATGCAGCGTGCACTGATCCAGTGGCAGAAGCTCAACCCAAGTCTGCCCCTTTAAGTCAGAGCTCAGTCGTCGATGGCCTGATGGATCAGTAAGCGGTATTTCCAAGCTGTTTCTTCAGAAATACCCTGGGTTTGTTTCATGAGTACGCCCACGATTTCTTCCTGAGGATCCGCAAAATACTGGGTATTGAAATACCCGCCCCAGTCGAAAGTACCGGCACTCCCCAAGCCACCCTTGGCCACTCCTCCTTCACGAAGCACCCCGAAAGCCAACCCATGAAATTTCTCTTCGCCGCCAAAGAGTCGACCGGTCTGATTTTGCATGATGGTCGCAATGGTAGAGCGACTCAGAATGCGCTGACCGTTGTAGGAGCCACCATTGAGATACATTTGCAAAAAGATCGCGTAATCCTTGGCTGTACTGGAAAGACCTGCGCCTCCTGAATAAAAACTCCTTGCCCCTTTGATGGGATAATCCGGATCATAAAAGGTGACTGGATAACGAACCCATTGATCGTCCTTTTTGGTCTGCACTTTAACCAGGCGCTCGTTCTTTGAAGCTGGGAGATAAAAACCCGTATCCTGCATGCCGAGGGGTTCAAAAATTCGTTCATGAAGAAAGTCTGCAAAGCTCATACCGCTGATGATTTCCACAAAATAACCCAACACATCGAGCCCCTCGCTATAGGTGAAACGTTCGCCTGGATGATGGTGTAGCGGGCATTTGGCCAACTGCATGACGCTTTGTCCGATGGTCACAGGCTCGGTGGTAAACAAGTCGGTCACACCGAGTTGTTGGTAGATTTTTTTCATCCTCTCATCGCCGTCAATCACCCCATAGCCAAGACCTGAAGTGTGCGTCAGAAGGTGGCGTATGGTTATGGGCTGCTTGACGGGTTCGGTTGTCCAGTGACCTGTGGTCTCGTCGTAACTTTTCAGCACCCCGGTTGATTTGAACGCCGGTATCCAGCGCTCGATGGGGTCATCGAGTTGAAAATGCCCTTCTTCCCAGAGCATCATGACAGCAGTGGAAGTAATGGCTTTGGTTTGGGAGGCGATCCGAAAAATGCTGTCGGTTTGCATCCGATCCCCGGTCTCTGGGTCCGCTGCACCGTATGCCTTGTGAAAAACAATCTTACCTCGTCGTGCGATAAGGGCTACAGCTCCGGGTATCTCATTGGATTGAACGGCATCATCAAGCATTTGATCGATGCGCGCGAGACGTTCCTGGGACATTCCGGCCCGCACGGCCGAAGAGGAGCGCAAAACGGAGGCAGCCTCTAGACTTGTCGTGAGATGAAAAACCATCCAGATCAAGGCCCCAAGGCAGAGACGCTGAAACACGGGAGTGTGGTGCATGTGAAAAGTTAAATCCAATCCTAGGATGCGGTCAAACTCCGAAGCATCGGGTTCACCCAAGCAAACAGGTGGTCCTTACCGCCTCACTGGAATGCTGCATTGCCATCATGAGAGGGTGCTGGTAGTATCAGCTTTAATATCGTTTCAATCCACAAATCCAGGCCATCATGAAACCGATCAACCACTCTATCCACAGGAAGTTACTCGCTTGTTCCACCACCTGCTTGGCATTCATTTTCTTCCTGAGCACCCAGGACTCCACCCTGCAGGCCCAACGCCGGCAAAGACAACCCGATCCAGACCGGGGCAAAGCCATGGGGGAAAACAAGGCAACTCCCGTGGATCGCATCAAGGCGGCTGAGGGCTTCAAGGTGGAGTTACTCTATTCGGTCCCGAATCAGGAACAGGGTTCATGGGTGGCCCTGGCGGCGGATGACCAGGGGCGCATCTACGCTTGTGACCAATATGGTGGCCTTTACAAATTCAAAGCGCCGGCACCTGGAGAAACCCTGGAACCTAGCCAAATTGAAAAGGTGCCCGTGGATATCCGGGCCATCAACGGGATGGTGTTTGCCGATGGAGCCCTCTATGCGGGGGTCAATGATTATGAGCGCAAGATTCAAAGTGGATTTTACCGCATCAGTGACAGCGATGGCGATCGTGAGTTGGATCAGGTCGAGCTTCTGCAGGGATTCAAATCGAGCGGTGATCACGGGGTTCACGCCGTCGTGCCAACCCCTGATGGACGTTACTTTTATTTAATCACCGGCAACAATGCGATGATCGAGCCCGGCTACAAGGAGGGCTCAAGCGCCTCCTCTCAGGTAGCAAAAGTCTGGGGTGATGACCACCTGCTACCCAGCATGCCAGACGGTCGCGGCCACAATCGTGGCGTCCTTGCTCCAGGGGGTGTGGTATATCGCGTATCTCGAGACGGTAAAGACTATGAGATTTTTGCCTCTGGATTCCGAAACATCTATGGAGGTGGCCTTAATAAGGATGGAGAGCTCTTCACCTACGATGCCGACATGGAATATGACTTCAATACGCCATGGTATCGCCCCACCCGCGTCAATCATGTCGTCAGTGGTGCGGAATATGGCTGGCGAAATGGCGCTGGAAAGTATCCAGAGTTCTATGCCGACACCTTGCCTGCCACTTTGAACATAGGCCCCGGGAGCCCAACTGGAGCACGCTTTGGATATGGAGCTCAGTTTCCTAAAAACTATCAAGAGGCCTTTTATGTCTTGGATTGGAGCTGGGGGAAAATCTACGCCGTTCATCTTGAGGAAGACGGATCTTCCTATCGAGCTACCAAGGAAGAATTCATTACCGGCGCTCCCCTTCCCGTGACAGACATCATCATCCACCCGCAAGACCGGGCCATGTATTTTACCATTGGAGGCAGGAGGGTTCAGTCAGGCCTTTATCGCGTCACCTATGAAGGCACCGAAGACACTCGCCCAGTGACCGTCAAGGCCAAGCGTAACCGCCGGCGTTCCATTCGAAAATCTCTTGAGGCCTTTCACGGAAAACAGGATCCCAAGGCCATCCGGACAGCATGGCGCTACTTAGATCATGACGATCGTTTCATTCAGTTTGCTGCTCGCGTGGCGTTGGAGCATCAACCCCATGCGAAGTGGCAAGAGCGGGCATTGAAAGAATCCAAGCCAATCAAAAAGATCCAAGCCATCATGGCATTGGCAAGGGTGACAGGCATCAGTCCCAGTCACCGCCCAGAGTCCGGTCACGTCACCGATTCCGCATTGGGGAGCCAAATGCTCCAGGCTCTCCTTTCGATCGACACAGAATCCCTTCCTGAGCGTGAACTCCAAGCCATGGTTCGTGCCATGCAAATTGTAATGGTGCGCTTTGGGGATCTCGGCAAGGACTCTGCGGAGGCATGCATCGCCAAACTCGATCCACTCTTTCCTGCCAAAAGTTTTGAAAGCAACTGGCTGCTATGCGAAACCTTGGCTCATCTGCAGGCTCCCAATACAGCTCGCAAAACATTGGACCTGATGGATGCCGCCGAAAGCCAGGAACCACAAATGCAATATGCCCGTAGCTTGCGTTTCCTGAAAACAGGCTGGAATCATGACCTACGCAAGCGACAACTGGATTGGTTCCTAAAGGCTGCCAACTACCGAGGAGGTGCGAGTTTTGAACGTTTCATTGATTTCATCAAGCAGGATACTTTGGCTTCCTTCACCGACGCTGAAACCAAAGCCCTGGCTGAAGCCATTGCTCGTGAGCCCGAAAATAAAAGTGTGATTGAAAACCTGGGCGCCATTTTTGCCGGGAGAGAACCCAAGGAATGGACTTTGGATGAACTGGGTCCTGCAGCCCGCAACGAAATGAAGAAAAGAGATTTCAACACTGGCAAGCGCATGTTCACCGCCGCAGCCTGCCTGGCGTGCCATCGTTTCGGGAATGCAGGAGGCATGAACGGGCCTGACTTGACCGGTGCGGGTGGCCGCTTCAGCGCTTATGATTTAATCGACCATGTTCTCCATCCAAGCAAGGAGATCAGTGATCAATTCGCTCCCATCGTCGTGACCATGGAGGACGACGATACGGTCAGTGGCATTGTGGTGAACCTCAATGGCGATTCGGTCACACTGAACACCGATCTCACCAACCCGAACCAGCGAGTCAACGTGGACCGCAGAAAAGTCAAGAGCATCGAGGTGTCGAAAATTTCTCCGATGCCCGAAGGGCTTTTGGCCGCACTCAACAAATCGGAAATCCTCGACTTGGTGGCCTATGTCATCAGTGGCGGTCAACCGGACCACCCTGCCTTTCGATAAGGGAACGCCAACAATACCTTGAGCCATTGAAGTCTAAAACCTAGCCTTAGGTTCAACGGTCGATGACGCCTGCGATGCTGGCGGCCACCAATGCACTCAACAGCCAACGGATCATGATTTATCTTTTTCCAGGACAAGGTTCCCAGTCAAAAGGCATGGGGGAGGGCCTTTTTGAGCGTTTTCCCCATATCACAGAGGAGGCAAATGACATACTTGGCTACGATATCCAGGCACTTTGCCTGGAGGATCCAGATGAAAAATTAGGCCAAACACAGTACACCCAACCTGCCCTTTTCACCGTCAGTGCCTTGAGTTATCTGGCAGCCTTGGAAACTTCAGGTGAAAAGCCAACCATGACGGCCGGACACAGTTTGGGGGAATACAATGCCTTGTTTGCCGCCAACGCCTTTGATTTCGCCACCGGTTTGCGTCTGGTTCAAAAACGGGGGGCTCTGATGGCTGAGGCGAAAGGAGGCGGGATGGCAGCGGTGATTGGGCTCACCCACGATCAAGTCGCTCAGGTGCTCGATGCTGCAGGCCAAGGTCAGGTGGGGTTGGCCAATCTCAATGCGCCCACACAGATTGTGGTCTCAGGGGCTCAGGAGATGATTCCTGCATTGCAGGATGCCTTCAAGGAAGCAGGTGCCAAGCGCTACATTCCACTGAAGGTAAGCGGAGCATTTCACTCTCCATTCATGGAGCCCGCCAAAAGTGCGTTCGAGGCCTTTCTGGCCGAAGTCGCCCTCAAGGATCCTGAACTGCCGGTTATTTCAAATGTTGAGGCCCAACCCTACGCTCCTGGGAGCATTCAGCAACTTCTGGCTGAACAAATTACTTCCCCGGTTCGATGGGTCGAATCCATCTCTCTGATGAATCAAGAACCCGATGCGGTCTTCGAGGAAATCGGTCCAGGGAATGTCCTCAAAGGCTTGCTGCGCCAAA
>Ga0181589_10003005_pt1 | contig 13353 bp, 10 predicted proteins | sample 071ome_25_FD_132444 | JGI IMG/M metagenome (GOLD analysis project Ga0181589, IMG submission 132444) | Coastal salt marsh microbial communities from the Groves Creek Marsh, Skidaway Island, Georgia - 071410BT metaG (megahit assembly) | ecosystem: Environmental > Aquatic > Marine > Intertidal...
CAGCTCTGCCTCGTTCGCGACTGGGGCGAGCGCCGTCTTCGGTGCGGCCATGGTTCTCATGGCCTAATTGCCTGCTTGGCCATTTGGCGACGTGCCGACGTGCCGACGTGCCGACGCGCTGATGATGTCGGGTTGTGCTGCGCTCTCACCCACGCAGTGAAGTGTCTGTCCGCTGCATTTTTAACTTCTTCTTCTTCTTCTTCTTCTTCTTCCCTCTTCTCAGCCCGCCAAACCAGGAACCGAAAACGGAATCCCTATAGCGACTACCGATACCGTCTCCGAGCACCCGAACCGACCCGCTGCGCGAGAACGATCGAGCACCCCGATCCACTATGCACGCCCCTCCCCCCCCTGCCGATAGGGCCCGCCAAAACCTCATACAACGCATGAACGACCAGAACGAGGCCAACCTAGCGTACACCGAATGCATCAAGAACCACCAGAACGCCGTCGACGAACAGAACACGCGGGCACTCGAGGCCGCCCTCGAGTGCCTCAACCTGCCACAATCCCACGACGACGCCGACGACGCCCCCTGCCCCCGCCAAGCCGCACGCAAGGTCATGCTCCTTCAACTCGAGTTACAGAAGATGGCAAAGTTCTACTGCACGCACTTTCCGGAGGCCGCTTCTCCAGGTCGTACGTCGTGACGACGTTCCAACAGTCAGATCTTACACGTCAATGGTGGCCGTCTTTCGCCTCGCCCGCCTCCTCGTGCAACATATGCTCATGGTGCCCCACGTGCCCGAACAAAAAGCCCTCGTAGTCGTGGTACAACCGATAAAACACCCAGAACCACATCACTGACGACAGCGTCTCCCCGACCGTCTTGTGCCAACCCCCCGTCTCATGCAGCTTCAACCCCTCGTGGACAACCTCCTTGCCCGACGACGACCCCCCAGACGCAAACGTCCGTGCCTTGTTCGCACTCGACCTCCCGAAGCTTCCTTCCGCTTTCCGTACGACACGCCTCGAGTTGTTCGTCGTCGCCCTGGACGTGATTCCGGCGAATCCGCCCCCCAGACTGCTGTACGCGCGACGACCGCCCCGCAGACCGCCAGTCACAAGACTTCTCAAGCCATCGATCGCCGTCGTCGTCGTCGTCGTCGTCGTCGTCGACGCAGAGCCCGGCAGAGACGAGAACACGTGGGACGGAATGCCGTCTGCCAAAAAGAGCGTACGCACTGCTTTGCCGCTCTGCCGGAGATGGCTCGCCGCTGTCGTTGATGCCATGTCGCTATGACGTACTCGTACTACTCGTACTACTACTACTGATGTCTATCCTGTGTTTTTTTCGCTCGTTCTTTGTTCCGAGTTAAGTTCGAGAGACCAAAACTCTCGGATCACAGTCCACGACCCCCTCCCCCTTCGACGCCACCCCGACGACCGTCATCGTCGTCACGACGACCACATGTCTGCCGCGAACGCGCCGCCAAAGGCAGTCTTGGAGCTCAGTCAGAAGCTCAACTCAAACGCCCAGGCCATCCGTCAACTGGAGGCGCAGAAGAAGGCCTTGGAGACGGACATCAGGCGGGCGGTGATCACGGCGCACCATTTGAATGAGGTGAAGGAGGGGACGGTGACGTATAAGAGTGTCGGGAAGGCGTACATGTGCGTGGGGCGGGAGGAGATTCTGGAGGGGCTGGAGGCGGGGGTGAAGGAGGCGGACGGGGAGGCGAAAGCGTGCAAGGCGAGCATGGATCGGCTGGTCAAGGTGCAAGAGGGGCTGGTGAAAGAGCTGCAAGAGGTCGGAAAGGGGAAACGGTAGTAGCATTATAACATGGTAAGAACAAACGAATTACTCCTTGATGTCGACCAGCTTGATCACGCTCGCGTTTCCAATCCTGTGCAGCGCCACGACAGTGTCGCCGCTGTTGCAGTAGTTCATATCCTTGGCGTGCTTGAGGGCCGCGTGGAGGATCTCGTCGGTGGTGTCGGTGTCCGAGGCCCTGGCGGATCCCTCGGCGAGGATCGGGCTGAGTCCCCTGCTCATCAGGCACTGCCTGGCGGGGGCCTCGGAGCTGCACTGCCACGTCAGGTTGTCGGTGGTCAGGACCGGGACGACGACCGTCAGGATGGGGACGGTGGGGCGGTACTTGGCCACGAGCCTGGCGGTGGCGCCGCCGCGGGTCAGCACGACGATGAGGCTCGCCTGGACCTTGTGCGCAGTGCGCACGGCGGAAGACGCCAGGGACTCGAGGGGGGTCATCGGGAGCGGCGTGCGCTTCATGATGGCCTTGAAGAGCGAGTGGTAGTCGATGGAGGCCTCGGCCTCGCGGCAAATCTTCGTCATGACCTGGACGGCCTGGATGGGGTAGGACCCGGCCGCGGTCTCGCCGGAAAGCATGACGCAGTCGGTCCCGTCGAGCACGGCGTTGGCGACGTCGGTGGCCTCGGCACGGGTGGGGCGGGGGGACTTAGTCATGGACTCGAGCATCTGAGTGGCCGTCACGACCGGCTTTCCGGCCAGGTTGCACTTCTGGATCATCAGCTTCTGCGCCAGGAAGATCTTCTCGGTGGGGATCTCCATACCAAGGTCGCCACGGGCGACCATGATGGCGTCAGACTTCTCGAGGATGTCGTCAAAGTTGGACACGCCCTCGTGGTTCTCTACTTTCGAGATGATCTTGATGTACCGGCCCTTGGGTCCTAGGATGGACCTGATGTAGTCCAGGTCGGATCCCTTACGGACGAAGGAGGCCGCGACGAGGTCAATCTCGTTGGGCACACCCCAGTTGGTCAGATCCTCGATGTCCTTCTCCGTCAGGGTCGGAAGGTCAACAATGACACCCGGCAGGTTGACGTTCTTGCGCTCTCCCAGCATGGCCGTGTTGAGACATTTGGCCTGCACAGTTCCGTTCTTCGGGTCGGTCGACAGCACCTCCAGCGAGATGGATCCATCCGCGACGAGGATGACAGAGCCCTTCTTCACGTCCTCGGCGAGCTTCTTGTACGACATCGCGATCATGTTCTTGTTCCCCTTCTTCTCGTAGTCGGTGGTGATGGTCACCTCCTGGCCCACCTCGAGGTGGACCGGGTTACCTCCCTCGAGGAAGCCCGTACGGATCTCCGGTCCCTTGGTGTCGAGCATCACCGCAGCCATGATGCCAGTCTCCTGCATCGCCTGACGGAGGTTGTCCAGGGTCTCCTGGTGGTAGTCGTGCGATCCGTGGGAGAAGTTGAAACGGGCGACGTTCATCCCGGCGCGGAGCATCTCGCACAGGATGGGGACGTCGCGGGCCGCCGGTCCGAGCGTGCAGACCACCTGGAGGAGGAGAAGGTGAAGGAGAATGGGACGGAATCGTGAGGCGTGCAGTATGGTGACTCGATGACTCGACTCGACGACTCGACTCGCAGCCGCTCGGCCTGCATGGCCGATGCGTCAGTCGGCGACAAACGGCGGAGCGGACAATGCACGGCACGATCGCACGTACCTTGGTTTTGTTCGACTTCTGGGGCTGGTGGGACAGGATGGCGTCCACCCCGACGCCGAGATAAGCCGTCTTTCCTTCCATCGTTCTCGTGATTCAGCTAAAGACGGGGCTGAATTCCTCTCGTTGATGATATTCTCGCGCGACTTGAGTGACACACGAGCTTTATAATGAATAAAAAGGCCAATGCACGGCGAACGAGACGACACACGAGACGATCCGGGAATTCCGATCCGGGGTCAGCGCCAAGACGCCAAGATGCGAAGCATGCAGCGAAGCCCACCATCACATCGCGTTAAAGTCAACATCAACACCAACACCAACACCAGCCTCCCTCCATACCATCTCCTCGTTCTTTCTATCCCAGCAGACTCATCTGTCCGTCCTCAATGACCTCCATCAAATTCAGCTCCTCCTCTTCCTGCGTCGCGTAGCGCACCTTTGCCATCTTTGTCTCCATATCAATCGCCTGAATCTCCACCAGGTACCACTTCTGATCGTCCGGCCAGAACAACTCTGCCCGCTTCCCGCACAGCGCCGTGGAAAAGTCCTCCGGCCCGATAATCTTCCCACTCGGCTCGGACCGAATCGCCGGCTCTGAATGCATCGGCCTTCTCCCGTCCGCCGGAGTCGACCCGACCAGTCCCGCGCCCGCAACAGCATCCATCCCCCCTCCAGAAATCCCCTGAGAGGGGTGACCGCCATTGGCCGGCGCCCCGACGCCACTGAATCCAACTCCCAGCCCCCCGTCGCCGCGCTTGTACATCACGTTCCGCGGCACCTTCTCGCTCACCACTTCGTAGATCGTCGGGTGCTGGTTCGCCAATGCAAACAGCTCCGCACGACCGGTGCAATTGAACCGCGCACCGAAGAAGAACAGGAGGGACATGAGCCACGAGTCTGAGTGGATCGCGCACAGCGACAGCCAGTCCGACTGCGTCATGCCGTTCCGAGCAAAATTAATGCCCAGGACGGGCTCTGGCATCTCCGGGGGCACCTCTGCCGCCGGCAGGTCCACCGTCCACGTGCCGTCCGGGTGACCTACAAGGAAAGAGGAGAGAGGTCGGAAAGGTCAAAATGGTCGGAGTGAGGCGAACGACGACGAATCTCCCCGATCGTCCCCCGAGTACTACTACTCGCGCCTCCAATCGTCGCCGTCGTCGCCGTCGTCGTCGTTGTCGTACGCGGGCGAGGCGGGCGCTCCCACGGCGCCAGCGTTGTCGAATCGAGAATCGAACCGATGAAAAATATTCGAGAGCTCGTGACGCACCGTACAGACACAGGTTCTCCTTATCGGGGTCGCATTGATCGTAGAAGTCGGTCCGCTCTGCGCGGGATAGCGTGGGGACGGGGCGTGAGCAGGGACAGCGATTCGTATTCGTGGGTCGCAGTGGACGTACGATCCACCAGGGCCTTCAGGATGCCTTCTCGTCTATTCACGAACTGCTGGTAGATATCGATGATCGTCCTTGGCTGCGGAGGCGCTCCATTCGTCTCGGCCATCGTATCGTCAGTTTCAAACGTTTTCGTTTGTGGGAAGCTGTTTCCTTTTCTTCCGACGACTTTCTATCCGTCTCTCCCTTTGCCCTCTCTCTCTCTCGACATCGAGATCGAGTCGGCGGTCGATGCTGGCGCCGGGGGGAGCGCCGGGGTTCGTAACGCTGCAGGGGCGAGTGCGGAGCCTTCTGAGGAGAGCGCTGCGCGCGTTGCCCACGGACTCGGAGCGGGCGCTCGTGCGGGACGCGTTCCGGGAACACATGGACGTGCCGAGGAAGAGCTTTGATCGGATCGAGTACCTGTTGAGGAAGGGCGAGCGGCAGCTCAAGGTGTTGGAGGGCGGCGGGCGAGTGGCCCATGTTGGTGGCAGGACGACGACGATGAGGCCAGGACAAAAATGAATGGATGTTCTTTAAATAAGTTATCTTCAGTTCATCTCAGACTCAGAACTGGGACCCGAAGCTTTCGGGCTGCGCGTGCTCGATGCCCGCACCGCCGGCGGCGGCAGGGGCCGCGGCAGCCTCAAAGACAGCAGCAAATCCGCCGGCGAACCCGCCGGCGACGGCCTCTCCGCTGGGGTTATAGCCGTAGGCATCGCCGTATTCTCCCTCTCCCGGGAGCTGCTGGCTGAATCCAGCGTCGGCGCCCTCGGCGGCCTGCTCGGCGGCGGCCTCCTCCTGCTCCTTGAGCTCTTCCGGCTCCCTGTAGAAGAACATGTCGACCATGACGTCCCACGGGCTGACGGCGGAGACGGTTCCCCTCATCTGCAGCACCATCCTGGTGAGCAGCCAGTAGAGCATGCCGATGGCCTGCTTTCCCTTGTTGTTGGCCGGGATGGCAATGTCGATGCCGGCGAGGTCAGAGTCGGTGTCGCAGAAGGCGATGACCGGGATGTTCATGTATCCGGCCTCGCGGATGGCCTGGTGGTCGGTGCGCGGGTCGGTGACGATGACGAGGCGGGGCTCGGAGAATCCCTTCTGGGACTGGTTGGTGAAGGATCCCGGGGTGTGGCGGCCGACGATGCCGTTGGAGCCGGTGTGGTGGGCGAACTTCAGGACTCCGCGCTGGCCGTACGGGCGAGCGGAGATGGCGACGATGTCCTGCGGGTTCTCGATGGCGACAATCACGCGGGCAGCCATCTGGAGCTTGTCCCAGGTCTTGGCGAGGTTGAAGACAAAGACTCCGTCGTTACGGCGGCGGTAGACGTAGCGGTCCATGTGCTCCGTGCAGTTCTTGGTTCCCAGGTGGCACTGGGCGGCCAGAAGGTTCTGGTTCGAGGGCGGGGGCGGGGGGCGGGGGGGAGGGTGAGTGCGTGGACGATTCGAACGACAGGGATTGGGTGGCGGCGAGCGGGGCGCGGTGCGGGGGGATTGGCCGTGTTTGCCCGCTGAATAGGGGTGTATGGACTTGGTTCGGGGAGATGGGACGGTCGGCGGCGATTGCTGCCGGCCGAGCCGGGAATTTGACGGACTGCGGCCGCGATTTCTGAATCGGCGTGGTGGCGCCGTACGTACCTGGATGTCGCTCTCCTTGTTCGTCACGCTCATGATGGTGGTGTGTGTCGAGATGGTATGATAAAAATGATGTGGAGGGGGGAGGAGAGGAGAGAGGAACGAGTTTGGAGAGAAAACGGAGAGAGGGCTGGCCAGCCATGGGTGATGCGCGTGGCCTCTACTCTTGGTCCCGGTCAAGTGCATTGCTGCGGACATCCGAGGGGTGCGTGTGTCGGGCAAGGAGCGGGGCGACGGGTGATGGGATGGTGGGGTGGTGGGGTGGTAAGTGGTTGGGGAGGGGGGCCGACGGGGAGCGCACGGGGAGTGAACGTGAGCCGATGTTTCGGCGGGGACGCTTGGGCGCGGGCAAGACGCTCGGCGGGGGACGAGGGAGTCCCGACGGGGCGGTAGGACCGGCGGCGAATGCCCCCCCGCACGCTGCTGGTGAACCTTGCCAAGGTCACCTGACCTTGGCAAGCCTTTTTCACTCGCAATTCTCGAGGCCTCGAGAGTGGAGCCACACACACCCACGCACGCTGCGACGACTCGACGACGAAATGGACACGTCGCCGGAATACATCTTGCACGACGACGAAATGGCCTCGGTCGACGAGACGAGAGCAGCCCCCCATCACCCGATCCTCTGGGGCCTGCTCCTCTCGACGCTCGCCGGCGGCTCCACGACGATCGGGGGGCTGATTGGGGTGCTGCGGAGGCCGAACGATAGCACGCTGGCCTTCCTGCTGGGTGTGGCCATTGGGGTGATGATGCTGTTGGCCGTCGTGGAGATGTTGGTACATAACGCGCTGGAGCACGGAGCGGGGCCCGTCACGCTCGGGTTTCTGGCTGGAGCCGGGGCGTATCGGCTTGTGCAGCCGCTTCTCCCCGAGTCAGCCACGGCCGTCCTGGAGACGAAGTCCTCCCTCGACCTGAACGACGCCGACATGCCGCTGAGAGAAGGGACGACGGCGTCGACACCAGCAACATCAGCAACATCAGCAACATCAGCAACATCAGCAACATCAAAAGCAACAACAGCAAAGACGACGCCGAGAGAACTGGCGCAGAAGATGCGCGCCAACAACAAAAAGGTCCGCTCGGCCGAGCTCTTCCGGCTCGGCCTGCTCATGTCCGTCACCATGACCCTCCACAACTTTCCCGAGGGGTTCGCCGTCGCCTTCTCCTCTCTTACCGACTTTGGACCCGTCATGGCCCTCGCAATTGCGATTCACAACATTCCCGAGGGCATCATCGTCGCCGCGCCCGTCTACGCGGCGACCGGCTCCCGGTGGAAGGCCTTGGGGATGGCCGCGGCGAGCGGGATGAGCGAGCCGGTCGGGGCGTTGATTGCGCTGCTGAGCGTCAAGCCGGTGATCAGTGAAGACAGTCTGCACGTGATCCTTGCCGTTGTCGGGGGCATCATGGCCGCCGTGTGTGTCCTGGAGCTGCTGCCCGAGGGAAGGAAGTGTCGCGACGACCGCAAGCTGGTGATCGGGGCGCTGTTCGGCGTGGTGGTCATGGGAAGCACACTGTTGCTGGGCGTGTAAAGTCGTGAACGTGGAAGTCTCTGTGAGTTGGTTGCGGAGACGTTGTGTGGACGGGGACGAAGAGCCAACGGGAGCAAAATGCCCCCGTGCGATGAATTGGAGCGCGTTTGTATATAATTTAACGTGCAGTTAGTCTCGTTGTGGTACCCGACACCCGTTAGAGCGTTCCGAGCCCGCACGACTGGCACCGAAATCATCGCTCAGATTTGGTTCGTGCGCCCAATTCACCGGCTTTCGGTACGCTTGCCCACGCCAGCGTACGCCCATTGGTATCTTTTGGTTGCTAAATAGCCTCTACGTGTCGACACGTCACGAACCTGACCGATTCAGCGCTCAGCACGTCCGAGATGAGCGATCACCCAACCAGCTCTCGCTCGACGCTCGAGGTATGCATTGACATCTTCCTGCCAGCCGCTCTTCCGCGCGTCCTCCCGGCTCCGCTCACTCGACTTCCGCCAGCAGCAGCAGGAGGGCGGCTACGACACGGACACGTCCTCCGGCCGCAGGATGTCGACTCGGGTTCGCATCGCCAAGCAGGTGTACTCCCCCGAGGACTTTCACAGCGTTCCAGATCACTCGGAAAGGGAGGCACCACGCGCCTTGTCACCGTCCAAGAGGCGCTCGCCGTCCAAGAAAATCAACGGCAACAGCGCCCCGGCGGCCGGTCTGAAGAGCGGCATCGACGGTCTGGCCCTGTTGCTGATGGCTTGCGAGCTTCTCGACAAGAATGATCAAGGGGTTGTCACGGACGTGGCTGCCAATTCCATGTTGGAGAGCGCCTCGCGGAACGTTTTGGCTCCGATCCCGGTGCAGGGGTACAACGCGTCACCGTTTGCCGACACCGAGGACTACACGCATGGGTATGCTGCGGGTGCGGCGGGTTCTATTGGGTCTCGGTCGCCGGCGAAGAAGACCTCGAAGAAGCCTGCGAGTCCGCGGAAAAGCAAGGACGGGTCCTCGCCGAGGAAGCCGAGGGGGTCAAAGCCGGTCGGACCCTGCACAAATCCGCACTGCATGAATCCCTTCGAGTCGCCGCAGTGGAGGCGTGGACCTCCTGAGGCTCCCGTGCTGTGCAATGCATGTGGGACGAGGTGGATCAGGAACAAGTCGCTCGTGCCCATCGTGCCGCAGCGTGGCATCCGGTACGGGAAGGACGGGGCGCCGAACAGGCCGGGGTCGCCGAGCAAGAGCGGGAGCAGGAGTGCGAGCGCGAGTCCGAGGAAGAGCCTGCGGGAGGCGTCCACGGAGACCAAGACGGTGGTGGTTGAGACCGGGGAGGTCGCCAGCGTCACCCTCGTGGGTACCGAGACGACGAGCGTCACGACCAGCCTGACCAACCCGACCGACACGACTGGCCTCGAAAACTCGCTGTCGATCAACCTGTCGTCTTCCAAGTCTTCCAAGTCGGTTAACGGAGCTCGCGTGATCAACCTGGTCGCGAGCATCAACGGCATGCTGTCCGCTGGCCAGGATGGGGCCTAACCGGATGGGCCTAGCGTACGACGATGTGAGAAGGAGGATATAGGGTCACCGGGAGTTGCATTATAATGGATTTTTGATACTGTGTACAGTAATCATGCATCAATCACACATCATAGACCCCGCAGCCGTGGCGGCGCAACCACCACACGCACGTGATCCACTGTTCGTAGTCCGTCTGCGGGCGCACGAGGCCGTGCTCGTCCTTTTCGAAGACGATGATCCTCGTCTCTGGGGCGTGGTCGCTTTGTTTGAGGCGCGCAATGTACCTCTTGCCGTCGTCCATGGGGACACGGCGATCGCAGGCGCCGAGCATCATCAACACGGGAGCCGTCACGTCGTCGACGTACTGGACGGGCGACTTGAGCTCCATGGCAATCATGTCCTCCCTCGTGTTGCGCGTCTGGGCTCTGGCAAAGCCCTCATCGCTACCAAAAGTCTCAATGTAGCACCAGTCGGGGATGTCGGACAGGTGCACCATCAGGGAAATGTTGCACACTGGGTTGCGCATCACGGCCGCCTTGAAGACCTCGGGGTACTGGCCGATCAGGTGCGCGGAGAGGAACCCGCCGTGGGAGCCTCCCACGACGGCCACCTGGTCGGGGTCGACCGATCCCACGTCGATAAAGTGGTTGAGGGCAGACATGCAGTCCCGGACGTCGGCCGTGCCGATGTTGCCCGGCAGGCTCTGGAGGGAGGCCTCCCCGAAACCCGTCGAGCCCCGATAGTTGACCGTGAGGACATTGTATCCGCAGGAAACGAGGAACGAGATGGAAGGGATGAACTGGGTGCTGTACGCCGTGTGCGGGCCGCCGTGGGGGACTAGGAGCGTCGGCCGCCTCGTGCCGGGACTGGCGCTAATCAGCGTTGCCTCGAAGCTTTTGACGGGGTTCGTGTCCGCGTCAAAGGCGTCGATTGTCGCGACGCGCGTTTCGACCTGACACAGGGCTTTGTTGACGGAGAGCCGCCACCATGGCGTCTCCTCGCTCAACACTTCAGCCGTCGGGCTCGTCACGCCCGGCACATGGATCCGCTTCCACCCGTTTGCCTCGATCCGCTGACCATCAGCCACGTACTGGACGTACACTTCGCATGGAATACTCGGAGCGCTCGCCTGGATCATGACGAATCCGTTGCTCGAGGAGCCCAGATGGCTCCACGAGCGGCTGCCCTCGGTGTCCTCCGGAGAGACGCGGGTGACGCGATTTCGCGATACGTCGATCGCCACGACGGCGGTCTTGCTCCGCCACTGGACGGTGGCGAATAGTGTTTGACCGTTTCCGCCGTGCATGGCCGGCGAGTCAGGCAGCACCGTCACGTACATCCCCGGGAAGGCATCTGATGGCGCCTCTGCGCCATCGCCAACGTATGAGAAGGGTTCGACAGAGTCGAAGGTCCCGGACCGGGACGAGCCCGCCCGGGCTACGAACAGCTCGGGTGTTGCGCTGTGCGTGCCGGACCGCACGGCATTCTCCTGACTGAGGAACAACATGTCCCCATTGGGGAGAAAGCGCGGGGAGAATGCGCTCCGCAGGCCCGTCTCGACCTTCTTGGGGCCCGGGCCCGAGCCCGGACTGCAGATCATGATCTCGCACGGCCGATTGAAGCAGTAGACGATGCCCAGTCTTGAGGTCATCCTGGGAAAGATCGAACTCGAATGATCCCACTGCACGTAGGCGAGCTGCCCGGCGGCGGCGGATCCGGCGCCCCCATCGGGCACCCAAACCGGCTGGCCGTAGCTCTTGTCCGGGCTCGGCTCCACAGCGACCTCGACCGTCCCGCTGGTCAAATCCAGTACATACACCGCCGGCGCCTGCTTGCCCGTGTTGGCCTCGCCCCAGTCCTCATCAAACTCGCCCACCCCGCGCCAGGTCTTGCCCTTGGCTTTCGCTTCGTTCTCATCCTTCTCGTTGCGGTCGCTGTGATCGCTGTGGCTGTTGCGACCTGTATCGCCTCGCAATTGCTTCTCCCAGCCGTTGCCCCACTCGGGCGTCAAATTTGACGGCCTCCCCTTGGGCCGCTCCGCCACGTATGCCACCTTCAGTTCGCCCACCGACCAAGAGGCGCGATTTCCAAACCACCCATCGTTGATCACGTTCCCGTGAAGCTTTTCCGGGACAACCACTTCGAACTCGACCGACGCCTGGTTCCACACCTGGAGCACCACCGACGACCCCTTGTCCCCGTCGCCCTTCCTGACGACCAAGGTCCTCTTCCCACTCGGCGACGGACTCGTGAACACGACGTTCTCCGTGCATATCGACGGAAATGTGTCGACGATCCCGCCTTCCACCAGGTCGCTGTCGAGGCAAAAGTGCACGGCAGACTTCCGTACGGCGTTCTGCGGCACGTCCTTCTGCGAGATCTCCAGCGTCACTTTGGCCCCGGGCTTGGAGGCGCTGGAGCTCGAGGTGGCGGTGGGGCTGAAACCGCTTCCGGTCTCGATCATCCAGGCCTTGCCGATCGAAGGGATTTTCCCGAACGCCTCGTAGAGCAGGGCCTCCGACTCGAGTCGCCGGAGCTCCGACTCGAACGACTCGATCGCGGCGGGCACGTTTGCCCTGCTCGCAATCGACGACGTCATCTTTCGCTCGTTGGATCGCCGGGTTGAGAAAGACCTAGAGCACCTATGTGTATGCTGACGAGCCCTGATGCCATCAACAAGAGAGATCGATCTGTTGCACAGCATTTTTTCTACCGGGAACGAGGTCACCCACTCGCCCACTCGCCCACTCACCCACTCACCCACTCACTCACTCACGCCTGGCCACTTGGCCCGGCCGCCAGCGATGCGATTCGCCTGGGTGTTGGTCCCAAACAGCGCCTCGTTGCTCGCTCTCGCCAGTCTGGTGCCGAACTGCATTGCCCGCTTGACGCGCCGGCTCGCCCGCTCGAGACCCAACGACCTGAGACAGTCCCGGACGATTCGCTTGTCCCCCTCTCCGGCCGGCAGGCTGAAGTCCATCAGGCTCTCCAGCGGTGTCCGCAGCGCGAACTCAAGCACGCGCTCGTCCATAAACGGCAGCCGGGATTCCTTCCCGAGGTCCGATACGACCCTGTCGTCCCTGCCAAAGTTGCGCTCCCAAATCCGTCGGACGTCGAGCCGCAGCTCCTCCTTTAGACCCGGCCACCCACCCTTCGTAAACCGAGTCCTGTGCCGACCATACCCACCGAAGAGCTCGTCTGCACCGTGTCCGAGAAAGACGACCCTCGCCTTGCTCACGTACCGCTCGTCGACGACGACCACCACAGTTGTCGGTGCATGGGGCGCGCCCGACAACGACCGGTTGGACGCCTCGTTGGTGGACGCACCGTCGTCGACCACGTCGTCGTCGACCACATCGATCAGCCTGCCCGTGCCAGCGGCCGCCAGCCACAGCGCTCCGCCGATGTTAAAGTCCATGACCGAGTCGCGAGGATGAAGCAACGTGAGCAGTCGATTCTCCCGAGTTTTGAGCTCCTCGTACGAAGCATCCACCGCAATGAACCGCCAAGGGCGATCCGGAAACTGCGTCTTGAGCTCCACGTAGGCGTCTAGGGCTCCTATCCGGTCGGGCGAGGACGCTTCCCCCGACACCCCAGAGGCAAAACAGATGCTACACAACTCGATGGGCTCGCGTGCCGGCAGCGCCTTGTGCACGAGCGCAGCAATCAACGTGCTATCGACCCCACCGCTGAAGAGCACCATAAACCGGGCGTCCCTCCCTGCAGTCGCAGCGAGCAAACCCGGAACGTACGACCCCGTCGCACACCGCCGCGCCACCGCATCCGACAGCAGCTCTAGCAATTCCTCGCTATCACGATCACGATCACAATCATGATCACGATCATGACCACGACCACTGCCTTCGCTGCCCCGTTCGTACTCGGCCAGCGCCACCAACATCTCGCTCTCCCACCCGACCC
>Ga0181589_10003010_pt1 | contig 13337 bp, 9 predicted proteins | sample 071ome_25_FD_132444 | JGI IMG/M metagenome (GOLD analysis project Ga0181589, IMG submission 132444) | Coastal salt marsh microbial communities from the Groves Creek Marsh, Skidaway Island, Georgia - 071410BT metaG (megahit assembly) | ecosystem: Environmental > Aquatic > Marine > Intertidal zone...
CGCGGTGAAGGTGGTTATCTGACCAACGCCGAAGGTGAACGGTTTATGGAACGGTTCGCGCCAACGGCCAAGGATTTGGCCAGCCGGGACGTGGTCAGCCGGGCGATGACAATCGAAATCAATGAAGGCCGCGGTGTCGGCCCAAATAAAGACCATATAATGCTTCACCTTGAGCATGTTGATGCCGACACGCTGCATCAGCGTTTGCCCGGTATCACCGAGACCGCCAAAATCTTTTGCGGTGTCGATGTGACCCGCGAGCCGATTCCGGTCTTACCGACAGTGCATTACAATATGGGCGGTATCCCGACGAACTATCATGGCGAGGTGTTGTCGCCAACCGCGGATGATGAAAATGCCGTGGTGCCGGGTTTGATGGCGATTGGCGAAGCGGCCTGTGTGTCGGTGCATGGCGCCAATCGTCTTGGCACTAACTCGTTGCTGGATATTGTGGTGTTTGGCCGTGCCGCCGCGCACCGGGCTAATGAAATTGTGACCGCCGGCGCACCGGCTAAAATGGCGCCGCAACGTGCGACCGACAAAGCGCTTGATCGCTTTGACCGTATGCGGCACGCCGATGGCGAGTCGAGCGCGGCGTCGATCCGGCTTGACATGCAGCAGGCGATGCAGCGGCATGCGGCGGTGTTCCGGTCAAGCGACTCATTGACCGAGGGCGTTGGCAAAATGGACCAGATCGCCGGCAAAATGGCGCATATCGGGGTCAAGGACCGGTCATTGATCTGGAACACTGACCTGATCGAAGCGCTTGAGCTTGAAAATCTGATGGGACAAGCCTTGGTGACGATCCGGTCGGCCGACCAGCGGCAGGAATCACGCGGCGCGCATGCTCATGAAGACTGGCCAGAACGTGACGATGACAATTGGATGAAACATACGGTTATGTGGCTTGACGAACATAACAAGTCGCGGCTTGGATACCGTCAGGTCGTGATGAAAACCCTAAGCAATGACATTGCGCCCATCCCGCCGGCGCCACGGGTCTATTAGGACAAGGTACGAGGATCAGTTATGGCCGAGTTCAAGCTTCCTGCAAATTCCACGATTACCGACGGCAAAACCTATCAGGTTGGCAATGCTGGCGGTGATGTCCGGACCTTCAAGATTTATCGCTGGTCGCCAGATGATGATGCCAATCCGCGGATTGACTCTTTCGAGGTTAATCTTGATGACTGTGGCCCGATGGTGCTTGATGCGTTGATCAAGATCAAAAACGAAACCGATAGTAGCCTGACCTTTCGCCGGTCATGTCGCGAGGGTATTTGTGGGTCATGTGCGATGAATATTGACGGCACCAACACATTGGCCTGCCTGAAAAGCATCCGTGATGTTAAAGGCGATGTGAAAATATACCCGTTGCCGCATATGCCGGTGGTCAAGGATCTGGTGCCCGATCTCAGCCAGCCCTACCGGCAGCTGACATCGATTGAACCGTGGCTGAAAGCCGACAGCGCCGTTCCCGCCGATAGCGAGCGGCGGCAGTCACCGGCCGAGCGCGAAAAGCTTGATGGGCTGTGGGAATGCGTGCTGTGCTTTAGCTGCTCGACATCTTGCCCAAGCTATTGGTGGAATGGCGATGAATATTTGGGGCCAGCGGTGTTGTTGCAGGCCTATCGCTGGATCGCCGACAGCCGTGATGAACATAAGACGGAACGGCTTGAAGCGCTTGATGACAGCTTCTCGCTCTATCGCTGCCATACCATTATGAATTGCGCTAAAACCTGTCCAAAGGGTCTGAACCCGGGCAAGGCCATTGCGCATATCAAAAGCGAGATTGCGGCCCGCTGAGTTGGGGCTGGCCGCCAGCCGGGGGGTTACTCTTTCATGCGGTCAGGCCAGCCAGACCTGACGTCAACACCAAGCCGGCAGCTGGCGGCGCTGGTGGCGGACGGCAAACTGCAGCCAGATGCGGCGCAAGCCGCGATCGCGCGGCAGCTTGACCAGCTTGTCGCCGATATCTTGGCCGCTGCATCGCGCCGCAAGTCATGGGCGTCACGGGCACGCGGATGGCTGTTCAACCGCGCCCCCTTTGCCGACGTCAAGGGGCTATATATCCACGGTGGGGTCGGCCGCGGCAAAACCATGCTGATGGATATGGTCTATCAGACATTACAGCAAGCGGGCGGGGCGGGCCTTGTGTGGCGGCTGCATTTTCATGATTTCATGGTGCTGGCCCAAGACCTGATCCATGCTGCCCGTCAGGCCGGTGCCGATGATCCGATCGAAACGGCGGCGGCTGATCTCGCGGGCCGGGGCATGGTGGTTTGTTTTGACGAAATGGAAGTGCGCGACATTGCCGATGCGATGATTTTGGCGCGTCTTTTTTCTGGCCTTCTCGATCGTGGTACGGTGCTTGTCACCACCTCGAACCGGCCGGTTGATGATCTTTACAAAGACGGGCTTCATCGCGATCGGTTTTTACCATTTATCACCTTGTTGAAATCGCGTTGTATGATGGTATTGCTTGATGACGGCACCGATTGGCGCGGCCGGCTGTTGGCTGATTTGCCGCAATGGTATGTGCCGCTTGGGCAAACCAGTCACACGGCGCTTGATGCGGCCTTTGCCCAGCTTGCCGGCGATCGGCCGGTCGGGACCGATACGGTGCGGGTTGCGGGCCGCGATATTATCTTTGACCGGGTGGCTGGTGATATTGGATATGTCAGTTTTGCCAGCCTGTGCGAGGTGCCGCTGGCGGCGCGTGATTATCTGGCAGTGGCCGGTCGCTTTGCCGGATTGGTGCTAAGCGACATTCCGCTGTTCACCGCTGCCAATGAAAATGCGGCGCGCCGTTTCATGTGGCTGATCGATGCGCTTTATGATCGGCAACGATTTTTAATGGCGTCAGCGGCGGCGGGTACAGACCAGCTCTATCAGGGTGATCAGTGGCAGTTTGAATTCAGCCGAACCGCGTCACGGCTTGGCGAGATGACCCAGCGTGGCGGTCTTGCGTCAGCCGCCGCAACCATGCGGTAATCGCGCGATTTTTAGGGTTTGTCCTTGTATGTTTTTTGATAGTTAGGTAAATCGAAGCAAAGCGTCGACCGGGATAGGCCATTCAGGCTTGGCCGCGGCGTTCCATGCCCCTGAAACTGACGGAATTTATATTATGGCACGAAATAAGATCTCACTCGTTGGCGCTGGTAACATTGGCGGTACTTTGGCGCTGTTGGCAGGTTTGAAAGAATTGGGCGATGTGACGTTGTTCGATATTGCCGAGGGAATTCCGCAAGGCAAGGCGCTTGACCTAGCGCAAGCCAGCCCGATTGAAGGCTATAACGCGACAATTGCTGGGGCTAATGATTATGCCGCGCTGGCCGGTAGTGATGTTGTGATCGTCACCGCGGGTGTGGCGCGCAAGCCAGGCATGAGCCGTGATGATCTGATTGGTATCAATACCAATGTGATGAATCAGGTTGGCGCCGGCATCAAGGAAAACTGCCCGGACGCGTTTGTGATCTGTATTACCAACCCGCTTGATGTGATGGTTGGGGTGTTACAAAAAGCATCGGGCTTGCCAACCAACAAGGTTGTTGGCATGGCCGGGGTTTTGGACTCGGCGCGCTTCCGCCTGTTCCTTGCTGAAGAATTCAACGTATCGGTTGAAGATGTTACCGCCTTTGTGCTTGGCGGGCATGGCGACACGATGGTGCCGCTGGTCCGCTATTCGGCGGTGGCCGGCATTCCGGTGCCGGATCTGGTAAAAATGGGCTGGTCAACCGATGCCAAAATCGCCGACATTGTCCAACGTACCCGTGATGGCGGTGCTGAAATTGTTGGGCTGCTGAAAACTGGTTCAGCTTTTTATGCGCCGGCGTCTTCGGCGATTGATATGGCGGGTGCCTATCTCAAGGATAAAAAGCGGCTGTTGCCATGTGCCGCCTATGTGGACGGTGCCTATGGTTTGGATGGGCTTTATGTCGGCGTGCCAGTGATTTTGGGCGCTGGCGGTGTCGAGCGGATCGTCGAGATTGATCTCAATGCGGAAGAACAGGCGATGTTTGACAATTCGGTGGCCGCGGTAAAAGCATTGAATGCCGTGGTTGACGGTCTCTAAACCATCGCGCTGTGCGGTTATCGGGTTGAAATAGCCCGATGACTGAATAGACTGGGATGGATAAAGTGTGAATAAGACATCACCAAAGGCAGGGGTTGGTTTGTTTTATGGATGACAGTTCTTCAAATATCGGTGATGGATCCGCGTCTGGATCTATCGATCTCAGTCTTCTATCTGGTGCCAATGCGACATTCATCGCCGAGATGAACCGGGCATGGCGGGCCGACCCAGCGTCGGTTGATCCGCATTGGGCGGCATATTTCGGCCAATTGGTGGATGCTGCCGACATAGGTGACGGCGACGGGGGTGATGGTGTCGAGGTCGGGCCAAGTTGGGGCCGGCCACAAAGCCGCGTTGTTGGCGCGCTGGATCCTGAATCATCAATCAAGGCGGTCGCCAAGGCGCATAGCAGTGATCATGCGCTGAATGCCGATGATGTGCGGGCCGCGACGACCGATTCGCTGCGTGCGGTCATGCTGATTCGGGCCTATCGCATCCGCGGTCATCTTCTTGCCAATCTTGATCCGCTTGGGCTAGAGCCAGAGGAGATCCACCCCGAACTTGATCCGGCAAGCTATGGCTTTGGCGATGATGACTGGGATCGGCCCATTTTTATTGACTATGTTCTTGGCCTTGAAACCGCGACATTAAATGAAATTATCGCGCGTCTTCGTCGGACCTATTGCGGGACCATAGGCGTTGAGTTCATGCATATTCAGGATCCGGCACAAAAGGCTTGGATCCAAGAGCGTATCGAGGCGATTGGCAACCAAACCGACTTTACGGTCAAAGGCAAGCAGGCGATCTATGAGCGGCTCGTCGACGCTGAAGAGTTTGAGCGCTATCTTCACAAAAAATACACCGGCACCAAGCGGTTTGGCATGGATGGTGGTGAGTCGGCAATCCCGGCGATCGAACAGATACTGAAACGTGGTAGCCAGCTTGGTCTTCGTGAGGCGGTAATCGGCATGGCCCATCGCGGGCGTCTAAATGTCCTTCACAATATAATGCATAAACCGTTTCGTGCCATTATCTCTGAGTTCATGGGAAATCCGGCTAACCCAGAAGAGGCCGGTGGATCGGGTGACGTAAAGTATCACATGGGAGCTTCTGCTGACCGAAATTTTGATGAAGCTGAAGTCCACTTGTCATTGGCGCCTAATCCGTCACATCTAGAAATTGTCGACCCGGTTGTGGTCGGTCGTGTGCGAGCTAAGCAACAACAACAAGGGGACAACGAGCGAAAAGCGGTTTTGGGCATACTACTGCATGGCGATGCTGCTTTCGCAGGGCAAGGTGTGGTCGGTGAGACTTTCGCCTTTTCTGCGTTGAGAGGTTATAAAACTGGTGGCACGATCCACATAGTCGTAAATAACCAAATTGGATTTACTACAAGTCCACATTATTCGCGCTCGTCGCCTTATCCGACTGATGTGGCAAAAATGGTTGATTGTCCAATTTTCCATGTTAACGGCGATGACCCAGAGGCGGTTGTTCATGTGGCACGGATTGCAACCGAGTTTCGGCAGACATTCGGCACTGATGTGGTGATTGATATGTTCTGCTATCGCCGTTTTGGACATAATGAGGGTGATGAGCCGGCCTTTACCCAGCCACTAATGTACAAGGCCATTGCTCACCACCCATCTGTTCGTGATATTTATGCGGCGCGTCTGGTGGCAGAAGGGGTCTATGACCAAGCTGGCGCTAACAAGGTGATTGAGGATCGGTTGGCGCATTTGGACGCGGAATTTGAGGCAGGCACGAATTATCTGCCAAACAAGGCTGACTGGTTGGAAGGCAGCTGGTCTGGCATGGTCGCGGCGCATGGAGATGATCGGCGCGGCGATACCGCGGTCGATCTTGATACATTGCGCCAAATTGGCAGCAGTATGACCACCCCCCCAAAAAATATGGTGCTGAATTCGAAACTATTGCGAATTTTAAATGCGCGTGCCACTGCCATAGAGACCGGTGCAGGTATTGACTGGGCCACGGCAGAGCATCTGGCTTTTGGATCATTGCTTCTCGAAGGTAGTCCAGTTCGGCTTTCAGGTCAGGACTCTTGTCGCGGCACCTTTAGCCAGCGTCACGCTGTATTTGTCGATCAAGAAACGGAAGCGCGGTACACTCCATTGTCTAATTTGGACCCTGATCAGGCAACCTTCGAGGTTATAGACTCACCATTGTCTGAAGCATCGGTGATGGGCTTTGAATATGGTTTCTCTCAAGCTGAACCAAATGCGCTGGTCATGTGGGAAGCCCAGTTTGGTGATTTTGCCAATGGTGCGCAGGTTGTCATCGACCAATTCATTTCATCCGGCGAGGCTAAATGGTTGCGGATGAACGGGCTGGTTTTGCTGTTACCACATGGCTATGAAGGTCAGGGACCAGAACATTCATCAGCTCGGCTAGAACGCTATCTTCAGCTTTGTGCCGAGGACAATATGCAAGTTGTCAACTGCACAACACCAGCGAATTATTTCCATGTGTTGCGGCGGCAGCTAAGGCGCAATTTCCGCAAGCCTTTGGTGGTGATGACGCCAAAGTCACTATTGCGGCACAAGGCGGCTGTCTCCGCGCTTGCTGATATGGGGCCAAAAACCACATTCCACCGGGTTATTGCCGAAGCGGGCGGCAAGGTCAAGCATGGCAAGGCGCAACGGATTGTGATGTGTTCAGGCAAGATTTACTATGATCTTGCGGCGGCCCGCGATGCGGCCGAGGCGTGGGATACGGAAATTGTCCGCATCGAGCAGCTCTATCCATTCCCGCAAAAAACGCTTCACAAGCTACTGGCCAAGACACCTGATGCGACGCTTGTCTGGTGTCAAGAAGAGCCTAAAAACATGGGCAGCTGGACATTCGTGCGCGATTTTATCGAGGATATCATGCAGGATATCGGCATGCGGCAACAGCGGCTTGACTATGCCGGCCGGCCAGCCGCCGCCTCGCCGGCGGCCGGTACATTGGCACGACATAACCGGGAACAGAATGCCTTGGTCGCTGAGGCGTTGGGGTCGGGCGCCGGCAGTAACACCAAAAAGGCAAAGGCGCGCGCCTGATCCTGGCGGTTAGGCGGGCGCCGGCCGATCAAATGGAACAAAGTACCGTAGGAGGGTACAACCATGTCAGTTGAAATCATCGTGCCAACACTTGGCGAATCAGTCAGTGACGCCACGGTCGCGCGCTGGATCAAAAAAGCGGGTGATGCGGTAGCGGCGGACGAGCCGGTTGTTGAATTGGAAACCGACAAAGTAACGCTGGAAGTGCCGTCACCGGTCGCTGGGCGTTTGGACGATATTGTGGCCGCAGAAGGGGCTACGGTCGAGGTTGGGACATTGCTGGCCCGCGTTGCCGAAGGGGCTGCGGGCGCGCCGGCTGAAAAGACGAGCGCCAAACCAGCTGAACCAGCTGCTGCTCAACCTGTTGCCCAACCTGTTGCCCAACCGGCCGCCCAAAATCTGACGACCGGTCCTGCCGATACGCAAAATCTGTCGCCAGCGGTGCGCCGTCTTGTTGAAGAACATAATCTCAACCCGGCGACCATCGCGGCGACCGGCGTCGGTGGGCGGTTGACCAAGGGTGATGTGATGGCCGCGATCAAGGCGCCGCAAGCCCCTGCCCCAGCGGCCCAAATACCGGCTGCCCCGCGCGCCACCCCGCGCGAGGTTGACGCGGCGCGTGAAGAGCGCGTGCGGATGTCAAAATTGCGTCAAGTGATCGCCAGCCGGTTGAAGACCGCGCAAAATACTGCTGCCATGCTGACCACCTTTAACGAGGTTGATATGTCGGCGGTGATGAAAATGCGCGCCGAATACAAGGATGTATTCGAGTCGGTGCATGAAGTACGGCTTGGCTTTATGGGCGTGTTTGTGCAAGCGGTGATTCAGGCGTTGCGTGAATTCCCGGCGGTCAATGCCGAAATTGACGGCACCGATATCATCTATAAGAACTACTATAATATCGGCGTGGCAGTGGGTACGCCGCAAGGGCTTGTTGTGCCGGTGATCAAGGATGCCGGTGACATGAGTCTGGCAGACACCGAAAAAGCGATTACCGATTTTGGGTTGCGCGCCCGCGATGGCAAAATCAAGCCGGATGAAATGGCAGGTGGCACCTTTACCATTTCCAATGGCGGGGTCTATGGCTCGATGATGTCGACACCAATCTTAAACCCCCCGCAAAGCGGTATCTTGGGCATGCATAAAATTGAAAAGCGGGCCGTTGTTGTCGATGACCAGATCGTGATCCGCCCGATGATGTATTTGGCGCTGTCCTATGATCACCGTATCATTGACGGGCGTGAAGCGGTGTCGTTTCTGGCGCGCGTCAAGGAAATGGTCGAAGATCCACAGCGGCTGTTGATGGGTATCTGACCCAGCGCCGCAACAAGCCAGTCAAGATACAAAGGACCAGTCAAGATACAGGGGAAACGTCCATGACGACTTCAAAATTTGACCTGATTGTGATCGGCGCTGGCCCCGGCGGGTATGTTGGTGCGATTCGGGCGGCCCAGCTGGGCATGACCGTGGCGTGCATCGACAAACGTCCCACACTTGGCGGCACCTGTCTCAATGTGGGCTGTATTCCGTCCAAGGCGCTGTTGAATGCGTCCGAACATTTTGCCGCCGCCGCATCGGGCGGGTTGGCCGATATGGGTATCGGGGTTGGCAAGGTCGCGCTTGATCTGCCACGCATGATGCAATCAAAACAAGATATTGTTGGCAATCTGACGGGCGGGATTGAGTTTCTGTTGAAGAAAAACAAGATCACGCGGCTTGAAGGCAGCGCGCGTATCACCGCGCCCGGTGCGGTGATGATTACCGATGGCAAAGATAAAGGCAGCTATCAGGCCGACCGGATCATGATCGCCACCGGAAGCCACGCATCAAGCCTACCGGGGATTACCATCGACGAAAAGCGGATCGTCAGTTCGACCGGGGCGCTTAGCCTTGACACCGTCCCGAAGAAACTGGTGGTTATCGGTGCAGGCTATATTGGCCTTGAGTTGGGAACAGTCTGGGCCCGGCTTGGTGCCGCGGTCGAGGTGATCGAATATTTGCCACGCATTTTGCCGGGCATGGATTTAGAGGTTGCCAAAAAATTCATGGCGATTGCCAAAAAACAAGGCCTGAATTTCCGGCTGTCTACGGCGGTCAAGGCCGCCAAGGCGGGCAAGAACAATGTCAGTCTGACAGTCGCGCCAGCCGATGGTGGCGATGAGGAAACAATCACTGCCGATATCGCTTTGGTTTCGGTAGGGCGCCATCCGGCAACGGACGGGCTGGGGCTTGATGATATTGGTATTACCATGACGCCGCGTGGACGCATTGCGGTCGACAAGCGCTTTGAAACCAGTGTCGAGGATATTTTCGCGATTGGTGATGTGATCGAGGGGCCGATGCTGGCGCATAAAGCCGAAGAAGATGCGGTCGCGGCGGTGGAAATGATGGCGGGTAAAGCCGGCCATGTCGATTATGATCTTGTGCCGGGGATTGTCTATACAGCACCGGAGATTGCCACTCTTGGCAAGTCTGAAGACGCGCTGAAAGAGGCCGGTATTGCGTTTACCAAAGGGGTGTTTCCGTTCAGTGCCAACAGCCGGGCGCGGGCACAAGGCCATAGTGAAGGATTTGTCAAAATTCTGGCCTGTAGCCAAACTGACAAGGTGCTTGGCGTGCATATTATCGGGCATGAAGCTGGCACCGTGATCCATGAATGCGCGACCGCAATGGCGTTTGGCGCCGCGGCCGAGGATATCGCCCGCACCTGTCATGGCCACCCGACCTTGAACGAGGCGGTCAAGGAAGCTGCGCTTGCGGTAGACGGGCGGGCGATTCACATCTAGGCAACGGGGCCGGTCAGCTGCCGGATTTATGCCTTGCGCGTGGATGGGTGTCGCGGTGAATCTGGATCAAATGGCTTTCATCGACATGCGTATAACGCTGGGTTGTTGACAGGCTGGCATGTCCAAGAAGTTCCTGAATAGCCCGTAAATCACCGCCATTGCCAAGAAGATGCGTGGCAAACGCATGTCGTAACGCATGCGGTGTGACATGGGCGGGCAAATCCAGATCGGCCCGAAGCGATTCAAGAAGGCGTTGCACCGCCCGCGGTCCCAGCGCCCGGCCACGGCTGCTCACAAAAAGAGGGCCTGTCGGTCCGGTGTCAAACGGGCAATGGGCGAGATATTCATCCACCGCTTCGGCGGTGGCCGGCAAAACCGGCACATCGCGCATCTTGTCGCCCTTACCGGTCAGCCGTAACCAGCTGTCAAGCGGTGCTGTGCTGCGCGGCAACCCCAACGCCTCGGAAATCCGCAAGCCGCACCCGTAAAGCAACATCAAAACAGCAAAATCGCGTTTTTTGGTCCAGTCGGCGCCGCGGCGCTGGAAAATTGCGGCCAGCAAAGCCAGCGCATCATCAGCGGCCAATGATTTGGGCACCGCCCGCGGCGGTTGCGGCGCGCGTAACCAGCCAAGATCGGGAATGTCCAATAATTGTGTGCGGCCACAAAAGCGAAAAAAACTCCGCAAAGAGGATACCCGCCGCGCCATTGTTGTCCGCGCGAGTTGTCGGCGTGCCATGGCGGCAAGCCAGCCGCGGAATATCTGCCGTGATATAATCGTGCCGTCAGGGTTGGGCTGGGTGGCAAGATAGGCGGTAAAGTCATCAAGGTCGCGTTCATAAGCGTCCAGCGTGTTGGCGCCATAGCGGCGTTCGCTGGCAAGCCAGTTGAGCCAAGCGGCCCGATGCGCCGGATCAATCATCGGCTGCAACACCAAGATCAAGCCGTGCAGCAAGCGCTACCCCAACCATTTCAGCCAACAACACCAACAGGTCGCTGCCAAGGTCTGGTCCAAAACTGTCGGCGGTTTTGCCGCCAAGGACCAGCACATAGCTGGACACAGGGTCTGGCAAGCGGTCGGGAAGCCGGATCGCCGCAATGCTGTCGGCCGGCCGCGCCAGCAACCGGTTGGCGGCCTCATTTGGCGGCCCAAGATAGAGGTTGCCCTTGTTAAGGGCGCTGGCGATGTCAGCTGCTTCACACCGGGTAAAATACAGTGCTGCGTCGGCCTGTTGGCCATCGTCGGTCATAATAAGTGCGGCGCTGTCCAGATCGAAAATCCGCGGAAACTCATCGGTGATGGCCTGCTTCAGCCCGGCAAGGTTGGTTTCGGCCAACAGCGCCAGCGTGGCATGGTGAAGACGTGTCCAGCCCCGCATATTTTCCGCTGCAAGATGGATCATCGATTGGTGACGGTCACTGATTTTTCGGGCTTCGGCCCGGGCGCGGGCGGCCAAGGCCGGATTCAGATTGAGAATATTATCGCCGGCCTTTTTAGTGTCGCTGGCGTGTTTTTCCGAGCCTGTCTTGGCTGTACCAGCCGCGGCAAGACATAAAGCGACAAATTCGGGATGGGCGGCAAGCAATGTGGCCAATTTGTCAGGTTGGCCCGCCAGAAACGCCAGAATGTCGGTATCGGTTGGCGTGTAAGGTGGCGGTCTGCTGGTCATGATCTACAGAATCGACTGTCCGGTTCTCTGCCAGTCATCAAGAAACGCTGCAAGGCCGTTATCGGTGAGCGGATGCTTGTAGAGCGCGGCCAGAATTTTCGGGGGCAATGTCACGACATCGGCGCCCATCAATGCGGCATCGACAACATGCTGGGTGCTACGGACTGAGGCGACAAGCACCTCGGTATCAAGATCATAGTTGGCATAAATCGAACAAATCTCGTCAATCAGCCCCATACCGTCCTGACCAAGGTCATCTAGCCGGCCAACAAAAGGCGAGATGAAGGCGGCCCCGGCCTTGGCGGCAAGCAACGCCTGCCCGGCGGTAAAACATAAGGTGACATTGACCGCTGTGCCAGCATCACTCAGCGCGCGGCATGTTTTTAAGCCATCACGCGTCAATGGTACCTTGACCGCCACATTTGGGGCAATGGCGGCCAACGCCCGGCCTTCAGCCAGCATGGTGTCATAGTCGGTGGCGGTCACCTCGGCACTGACCGGCCCGTCAATAAGGGCGCAAATATCGGCAATGGTTTGCTTGATATCGCGGCCAGCACCGGCAATCAGCGACGGGTTCGTTGTCACCCCATCGACGAGCCCAGTATCAGCAAAGGCCTTGATCTCGTCAATTTCCGCGCTGTCGAGAAAAATTTTCATAAATTCGGCCCCATCTTGGCTTATAGTCATTTTGTAGCGCCGCCGCGGCGCGCCGCCAGTCTACTTGAAGCCGGGTGGCAAATCCAGAACCTTGAATGGCATCGCGGATCGGTTTTTTGCCAGAGATCCTTTTATGCTATCATCATCGCCAAGGGCTACTATGACCGACATTGCCCCGAAAAATGCCAACAGGACTGCCGCTGAGACGGCGCCGGAACCGGCTGCCGGATCGGCTGTCCTGTCGGTTGCCGTCGCGGCGCCGGTAGCGGGGGTTTATGACTATCTTGCCGGGTCAGATGGTGACTTGCCACGCGGCAGTCTTGTCGAGGTTCCATTTGGCGGCCGGCAGTTGCCGGGCATTGTGATGGGACCGGGGCGGGGCGATGTTGCACCAGCCAAGCTTCGGTCCATTTCTGGGGCAGCCGATTTACCGGTACTAGGAGACCCGCTCCTTGCCTTTATCGAGCGGGTCGCTGGCTGGACCATGGCACCGCTTGGGGCGGTGGTCAAAATGGTATTAAGTCAGCCGGCCGCATTCGCCCCCTTGCCGCACAAAAAATTCTACCAGCTTGGCCAGTCAAGCGATAATCGCGGGCGCATTACACCGGCCCGTCAACGGGTTTTGACCTATCTTGCGGATGGTGCCAGCCGGCCCGCCAGCGCCATAGTGGCGGCCTGTAAAACCGGCAAAGCGGTGCTAGACGCAATGGAAGAGCAGCGGCTCTTGGACAGTGTCTTGTGCGATGCCGAACCGCCCCCGCCGCGGCCGCAACATCAGCATCACCCGTTGCAATTGACCACCGACCAACAAGTGGCTGCCGACCAGCTGGTGGTGGCAATCGGCGGCGGGTATCACGGTTTCCTGTTAGACGGGGTGACCGGGTCCGGCAAGACCGAGGTTTATTTTGCGGCCGTCGAGGCAGCGTTGGCGGCGGGTAAGCAAGTGCTGATTCTACTGCCAGAAATCGCCTTGTCGGCAGGCTGGCGTCACCGTTTTGCGGCGCGGTTCGGGGTCGAGCCGGCGGCATGGCATTCAGACGTGACTCCGGCGCAAAAACGGCGCCTTTGGCGGTTTACTGTGACC
>Ga0181589_10003022_pt1 | contig 13312 bp, 10 predicted proteins | sample 071ome_25_FD_132444 | JGI IMG/M metagenome (GOLD analysis project Ga0181589, IMG submission 132444) | Coastal salt marsh microbial communities from the Groves Creek Marsh, Skidaway Island, Georgia - 071410BT metaG (megahit assembly) | ecosystem: Environmental > Aquatic > Marine > Intertidal...
AGCGGCGGCCGCCTCGACCCCTATCCAAATAAATCGTTCAACCAATCTTTTAGAGCTTGATTTCCACATCAACGCCAGACGGAAGCTCAAGACCCATGAGCGCATCGATCGTTTGCGCCGTCGGGTTGTGCACATCGATCAATCGGTGGTGCGTGCGCGTCTCAAAGTGTTCCCGGCTATCCTTGTTCACGTGCGGCGAGCGCAAGACGCAAAAGATGCGTCGCTTCGTCGGCAACGGCACCGGACCAGAGATGCGCGCCTCCGTCGACTTGGCCGCCTCGATGATCTTATCGCATGCGTTTTGCATGTGGTTCGTCTCGAACGAGCGAAGACGGATACGAATCTTGGACGCTTGCACGGCAGCCTAATCGAAACGAAATCGAGTCGCGCGTCTCGTCAGTCACGCACCCCGGCAGTCACCTCACCGCGTACCCCACGCGTCGTCATCGCGTCTCCCCCGCGCGTCGATTCGGGCACCGCGACGAACGCGAGACGGCACGAACGCGCGAAAATAATAATTCACGCGCCGCGCCCCTCCCGCGCGACGCCCGCCTCTCGTCGCGTCCCGCCTTCCCTCGCGCCCTCAGGGTCTGGTTAACATGGGTCGCATCACGATTCGCGCGCGCACGTACCGCTTGCGCCGTCGCCGCGCGAGGCTTGGTCTGCGACGCGTTAAAAATAGTATTTTCCATCGTCAGTCTCCCGTCTCCCATCGTCGTCGTCGTCGTCGTCGTCGCGCGCGCTCGTCGCCGAACCGCGTCGTCGCTCGCGACGTCACTCGAGGGTTTCGCGAGGGTGGCGGGCGCGTCGACGACGGATGCGGCGTACCGTCGCGCGCGATCGCGCCGGCTGCGCGCGGAGCGCGGAGAGCGAGTGCGTGGTAAACATGGTCGTCGGCGCGGACATCTCGGCGTGCGGTCGACGCGAGCGCGGCGGCGTGTGCGGGAGCTCTCGCCCGGGCGTCTGTCTCGGGGGGTGGTTGGCGCTCTCGAGGTGGTGTGGTGTCATCGACCGGTCGTGACTCGTGAAATAGTCCCTCCTCGGGGACGAAGAAATCGCGCGCTCGGCGGCGGGACCGGGCGGGAGAGGCGGACGCGCGACGACGATGGCGACCATGGACGAGCGAATCGACGGTGCGCGCGATGCGATGGCGTGAGGATGGATGGACGCGCGCGCGATGCGTCAACCCTCGATTGGTGGTGGTTGTGCGCGGTGGATGTGGCGACGAGAGACGACTGACTGAATGTGCGTTTGTTTTTGAAATCGCGAAGCGCTCGTGTTGCGCCTGCACGAGATCGAGGCGGTGAAGTTTGGTGAATTTAAGCTGAAATCGGGCATCATGTCCCCGATTTACGTCGATCTTCGCGTCATCGTGTCGTATCCGGACGTGTTGACGTCGGTGGCGGAGTGCATGTGGGACGTGCTCTCGGCGAACGGAGCGACGTTCGATAACATGTGTGGCGTACCGTACACGGCGCTGCCGATCGCGACGTGCATGTCTCTGTCGCATAATATTCCGATGTTGATGCGTCGCAAGGAGGTGAAGGCGTACGGGACGAAGAAGCAGATTGAGGGCGCGTTCGAGGCGGGCCAAACCTGTCTCTGCGTCGAGGACTTGGTCACGTCCGGGGCTTCGGTGATGGAGACGGTGGAGCCGTTGGAGAACGTCGGCTTGAAGGTGAAGGATGTGGTCGTGTTGATCGATCGCGAACAGGGCGGTGAAGCGCGACTGGCATCGAACGGCCTTCGTCTCCACTCGGTGTTGCCGTTGTCTCGCGTCTTGAAGACTTTGGAGGCGGAGGGTAAAATGAGGTGCGTGCGCGACACTCCGGGAATTTCCCCGAACGACCGTCGCGAGGGCGTGCTTCAGTCTTCTCGTTTGCGCGACTTCTACGCGTTCTCGAATTTTCATGCACGCAAAATAGAATTTCGGTAGCTCCGTATTCCTTTCCCTCGGCGAGTCTGCTCGTGATTCGCCGAGGTGGATATGCACCGACATTTTGAGTGCGCTTTCACGCGTCAGCGAGGAACATCGCGACTGACTCTCACTCTTCGTTCGTCATCGCTTCAATCGCAGCTCCGAACTCGTGCAAAAAGTGAAGGACTTCATCGCGGCGAACCAAACCATGCCCGTCGCCGGCGCCGAAGCGAACAAGCCGACGCGCATGTCGTACACGGCTCGCTCCGAGCTCACCGACAACGCGTGCGCCAAGCAATTGTTCAACTTGATGGAGACTAAGAAGACGAACTTGTGCGTCGCCGCCGACGTCACCACGGCGAAGGAACTCCTCGAAATGGCTGAAATTCTCGGTCCGGAAATCTGCATGCTCAAGACGCACTGCGACTTGTACCCCGATTTCACCGAATCGTTCGGAGAGCAGCTCATGGCGATCGCGGAGAAGCACAACTTCATGATCTTCGAAGATCGTAAGTTTGCCGACATCGGTAACACGGTGGTCGGTCAATACAGTAGCGGTGTGCACAAGATTGCGGACTGGAGTCACATCACCAACGCGCACATCGTTCCGGGTAGCGGCATCATCGACGGATTGAAGTCCGTCGGTCTTTCCAAGGGTCGAGGTTTGCTCTTGCTCGCGGAGATGAGCTCCAAGGGTACTATGGCCAAGGGCGAGTACACGGAAGCCGCCATCGGTATGGCGGCGCAGCACCCGGACTTTGTCATGGGTTTCATCTCCACCAACCCGAAGGCGTGGAAGGCGGAGTGGAGCAAGGGCTTGATCAACATGACTCCCGGCGTACAATTACAAGTGGGCGGTGACGCGATGGGTCAGCAATACAACACCCCGTACAACGTCATCGTTGAAAATGGTAGCGACGTCATCATCGTCGGTCGTGGCATCTACAAGGCAGCTGATCCGGCGGCGGCGGCGAAGGAGTACCGCGCCGCCGGTTGGGAAGCGTACCAAACGTCCATCGCTTAGACTTTTGTAACGTTTATTTTAACAACCGTCGGTTTCCTTGTTTACAAACATATCACCACTACGTATTCGACTCACGAGAACAATTTCTTGACGGAGATATTCTTCTCGCTATCCTTTTGCATCACCTTGGAAACAGCCATTTCAAAGTCCTCTTGCGTGACGTGAACCCGACGCTCTCTAAGAGCAAACATACCCGCTTCGGTACACACCGCCTTGGACTCTGCTCCCGAAGCTCCGTTCATCTTGCTCGCGATCTTCTTAAGATCGATACCGCGAACGAGGTTCATCTTTCGGCTATGAATCTTGAGAATGTCGACGCGGCTATCCTCGGAAGGGTTCGGGAATTCAATTTTACGATCGATGCGGCCCGGACGAAGAAGCGCTTGATCGAGAATGTCGAGGCGGTTCGTCGCCATGATGACCTTGATCTTATTAGTCGCCTCGAAACCGTCGAGTTGGTTAAGCAACTCGAGCATCGTGCGCTGCACTTCGCTGTCGCCGCCGCCGCCTCCTCCGCCCGAGTCGCGAGCGCTACCGATGGAATCCACCTCATCCATGAAGAGAATACTGGGTGCGTGCTCGCGAGCCATGACGAACAATTCGCGGACCATCCTCGCACCTTCCCCTATGTACTTTTGAACTAACTCCGAACCGGAAACCCGAATGAAACAACAGTCGGTGTGATGCGCCACCGCTCTCGCCAAGAGCGTCTTACCGGTGCCCGGAGGACCATACAGGATGACGCCCTTCGGTTGAGCGATACCGAGCGAATCGAAAAGCTCGGGGTGCTTGATCGGCAACTCCACCACCTCTTTGATTTCCTTCACCTGTTGATCCAAACCACCGATCATGTCAAAGGTGGAATCCGGCACTTTTTCCACCTTCATCAAAGACACGAGCGGGTCAATGTTCGACGGCAGGATGACGTGAAGCGTGTACGAGTCATTTCTCAACGCCACTCGCGTCCCGGGCGTCAATTTCGTCACATCGATGCTCTTATCCATGTCACAGACGTATTTCCCCTCCGGATGCACCTGCACGCGCGCGGAAATCTCGTCAGTCTCCCTCGCTCTCGCGCTCGCGTCTCTCGCGCTCGCACCTTGACCAACACCTTCTTCTTCCCCATCACCTTGACCACCTCCCCGACGTACGATCCGGGCTCTTGCAACTGATGCAACTCCTCGCGAAGCGATCGAACTGTTCACCGCGCAGAAAATATCGCGTCGCGCGTCGAGGTCAGTCGCGCGTCCTCGCGTCTTTTGATCGCGTCTCTCTCTCTCTCTCTCTCTCACACACACACACGCCGTCTCCCCTCGTTTCGCGCGCGCGCACATGCCCCAAGTCATCGATCTCATCGCTCTCGCGCACCTCGTCCGTTCAATTCGTTCCTCTGCGCCTCCAAACGTCGAAGATTTTGCGTCTTGTCTCGCAGGGCGACCCCTAACGCTTCAATCTTCGCGTCGTAATACGCGCGAAGACCCGTCGACGCGCTCGCGTCGACGTCCATGGACGACGCCACGGCAGCCGTCATGTCTCTCGCGCGCCTGTCGCGGGTGCGTTCGCGAACGCTCGTCGGTGCGCGCGCGACGGGCGGCGGGGAATGACGCAGATCGAGATCGTCCCGGGGACAGAAAAAAACGACTTTTTACGCGAGACGACGCGGAGACCACGTAGCGCGTCGTTCGCGGCGCGAGGCGGCGCGTGGAGGGTGGTCGGAGGCGCGAGTGATCGTGGAAGGTCGTGTCTACTGTGAATATGACTCGTCGAGCGCGCGAATGGAACATCCGTCGTCTACTCGACGCGCGCGCGTTTCGTCTTTTTGCGCCGCGCGTCGGCGTCGCCGCGGCGAAGACTGGATTCCCACTTCTTGGCAAACTTTTTGTACAGCGCGAGCGCGGCTCTGGCGTCGTCCACGGAGGAGTGTTCGCCGCGCTGAATGTCTAATCCTAGGTGTTGGCGAGAGAGATCGCGAAGGGCGCGACATCCGCGACCACGAGGCGCGCCGGGGACGCACCGCTCCTCTGGTCGCAGCGGACGCGTCAGTGGATGATACAGACTCGTGTCCCTCGTGTCTCGCTTCGGATGATCGAGCATGAGGACTCGTAAATCGTTCTTCAGCGAGTGTCCGACGAGGATGCGTCCCTGGAGAAGTTGACTCATCTGCTCTTGTATCTTTTTAAAGGACTGCGCGCCGTTTGCCGCCGTCAAATCCCGAGGTCTCACGCCCGACACCGCCGTTCTGTAATCCGTCACTCGCTCCGTCGGCGCGACGAATTTATCCATGATGACGTTCCCATCCTCGTTCACGATGGAGACTCGCGCCAGGATGGATCGCTTCCCGTCGGTGCCGACGCCCACCATTTCGCAATCCAACGCCAACAGCTTCGTCACCGCCGTGTTCTTCCCCGTCGGCGCCGGTTTCTTCCCCTCGCCCTCCCCGTCGCCGCGTCTAAATACACCACCACCGCTCGCGTCCTCTCTGGCGCGCGCGACGTCCTCCATCGCGCGCCGCTCCGCCGCTTTCGCCTTGGCCACCTTGGACGTCCCGGCGTTGATGCGCGCCTTGAGCGCCGCCCAGTTCCCGCCCGCCGCGCGCGCGGTGTCGGGCGCGGACGTCGACGCGTCCGTGCGATCACGATTCTTCTTTTTATTCATCGCGCTCGCTCGTTCGCGCGCGCTGGTGCGAGAGCGACGCGGTGACGTATGCCGCCGCCACTCGCGCGAGCGCGACCGCACAGCCGCCCGACGCGTCACACGTCGTCGCGCGACTCGCGTCGAACGCGAACGAGGCGCGCGCATGAACCGCACGATGACACTCGCGCGTGCGTGCGGCGGTGCCGTCTTCAGGGCGACGTCCGCGAGCGCGAGCGCGCGAAGAAGAGATCAGTCTCGTTTTTGCGCGCGAACGAGAACGGCGTCGACGTCCGCGCCCTCGTCCGCGAGCGCGTCTCGCGTCGTCGCGCGAGCGAAGATGGCGGGAAAGACGGCGCCGGAGGAGGTGGCGGCGGCGTTCGGCGTGGACGACGTCGAGGACGAGGATCCGGGAAAGAACTTTTCGGGGACGTGCGGCGTCGTGGATAAAGGCGGCGTGGCGGTGCTCGACGGCATGCGGTCGGCGGCGCCGTTGGGGGCGGTTCTGACGTTCGCAAACGGCAGTGGCCGAGGCGTGTTGCTGAGTCACCGCGAGCCGAAGAGTTTCGCGCTGATGTTCGAGGAGGATGCGAGCGGACGACGGCGAGTGGACGCGAGCGAAAAGGCGACGGGCGCGATGGCGGAGGCGAGCAAGAGCGAGTTCCTCACGGGACCGAGCGCGAAATCGACGCTCGGAAAGATTGTGAACGCGTTTGGTGAGCGCGTGGACGGCGAGAGGATGGTGACCGGGACGGAAGATTCGTCTCGGATGATTCGGGAACCGCCGAGCGTGGAGGACAGAAAGCCCATCACGACGCCGCTCGTGACTGGGATCAAGGCTGTGGATTTGTTGGCGCCGATCGGTCGCGGTCAGTGCATGTTAGTGAGCGGTGAACCGGGAACAGCGCTGTCTGAGCTCGGTTTGACGTCCATAGTGGCTCAAAAGGGTACGGGTGTGCGTTGCGTGTACGCTGCGCTGGGCGCGCAGGCGTCTCGCGTGGATCAAGTCGCGAAACGTTTAGAGGAAGACGGCGCCATGTCCCACACCACGATCGTCACGGTGGACGAGGGGGCGAGCGATGCGGAACGCTACGCCGCGACGTGCACGGCGTTTGCCATCGCCGAGGGTGCTCGAGCGATGGGCGAGGACGTGCTCTTGGTGCTCGACGATTTTTCCGGTTTGGTTAACTTCACCAAAGACATGGCTCGTCTCGCACCGCAACTGAACGTGGAAGAAGGCACGGAAGAGCAAATGGAAGAGTACGAGGGCATGCTCATCAGCGCTTCGTTGGCCGAACGTCGTAGATTCTTAGGGATGACTCTCCAGCGCGTGGCGAGACTAAACGACCAACTCAAGGGCGGTTCCATCACTCTGATGGGCGTCATGTATCACCCGCAGGGTGCGTACAAGAAGACCTTTAAGAGTGGCGTCGAGGGCGCTGGGTCCGGTGGTGCCGTGCTTCCGAGCTCTGTGGAGTCGATCAAGGGATTTGATTCGATGCCCGCCGCCGTTCAGGAAAAATTGCGCAAGGCTCTCGCCGAAAAGGCCGCCGCCAGCGCCGCTTCCGCGGGCGACTCCGCCGCGCCGGAGTCTGCGTTCGTTCAATCGAGACCCATGGTCGAGGAATTCATGTCGATCACGGACGGTCAAGTCTTCGTCGATTCGTACACGCCGGAAAAGGGTTGGACCATCAGTGCGAAGGATTCCGTGAGTCGCATCGGAGCGCCGGGCGCCGCCGGTCCCTTTCGGTCCCTCAATTTTCTTCAACTTCGCCTTGACTTGATGCAGTCGGACGACATGGGAACCTTCGGTAGCGCTGGCTCGGAGAAGACGAAACTTCGTAGCCGTTCGGAGGCTATTCGCGGATTCCTCAAGCAAAGGCAAGGCGAAGTATCCTCCCTCGCCGAGCAAACCATCGGCTTGTTCGCGATTCAAAATGGTTTCACGAAGAATAAAACCGCCGAAGAAGTCGAAAGTATGCTTTCCGAGGCCTGGAAGCGTGCGTCGAGCGAACTGAACGATGAAATTGAGTTCATCAACGCCAATCAATCGACCGAGCTTTCGTCGGAGATGAAGACCAAATTCAACCAACTTTTGGAGAACCTCTGAAATGTTTCAGTGTAGGAATAGGATCGCGCATTTAATGATTCAGCCATTACATTCATATCATCTACGTCAACTTTGTTCCGTCTCGCATTTGCGTAACTTCATGTGCGTGCTAATGTATTCTATCATTCGTTGTTTTGTGCGGGTTTTCAGCGTTTCAGCGTCTTTGAGCAAGAGTTTCACCTCGGACAACGCGTGTTCCAAAGAATTTCGTCGCGAGCACGTCAACTCCTTGTATTGTCCAGCCTCTATGAGGCTACAGACCTTGGTTAGATGTTCAGAAACATCGCTGAATTTGACACCGCACGTCTTGGCGATTCTCGATTTGAGCTTCGAGACGTCGGATCGCGATGATTTTTGTTTCGCGGCGTTCTGTATGCCTTCGACAGTCACTCGGCTGCCCAGTACCGGCGCCGGTTCGTCCTCCTGACTATCAATTTTAGCACGTTTACTAGGTTCCACGGTTTCCGGAGGAGATACGTTCGTGGCGCGATCCAACTCTTCGAAGGGATTACTTCCTCCTCCGAGGAACAAGTCGCCCTCGGACAAATCCTTGACGCAAGATGGCAGAGAAGACGGGGTGGATGAGCTCACCGGGATCGTCGTGTGCGGAGAGAAAATCTCGGGAACCACATCTGAGAGATACTGCGACGAAAATGGATTTATCCATATGTCCATGCAGTGCGGCATGTGGTTGTCTCGCGCGGTGAACGCCGGCCATCCGGAGCGATTCTGCGAAGCCGTGACGAAAATCTCTCGTTCAGGAAGCGTTGGACCACTGCATGGGGCTACATTTTGAGGCATGAACGCGCACTTATTGATGTGAAAGCTCAGATGCGTCTGGAGAATGTTCAAGTTTGTCGCCGATCGAAGCCAAGCCAAAATACTGTCGTTCGCAATGTTACTTTGTCGCGCAGTCAATTCCGTCGCACCCGTGCTCTTTAAGAGCAACGACACCGGCCACAAATACGGTACGTCGTGACCTGGAAAACAGACGTCGCAGACGAGCTCCTCTTTTGAATCATTAATGTGCACGTACGGCGGAACAAACGTGTTTAATCGAGCGGCGAAAGCTAATCGGAATTCTTGTATCGTCTTGAAACCGATTGACCGCGGCAGTTCGCGACGAAACGCGATCACCACCACCTCAACGCCAATCTCAGGAGCCGCCTGTGCCATGATCGGCGTGGATGAAATGTCGATGACGCTGCTTCCGTGCACAAACTCTCGCATTTTCGTGTTTGACACGCCGACGTCTCGCATGGCGTCGATGATCGAACCAAATCTTTGTAATCGTAAAACCACCGCGTTGATGCTAGGAAACATGAGTTCAATTTCACAATCCTCTCCAATGTCTCGATCGAGCGCCGGCGGCGCCTTCGTGACCGAAATTCCGCGCTCGATCTCGACGCCGTACGCCGTCACGATGGCGTTCGGCGCGTCGGGCCAAAAATCCTTATGCATGAACCTCGTCGCGTTCTCCGACTCCCCGAACGCGCACCACCCCTCGACCTCTTTGAACGCATCCATGACGAGCTTCGGAATCATACTGCGCAGAACATCCATCTCCTCTCCCTTCCCCTGACACACCGACACCTCGGTGACTCTCCACGGCGCCGTCGACGCCGGCGCGTCTCTCGCCGTCGCTTGACACACCATCTTCGTCACCTCCAAAAACCGTCTCGGCACCACGCACACGAACGTCTCGCTCGACATAGCGATCACTCGAATCGCCTTCTCCGCCTTCACCGCCTCTTCCTCACGAATCGCCGCGCTCAGCGTCGTCACCTCGGCGTTCAGACTCGTCTCGAGCACGCTTCGAAGCGTCTCCCTCGCCCCCGCCTCCTCCGCCCTCGGCTCCACCCGCACCGCCACGATGCCCAGATGCGACAGCGATAATTTTGCAATCACCGGCGTCGGCACGTCTCGCCGTCTCGCCGGCGACCGCGTCGTCAGCGTCATACCTCTCGCGTTTTCGCACACTCTTCCCGTCACCCCAGACGAGACCGAGACGCTCGACGCTCCTCCCTTTCCGTCGTCGTCGCGCGTCCGAGACCTCGCGTTTCGTCCGTCGCGCGCGCGATCGCCCTCGATGAATTTTTTTCCGTCGCGTCCCGTCGCTCTCTCGCGCGCGTCGTCGTCGCGCGCGTCACCGCGCGTCGCCGCGCGTCGAGCGTCAGAAAAACGCCACCAGTGTGACGCGCGCGTCGCCGACGACCGAACGGCGCGGACGACGCCGGACGACGACGCGTCGAGCGGGGACGGCGAACGGTCGACGTGTCGTCGCGCGCCGCGATGGACGCGGTGACGCCGCCGCGCGACGACGAGGCCGACGTCGCGCGTGACGACGGCGACGCGCTCGAGGCGCGTCGAGACCGTTGGCGCGTGACGTGCGATGGATCCTCTCGCGCGTCGCTGTGGCCGCGCGCGTGCGGCGCGGCGGCGTCTCGAGATGATTTCGCGGGCCACTTTCGCGCGCTCGTCGATCTGCGAGGGGGCGAGGAGACGCACGCGGCGGAGACGTCGGCGCAGATTGAAAAAGATTTACCGCGCGCGGGGACGGCGTTTCGACGGTTTTTGGATTTATCGCGTCCCGAGGCGAGCGATCGGATGTCGTTGAAGCGCGTGTTGTTGGCGTTCGTGTCGCACGCGCCTGAGATTGGGTACGTGCAATCGATGCACAGCATAGCGGCGTTTTTATTGCTCGCTGGGTTGGACGAGGAGGACGCGTTTTGGTGCTTGGTGACGACGACGAGCGAAATCGTACCGGGGTACTTTGACGAGGGCATGCGAGGGGCGAAGCTCGATCAGCGCGTTTTCGGGAGGATTTTGAGAGAGAAGCTTCCTGCGTTGGGGTTGCACCTGCAGGCGCTCGGTCCGGACGACATCGTCGCCGCGATTTTGAGCGGGCAGTGGTTGTTGACGCTCTTCGTAAACGTCTTGCCGATTCGAGCGACGATGGAAATCTGGGATGAAATGTTCACGAGGAGACACCGCGCGGCGTTGTTCGCGGCGACGGTCGCGCTGCTGGAGTCGAACGCGACGCGGGTGTTGGAGACGACGGAGATTGGGGAGGCGATCGAGTTGTTGCAGAGGTGCGGAGAGAGTTTGCGCGGCGACGACGGCGGTCGAGGAGAAGACGCGAGCGACGAATCAAAATGTGACGCGTTCATAACTCGCGTCCGAGAGCTACTCGATGGAGATTTATCACCGGCGAAAGTGGATCAACTCACGGCGCGAGTTCGCGGACGGACTCGACGACCGAGCGACGTCAAGTTACCGAGCGCCATCACCAGCGTCGGCGCGCTGACTGACGTGGACGACTTGTGCGTCGGACTCGTTTCGGATGATTTACGAGATAAAATGGTCGCTGCAAACGACGGCGAGCAGACGTCGAGCAATAAAACGTTCGAGGCCGAGTTGGCTGAACTTAAAGAGGTCTCCGCGGGCGTGGTCGAACGCGCTTCGACGACGACGGACGCGGGGACGTCGTGCCCGGACGCGACGCTCTGCGCCGCCGATGTCGATTTCATCAGCAAAAATCTCATCTCAATTGAAAAACAGGCGCTCGCTCTGGCGGAGCACGGCGATGAAGTGATGATTTGCGTGAAAAACATCGTTCTTCGACCGATTCGAGCGGTGGCGCAGTCGAGGTTGAAATCATTTTGTGAGGAAGTCTCGTTTCTCGACGAGGAATTCACGGCGATCGTTCGGCGACTCCGGGACGCCATCGATCAACAACTAGAGATTCATCCCGATTTGAGCGTATTTCCGGCGTCGAACAAGTACAACAAGTCCATGTGGTCGTGTTGGTCCGACTCGCTCTTTGAGGGCGCGATCGAGCGAGCGGAAATGTTTCTAGAGAGTCTCGAACAAATCAGAGCGGAGCTGTCTTGGATGGTGAGCGTGTTCGTCGGCGAGCGTAAAGACGTGGCGCCAAAAATTCCACGAGCCGAGGGATGGGAAGATATCGGAGAGCACGGCGCGTTGAGTGATGTCATCACGCCCGAACCCGACGAGGCGTGCCTGTCGACGTCGTCGAAATCGCACGAGGCGGAGACGGAGAAGAGACTGGAAGAGATTAGACTGATGGTGAAGCGAACGCACGACGAGGCGATTCAAGACGTGCCCAGACTTAAGAAGAACTGGACGCAAACGACTGAAAAGCTCAAGGGCGAGTTATCAGCGGAAGAAGACGCGGTGAACGCCTGGGCAACCGTTGCGATTCAACGCAACGAAAAGAAGCGAAAGTCTGTCGAACAAAAACTCCAAGGCGCCGTTCGCGAACTCCTCGCGTCGTACGGCGAAATATCTCCAACCATAGGACGCTCGGGTGACGTCCAGGGGAAGGATGAATTGGAGAAATCGCACGCCGAAGAGGGAAAACGGCTTCAAAGCGCGATCGAAGCGGTGAAGGCGCTCGAGTCCGTCTTGACGCGCCGATCGAATATGCTCGAGCGCGAAAAACAAACGAGTGAAAGCGTCCAAGCGATCTCTAACCGCACGCTATCGCAGACAAACGCGGCGCTTCTTCTCGTGTACGAAGCTGGCGAGTGGTTGGGCCACGAACTCGACAACAGAAGTTCACCCGACTTTGTAGCCACCTATGAGAAAATCGCCACGCTCGTCGAAGAGTTGAGCGCGTCGTCGCGAGAAATCTGCGTGCGCACCTTACGGCAATGGTCTCTGTTTGTGCGCAAGCTTACGAGTCGGGTGGTTTTGGAGTACGTGAGTACCATCGATTCAGCCGCGCAGGCGCTCTCGGACACGCAGGCGACGCTCGCCGTCTCGGCGAGTCGCTTGGATTCAAGCACCGCATTGTCTTCATCGCCAGGCGCGTCTCGCGAGGCTGATTCCGCGCACACGTCGCTTCGTTCACTGACGAGTCAGATGGAAAAGATCACTGACATCGCCGGTTCAAAGCTCGAAAAGTTTGGAAACCGTCTGCGTAATTTCGCCTCGTCACCGGCATCGAAACCGCCGCCGGCGATTCACGCGCCCGACGTCGACGAAACGAGCGCATCCGTGAGTCCCGGGAACGAATCAAACTTCGCGGCGAGCATGAATTCAAAGTCTGCGCGACTCATGGCGCTCGCGCGCGAAGACGACGCCAAGCTGGAGAGACGGCGAGCGCAGCTCTTGGCGAAAAAGACGTGGCTGCGCGAGCATCTCCTGGCCAGAGGCGAGTGAGAGCCGCGCTTCTGGACGCGAGGACGTGGAGTGGACCTCGCGTCTCGCGCCCGGGCGCGGCTTTGTAATAGATGACTTGTTGTTGTTTTAAACTTAAATCATCGCGGCTCTAGGCTATAAATGCATTGTCTCAATACGTTGCCTTTCACTAAATATAGATAGATAAGACGTGAGGGTGGGGCGACGGCGCGCGCGCGCGCGCTCCGTTTCTTTAGTACACCACGGCGTGCGCCCGAGAAAACTTTCCGTTATCTCCGCCGACGGCGCATCGCGCGCTCTTTTTACCGCGAGCGTCGTTTTGAGAGACGTTCTTACGTTTTTCAGGCGTCGCCATCCTACTCGATGGCGCTGGTCCGAGACTATTCGTTCGTCGGTACCTCGTTCCGCACGCATTGCAGAGCATCGGCTTGCTCGCCGGACCTCGTCTCCACTGCGGAGAATC